>Ga0182017_10000672_pt1 | contig 26883 bp, 21 predicted proteins | sample 712E3DmetaG_FD_120492 | JGI IMG/M metagenome (GOLD analysis project Ga0182017, IMG submission 120492) | Permafrost microbial communities from Stordalen Mire, Sweden - 712E3D metaG | ecosystem: Environmental > Terrestrial > Soil > Wetlands > Permafrost | place: Sweden: Stordalen | collected... | reverse complement strand
ACCGGCTGCGGGTGTGAAGAGGGACTCCCTACCACGACGACCGGCCTCTAGTTGCCCTCTGGGGCTGGCGCACGCTCCACATCAAGCGCGAACGCCGTGACCCCGTTGCGCTTGACCAGATCGATCAGATCCATCACGCGGCCGTAGGCCACACCCTTGTCAGCCGCGATCACCGCCTGCAACTTTGGGTTGGCGTCGTGCTCGCTCTTCACCTGGCGGGCCACTTCCTCCAGGTTGCTCTCCCTCCCGTTCAGCAGCAGTCTGCCCTCCTTGGTGCAAACCAGGTTGACGGTCGACTCCACATGCGCCCCCGCGCTGGCGGCCTTGGGCAGGTTCACCACCATGCTGGCGCGCACGATGGCGGCCGAGGTGAGCATGAAGATGATGAGCAGCACCAGCACGATGTCCACGAAGGGAACGATGTTGATGCTGGCGAGCGGCCCCTCGTCCTCGCCGTTGCCGTTGCTCAGCGACGCAGCCATGGCGGCTCCCTACGCGCTCTTTTCGTCGCCCGCGGCCTTCAGCTCGGCCAGCAGGATGCGCGAGAGCGACTCGGTGTTGGTCACCGCGTCCTTCACCATGCCCTTGAACACGTTGTAGGCCACCACGGCCGGGATCGCGACCAGAAGGCCGATGGCCGTGGCCACCAGGGCCTCGGCAATCCCCGCCATCACGCCTGAGCTTGCGCTGGCGATGTCCTTCGACAGATCCTTGAAGGCGCGCACGATCCCGAGCACCGTGCCGAACAGGCCGATGTAGGGCGAGTTGGAGGCCAGGGTTGCCAGGATGGGCAGGCGCCGTTCGTATAAGCTTTTCTCGCGGGACATCGCCCCGGTCAGAAGATCCTCGACGGATTCCGGCCCCTTGCTGTAGCCGCGCAGGCCGGCCAGCACCACGTTGGTTTCCAGGCTGTCCGTCTTGCCCAGAAGCTTGGCCGCTGCCTCGAAGTCGCCCTTGTCCAGGTCCTTGGTGAACTCCTCGCGCAAGGACTCGAAGTCGACCTTGCGCCGCCGGTAGAAGATCCAACGCTCCACCATGACCGCAACCGAGAGCAGCGACAGGCCGAGCAGGAGCCAGAGCACCCACTCGGAGCGAAAGACGGGCAAGGACAGGAGTTTCTGGACAAGGCCTTCGGGAGAAGGGGTCATGACGACCTCAAATAACACCGCATGGGCTGGTTTCTGTCACCCCGCAAACCGTGACGCAAGAGCCATCGCGTCGGGTGGCTCCCTCGGTGACAACCCGGTGACGATCCGCCTGTTGACGGCGTCGCACCGCACACGTAGCGTTCGACGGTCATGCGCCTGTCATACCCCGTGCCGGTTTTTTCGCAGAGCTTGCCGAGGCATCCATTCGTGGGTCGCGTCGTTCCCGCTCACCTGAACCCGCCGCCCGCCGCGGAGGTTCCCACGCCGAGGCCTCGATTCGGAAGCCGTATGTCCTTCGCGGCCCTTCTTCTTCTGGCGTGCACGCTTTCCACCGTCGCGCGCGCCGAGCCGCAAAGCCTGATCGCGGGGATGCTGCCCAGTCGCAGCGAGAGTGTGAAAAACGTGAACCGTCTGACCGACGGCCTGTACAGCAATGAGGGCGATGAATGGCTGACCGATGTGACCTCTCGCTTTTTGTCGGCGCGATCGTTTGTGGAATACGATCTCGGCAGCGCACGGCCGATCCGCTGTGCCCTGGCCCAGGCCGACAACAACGACGTGTACATCCTCTCGGGCTCGCAGGATGGCGAGAAGTGGCAACCCTTGTGGCGGGTGGGGGCCGAGACAGGGGCTGGCATGCGACTGCGCAATCAGAAACTGGAGGCCAGCGCGCGCTATGTGCGCCTCTCCGCCACCGGCGGCGATGCTCTGTACAGCGTAGGCGAGATCGCGCTCTACAGCGAATGCCCGTCCATTTGGCCGCCGTCTGAGCTGGTGCGGACCCGCGGCGTGGCGGTGGCCGACACGGTCGTTACCAAGGTTTGCATTTTCGGGATCTTCGCCGCGTTTTTCCTTCTGGTCCATCGCCGCAAGGCAGCGCGCATTCACTATATTCTGATCCTGCCGGCGGTGGCGGCGGGCTGGATGCTAGCCGTCGAGCTGGCGCACCTGTACCCCTTTGTCGATCAAGAGCCATCGTTGCGCGCCTTGCTCGCCGCACTCGCCGCCTTGGTGGCGCTCAAGGAGACCTTCTTCAAGCAGGACGCGGCTCCCGATCGGAAAGTGGTTCTGGGCACCCTGGCTTTCTGCGCGGTCATGGCCTTGGCCACGTACACCCACTTCGGGGCACCACAGTTTTTCGACGAGGCCAAAGGCCGGCGCACCCTGGTGCACACCTGGGCCATGCGCGAGGACTTCCCGATGGCGAAGTACTTCCGCGAGCTGCGCTTCGACGGACTGAATGTCGCCAGTCTGGCTGCCCATGCTGACAACACCCGAGGTTTTTCCCCTGATCGGCTGGCCAGCGTACGCGTGCGCGATCTGCGCGACAACCAGATACGCATGGGCAGCGATCTGGCGGGTGAGGTTTCCAGGGTGCGTGCGCGCTTTTCTCCCGAGCGCTGGCAGGACTTCAAACGCGACATGAAGTACTTCGCCGACACCATGGGCGAGGCGGACTACCTGGCCAGCCTGCAGGAACACGGGGGCGACGCTACGCCCGCGTGGATCCTGCCTGCCTATCTTCTGTTCAGCCACCTGCCAGCCAAAGAATGGACCCTGACTGCAACAGGGCTCATCGATCCCGTGCTGATCCTGCTCCTCTTCTTCGTCATCGCGCGGACATTTGGGCTGCGCGTGATGCTCTACCTGGTGGTGCTTTGGGGGACGAGCGATTTCTACACTTTCGGGACGAACCTCATGGGCGCGACCCTGCGCCAGGATTGGCTGGTGGCTCTCGGGTTGGGCGCCTGTGCCCTAAAGGCTGGGCGCCCGTTCTGGGGCGGTGTTCTTTTGGCCTACGCCGGACTGGTCCGCGTGTTCCCCAGCGAGGCGGCCTTGTTCCTGGCCGTGCCCATCATCTGGTTTGCTGTCGACACCTGGCGTGAGCACCGGCGGATCCCCCGGCTCGCGGAGCTTCGGGCTGCCCAGCGTCCTGCTCTGCGCGCCTTGGGCGGCGCGGCTGTGTGCGTGATGGGCATGCTCCTTCTCACCTCGGTCGTGTTTGTCGGGGGAGACACCTGGGGCGCCTGGCACCAGAAGGCCGAGATCCACGAGAACAGCCCGAGCGCGAACAACGTGGGTTTGCGCAACGTCGTGGCCTTTCGAGCCGACCTCTCGGCCGCGAGCCTCGCGCAGAAACAGACCCCCGACCTTTGGCCCGAATGGGAACGCATTCAGCGTTCGACTTTTTCGGCCCGCCTGCCCCTCTTCTATCTAGCGATCCTACTCGCGACCGCACTGGCCCTGATCGCGTGCCGGGGGCGCCGTCTGGAGCAGGTATGCCTCATCGGCCTTCTGCTCGTCCCGTTCTACTCCTACCCACCAAACATCTACTGCCATTTCGTGTTTCTCCTGCCGCTGGTGGTGGCTGGCGTGCAGGCTGAACGCGACCGCAACTTCGCCCTGGTTGTCATCGTGCTCGCGCTCATGGCTGTGGGCCAGTCTTTCACCTTGGCCGAGCCGTGGACCGACTTGCGCTACACCGACCAGAGCGCTCTGCTTCTCGTCGGGTTCACCCTGTTCCTCATCGGATTGGCGCGCGAGTCCTGGCGTGCGGCACCTCTGTGGAAGAAAGAGCAGGAGAGCGAAGCGGGCGGATAGCCGCAACACCGCTGGTCGAAGAGTCCTCCTGCAATCGCTGTCACCCTTCTCGCGTTGCCGAAGCGACTTCGCTCGCGGCCGACAAACCAGAGGCCACGACAGGGAGGATGCCCTTTTGGCTGTAGATCGGCCGGACCAGCGCCCGCAGTCGAGGCAACTGCAGCGCGAACAGGCCCGCGCCGACCAGGCACACAAAGCCGCCGAGGGTGAGCGTGGCCGGTGCGCCGATGCGGGTCGACAGCGTCCCTGCCAGCAAGCTGCCAAAAGGGGCCACGCCGGCGAAGGCCATCGCGTACAAGCTCATAAGCCGGCCGCGCTTGTCCTCCTCGGCGATAGTCTGGAGGATGGTATTGGAGGCCGCCATGCTCACCATCATCCCGAATCCCGCAACCGCGATAAGGGGCACGGAAAAGAGCATGGTGCGGGAAAATGAGAAGCCGATCAACCCCACACCGAAACACGCCGCAGCAAGCGGAATTCTTTTCCCCAATCCCACAACAGAGTTGCGCGCTGCCAGATAAATCGTCCCGACCAGTGCTCCCACGCCAGTGCCGGCCATTAGGATTCCCAGCGTCTGCGCCCCGCCGCGAAGCACATCTTTGGCGAAAACGGGCATCAATATCGTATAGGGCATGCCGACCAAGCTGACCAGCGCCAGCAGCAGCAGAATATTGCGGATGGGCAAGAACCCAAACGCGTAGCGCACGCCCACCTGCAGGTCTTTCAAGAAATCCTTTCCAGAGGCCTGCGCCTGTGGGGGAGCGAGGCGCATGGAGAGCAGAGCGACAATAACCGCAATGTAGCTGAGGCCATTGAGCAGGAAGCACGTGCCTTCCCCAACCAATGAGATGAGGATACCCGCAACGGTTGGGCCAATCAGGCGCGAGGCATTGAAGACTGATGAGTTCAGGGCAATGGCATTGGCCAGATCCTCTTTCCTGTCGACCATCTCCAGGGTGAAAGCCTGGCGGGTGGGCATATCAAAGGAGTTGATTGCGCCCGAGAAGACCGCTAGGGCCATGAGGTGCCAAATCTGGATGAGCCCGGTTAGCGTCAGGCAGGCTAGCGTCAAGGCCTGGAGCATGGCGAGGCTTTGCGTTACCACCAACACACGCCGGCGGTGCCACCGGTCGGAGAGCACGCCGGCAAGAGGTGTCAGCAGAAGCATGGGGAGCTGGCCGGCAAACCCCACCATGCCCAGTAGGAAAGGCGAATGGGTGATACGGTAAACCAGCCAGCCCAGAGCGATGGTTTGCATCCAGGTGCCGATGAGGGACACGCCTTGGCCAAAGAAGAACAACCTATAATTGCGGTTGCCAAGGGCGCGAAAGACTTGTCCTAGGCCGGTAGTCTTGCGGAAAGGTGTTGGTGCTGACACAAGCAGGGCTCACAACTTTCGGGGCGAAGGCATCGTGCGGAGGAAGATGCAGGGCATAGCTCGGAAGAATAGCATCCGTCGGGGGCCGGCCAGGGGTTCGCGGAGCCGCGGGCCATGTTCTTGATGCGGCGCGAGATTGGTCAACTTGACCAACTCAGCGGTGGATGCCATGCTCAGCTTCAGAGCCATGGCCAAGATGGTGAACCTGTACGAGGCAAAGACGCATTTTTCCGCGCTGGTGGACCGTGCTGCCGACGGCGAGGAGATCGTCATTGCCAAGGCCGGCAAACCGCGCGCGCGTTTGGTGCCGGTACCGACGGCGCACAAGCCACGTCGGCCCGGGGGCGGCAAGGGCAAGGTGTGGGTCGCGGACGATTTCGATGCGCCGCTTCCGCCCGATTTGCCGGCCGCGTTCACGGGCCGCTGAGTATGCGCCTGCTCCTCGACACCCACGCCTTCCTGTGGTGGTGGAAGGGCAGCGCCAAGATCGACGCGCGGACCAGGACTGCCATCGGCGGGGCGGACGTCGTGCTGGTCAGCGCGACCTCGGCTTGGGAGATGGCCATCAAGATCGCTCTGGGCCGGCTGCGTTTTTCGGGCAGCGTCGCCCACGCGGTCGAAGCCTGTGCCTTCACCAAGCTGGGCGTAGACTTTGAACACATCGAGGTGCTGCGTAGCCTGCCCTTGCACCACAACGATCCCTTCGATCGCCTCCTGGTTGCGCAAGCCATGGTCGAAGGCGCCACCCTGGTCACGCACGACCACGCGCTCGCGCCCTACGGCGTGCCGACCTTGTGGTTTTGAGATAACAACGCCACTTGCGCCTGACCCTCCCAGGCCCGATCCTGCGGCCATGCAGATCCCCATCGTTCGACTGGCGCTCGGCGATGCCGAGATCGAGGCAGTCAGTCGAGTAATTCGCTCGGGCTGGGTGGCCCAGGGCCCGGAAGTGGCGGCCTTCGAGCGCGAATTCGCGGCGGCCATGGGCGCGCCCTTTGCCGTTGCCGTGTCCAACTGCACTGTGGCGCTGGAGCTTTCCTTGCGTGTGGCGGGCGTGCGGCCAGGCGACGACGTGGCCACGGTTAGCCATAGCTTCATCGCCACAGCCAATGCGGTGGTGGCGGTCGGGGCACGACCCATCTTCGTCGACATCCAGCCCGACACCTACGGCATGGACTCGGCCGCGCTCGCACGCGCCATCACGTCGCGCACGCGTGCCATCTTGTGCGTGCACCAGATCGGTTTCCCTTGCGACCTGCCCGCCATCCTGGCTGTCGCGCGGCCGCGCGACCTGCCCGTCATCGAAGACGCGGCCTGCGCCATCGGCAGCGAGATCCGCATCGACGGCGCCTGGCAGCGCATCGGCCGGCCCCATGGCCTACTGGCTTGCTTCTCGTTCCACCCGCGCAAGCTGGTCACGACGGGGGACGGCGGTATGGTTACGACGTCCGACCCAACCCTGGCCGAGCGTTTGCGATCGTTGCGCCAGCACGCCATCTCCACGCCCAACCCAGCTCGTCACGACAGCCACCAGGTGGCGCTGGAGAGCTTCTCCGAGCCGGCCTTCAACTTCCGCATGACCGACCTGCAGGCCGCGGTAGGCCGGCCGCAGTTGGCGCGTCTGTCGGCCATCATCGCCGAACGCCGCGCGCTGGCGACTCGCTACACCGAAGCCCTGGCCGACCACCCCCTGCTGGCGCCGCCCACCGAGCCCCCCTGGCTGCGAAGCAACTGGCAGAGCTACCCCACTACCCTGCGGCCGGGCGGGCGAATGTCGCAGGTCGAGATCATGCAGTTCCTGCTCGACTACGGCGTGGCCAGCCGGCGCATCGGCAACGCCCACGCCGAACCTGCCTACGCCACCTGCGCCTGGTCCTGCGGTCAGGAGCCTTGCGATCACACCGCTCACGCCGCCGGCCGCTGCCTGCGTCTGCCCCTCTCTGAACGGGCTCGCGACACCACCATTCTCTTGCCCCTCTTCCACGGCATGTCGCCCGCGGAGCAGGATTACGTCCTTCACACCCTGCGTGCCCTGCCGGGGTGAGCGTCTGCCCTCCCGGCTAGCCCTGTTTCCACCGGCGTCGTACACTGCGCTTCCTATGCTCGACATCCGACTCATCAGAGAGAAGCCCGATGAGGTGCGCGCGGGCTTTGCCAAGCTGGGCGCCGCCGTGGACTTGGACGCGGTGCTGGCGCTCGACCAGACCGTGCGCAGGCTGAAGAACGATTCCCAGACCATTCAGGCGGACCAGAATCGCCTGTCGCGGGAGATTGCCAAGGCTCCTAGTCCCGAGGCACGGGAAGAGGCCAAAGCCAAGGGCGCGGCGCTCAAGCAAAGAATCGAGTCGCTGGCCGCGGAGCTGGCGCAGCAGGAACAGACCCTGGAGGAGAAGCTGCTTGAGCTGCCTAACCTGCCGCATGCGTCTGTTCCAGTGGGCAAAGACGACAGCGAAAACCGCGTGGTGCGTGAAGAAGGCGAGAAACGCATCTTCTCGTTCACACCCCAGCCACACTGGGATTCGGGTCCGCGCTGGGGCATACTGGATTTTGACCGCGGGGTGAAGATCTCCGGGTCGCGCTTCTACATCCTCAAAGATTGGGGCGCGCGCCTGCAGCGGGCGCTGATCAGCTTCATGCTGGACCTGCACACCAGCCGCCACGGTTACACCGAGATCCTGCCGCCCTACATGGTCCGGCGCGAGGCCCTGGTGGGCACTGGTAACCTGCCCAAGTTCGGCGACAACCTGTACCACGACGCTTTGGAGGATTTCTGGTTCATCCCCACTGCCGAGGTGCCGGTGACCAACCTCTATCGCGACGAGATCCTGGAAGGCGACAAACTGCCCATCAAGCACGTGGCCTACACCGCCTGCTTCCGGCGCGAGCAGATGGCGGCCGGTCGCGACACCCGCGGTATCAAGCGTGGCCACCAGTTTGACAAAGTCGAGCTGGTCAAGTTCGTGCGCCCGGAATCCTCGATGGACGAGCTCAAAGGCCTGCTCGCCGACGCCGAGGACGTCCTCAAGGCGTTGGAGCTGCCTTACCGGGTGGTCGAGATGTGTACCGGTGACCTGTCTTTCTCAGCCATGGTCAAGTTCGACCTAGAGCTGTGGGCGCCCGGCTGTGCTGAGTGGCTGGAGGTTAGCTCCTGCTCCAATTTTGGTGATTTCCAGGCCCGGCGGGCCAAGATCCGCTTCCGCGATGGCCAGGAGAAGACCCGCTTCGTGCACACCTTGAACGGATCCGGCCTGGCCCTACCCCGCACGCTGGTCGGGGTGCTGGAAACCTACCAGCGCGCAGACGGCAGGCTGGACGTACCGGCGGTCCTTCGACCATACTTCGGGGGACGCGACGTCCTCGGGTAGACGGACTTGGAAGGCAAACCCCTTGCTCTTGCCGTGCTCTTGGCTGGCTTGCTGGCTATTGGCGTGGGTGTGTTTGTGCTGCATTCAGCCAGCGCGCCACCGCCAACGCCCGAGCGCCCGCGTCCGCCACCGCCTGCCGCGATGATGATCAACTCGGACCTGCGCTTCTCGCCTGTCTACTACCGAACGTTGCTCGATCAGGATGCCAAGTCCTACGGAATTCAGGCGCCTTCTTGGGATGAGATCACCCAGCCCAACCCCTATTTTGACGAGTTAAAGGGCAAGCAGCATCTCCGCATCAAGGCCCCGATCGAAACCCGCCACCTCCGGGTGTCGCTGGAGATCACAAAAGCTGCCTCCGTCATCGAAGGCCAGACCATCGCCGCGGACCATCTGATTCTGCGCATTGAGAACCGGACGCCTCTCTATCTCGCCTACCGCATCCAGACCAGCGTGGCAGACAAGCGCAGGTGCTCGAACAAGGGCGAGATTCCGCACAATGCCATGGCTATCGGACCGAGCCAGACCATCTTGCGCACCGAATGCCTGTACCGGAAGGACGAGGTTGTCGACGTAGACCGCATCGAAGTGGTAGAGATGCCGGCGCTGTCCGCCTACTACGTATCACGTCTTCCGCCCAACGCGACCCTCTACGACCCACGCACCTTTACCGGTCATGTAGGATTTCGCGGCCGTGACATCTGCCAGCAGACGTTTTCGTGGCACGAGATCAAGGAAGGTGTCGACCGGAAGCAGTTCGGATGGCGGGACGTCATCGATTTCTACGCCCGCCACAGCTGCAGCGAATACTCGTTTTTCAAGACCTATCGCTACCGGACCGACAGCAACGCACCCCTGCCCGCACGCCCTCTCGACTAGCAGCCCTCTTTTGGTTAGATTATGCGCTCTGTGACCATGACCAAGGCCGACCTCATCGCCGTCATCGCCGAGAAGCTCAAGTTCCCTTGGGCGCGCGCGGAGTTGCTGGTCGATCAGATCTTCTCCTCCATGCCGGACGCGCTCATGCGCGGCGAGGGTATCGAGATACGAGGCTTCGGCAGCTTCACCGTGCGCCAGTACCGCGCCTACGACGGTCGCAACCCACGCACTGGCGCCACCGTTCACGTCAAGCCCAAGCGCCTGGCTTTCTTCAAAGTGGGCAAGGAGCTGCGCGAGCGGGTGAATGATCGGCGACGTCCGACCGATGCGCCTGCGGCGTCCGTGCCGGCAAAGTTGGGGTAGGTCCGCCGATCGAGAATTCGGAGCGGGTTGAGGGACCGGTTGGGCGGCGGCGGAACCTGCGGAACCGGATCCGACGGCCGGTCCCGGATTCGGAACCGGATCCGGCTACCGGCCACGGCTGCTGGTTGCGGTAGGCTATCCCAGCCTAACTACCAGTCCGCGGTCAGCGTCGACCAGCACCAGATCCCCGTCATGGAAGAGCCGGCACGCGCCCGCCGCGCCGACCACAGCGGGCAAGCCTCGCTCGCGGGCCTGGGTGGCCACATGGTCGAGCGGCCCGCCGGTCTCGGTCACCAGCGCGGCTGCGACCAGCAAGGGCAGTTCGCTGGGCAACAGGGTCGCCGCCACGAGAATCTGCCCCGGTACTGGGCACGTGCCGCCAGGCCGGTGCAAGACCACGCGGCCAAGGGCCCGTCCGCCTGTGCCCACTCCCCTCACTGACACCGTGTCGAGCGCTGCTTGCGGCGGGGGCGGATCACGACAGGCGGCTTCCCACGCCCTGCGGCCGGCTGCTGCCTGCTCCTGGAGGTGAGCGGGTGGCAGCGCTCCTGCGGCCAGGGATCGCGCCAGGGGCAGAGGCAAGAAGAACACGCCGCCGACGTCCGAGAGCGCACCGATTTGGTTCAGGTTCTTGCCGAGTCGCAGAAGCGCGCGGCGAAGCGCGGCCTGCACCCGAGCGTAGAGCCAATCGTCATCCTCGCCCAACCCCGCGGCCTGTCGGGCCAGTCGCAGGAGACGGTGCCATTCCTCGCGCCGCGCAGGCACGATCTGCTTCTCGACCCGCTCGGCTGTCTGCTCGCCTTGAGCTGCAGGCGCGTCGCGGCGGTCGTCCTCACCGCTGCACAGGGTTTCGGGGGCCTCGCGGCGGGTGGGGACCGCCACGTCCCACACCGGAGTTTCGTCGCCAAACAGTTCGAGGTAACGATCTTGCGCACGTCCTCGGTCGGCAGCGTCCTTGGCTGCCTGCAACTCTGCCGCCCGCCGACGGCGCTCGCTGGACATGGACTCGACGCCGCCCAAAAGCGGGCCAAGCGCGGGTACCGCTGACGGCACTTCCCGTCGCAGAAACTCCGCCAAATCCACACGCGCTCTGCGCAGCGCGGGCTGGATGATCCCGAAGATCGGCTCCTCGACCGCAAGAAAGAGGTCGAGTGCTTCCTCCAGCACTGGCTCGTCGCCCAGGGCGGCCAGGCGCGACTCGACCTCGGTGCGCAGGGCTGCGAAGCGAGCGGGCGCGTCCTCGACCGAGACAGGCGAAGGCCCAGGCCGCTCATCGGGTGCGTAGAAGAGGTACTGCCCCAGTACGCGCTGGCGGACTCCGATGCGGCAGCGCTGGTCGACCAGGGCAATCAGGCCGGCGTGCACAGGCGAAAGCGGCAAGGGATTGTGCGCCTGGTCCCATTGCCAACAAGCCCGAGCCTGGTCTGCGGCTTCATCCCAGCCGCGCCAGGGGGCAGGCGCAGGCGGGGGCTGGTAGGGTCGCATCTGCAGGAACACCGGGTTCTCGCCCTGCACCACCCATTCCACCTCGATGGCGCCCTGGGTTTGCACGAGCATGCGCAGGGCATCGCGCAGCCGGGTCGCGGCTGCGGCTGCCAAGGTTCCGGCCCGCACCTGGATGATCGGATCATCGGGGTGTCCCGGTACGCAGGCAGCACCTCCTTCGGCCTCGCCGCGGACATAGGGATGCACCAAGACCGACAAGGGCGGCGCCGCCGGTCGCAACCCATGGGCCAGGGCATAGGCCACTGCGCCCGCGGACAGGGCAGAGGCGAGCACCTGGCGGATGGCGGTCTCCACTTCATCGGCGGGCACCGCCACGCGCGACTCATAGACCCCCGCACCCAGGCCGCCGGCGACGTCCTCGTTGGCAAACGACGACCGCACGGACCAAAGAGCGTCCTGCGCAAGCCGCCGGGCCAGCTCCTCGGAAAAGCCTGCCGGGAAAGGCACCGCCATCAGGTCGGCCCGGGCGCGATCCAAGGCGCCCAGTGCCGCGTCGTCGATCCTCTCGGGCAGCGACGGCGAGGGACCGATCGCGCGAAACAATTCGTCCGCGATCGCGAATCCCGACGGCGTGGCCAGCCCCGCAGCGGACAGCCGCGCCAACGAGCGGGCCTTGCCACCGAGCCGCGCGTCGGTGCCGTGCAGGTCCGCGAAGAAGCTCATCGCATTCAGCGTCAGCGCAGGGCGCCGAGCCCGCCGGCCGCCAGATCGATCGCAGGCCCCGGGACCAAGCCAAGTGCCAGCACCACAACCACGATCGCGACCAGCACAACTGCCATGCCTGCAGATCGAAAAGGCTGCCAGGGTTGCACCGGATCGCGGAAGTACATGGCGACCACGATGCGCAGATAGTAGTAGACGCTCACCAGGCTGTTGAGCACGGCCGCCACCACCAGCCAGGCCAGATCCGGGCTCTGCATAGCAGCGCGGAACACATAGAACTTGCCGAAGAAGCCGCCGGTGGGCGGTACCCCGGCCAGCGAAAGCAAGAGCACAGTCATGGCCAGGGCCACGGCCGGCCGCGTGCGCGCCAGCCCGGCCCAGTCGCGCACGAGCACCCGCTCGTCGTCGCGTCGGCCCACCCAAGCCACCACGGCAAAGACGCCCAGGGTGGTGAAAGCGTAGGCAGCCAGATACACCAACAGCGCGGGCTGCGCGCCGTCTACCTTCTGGCCCAAGGCAACCAGACCTATCATGAGATAGCCCGCATGGGCGATGGACGAGTAGGCCAGCATGCGCTTGACGTTCTCTTGGCGAAGGGCGGCCAGGTTCCCCCAGGTCATGGTGAGAAACGACACCCCGCCCAGCACACGCACCCAGCCCGCGTGGCCCAGGGCCAGCCCGGGATCGGCAAGGACCGCGGCCAGCAGGCGCACAAGAGCACCCACGGCCGCCACCTTGATTCCGGCCGCCATGAGACCAGTGACTGGCGTGGGCGCGGCCTCGTAGGCGTCAGGCGCCCACATGTGAAAGGGCACGGCGGCGATCTTGAACAGCATGCCCGTGAGCAGGAAGTACACGCCGATAATGAAGAGCGGGTTGCCCGCGGCCTGGCCTGCGCGTGCCGCAATCCCGGCATACGACATCTCACCGCCGGTGGTGCCGTACACCAAGGCCGTGCCGTAAACCAGGAACCCGGCCGCGAACGCGCCCAGCAGCAGATACTTGAGCGCGCCCTCGGGCCCAGCGGGTTGGCGGCGCCAGCTCGCCACCAGCAAATAGGCGGCCAAAGACATGGTCTCGATGCCGATTAGCAGCGACAGAAGGTGGGTCGCGTGGACCACCGTCATCATGCCGGAGGTGGCGAAAAGCACCAGCGCATAGGACTCACCATTCTCGAAGTCGTGTTCGCGCATGAAAGGCGCGGCGACGGAAAGGGTCACCAGAGCGGTCGCGATGAGCAAGGCGTCCAGGAAGAGCGCCATGCGGTCCACGACCCACATGCCGGACCATATTGGCTGGCCGGATTCGGCTCCAGTCCATTGCCCCACGACCGCGGCCAAGGCCGCCAGGCAGCCTAGCTGCGCCAGTCTGAGCGCGGGCTCGCGGCCCTTGGTCAGGGTATCCAGCAGAAGCGCCAGACACCCGGCGCCCGAGATCAGCAGCAGCGGGGCCAAGGCAGCGATCGAGGCCACATCGACCGTCATCGGGAAGGCCTCGCTCTCTCGGCCTGCGCCGTCGTCGGCCGCGCCGGCCGCTGACCCGGAATCACACGCCGTGCCGGCCCGTCGGGGTTCGCGTGGGCCTCGGCCAGACGATCGCGGTAGCTGGCGGTCAGGGCCTGCACCGAGGCGGCCGTGCGCTCAAGGATGGGCTGCGGTGCCACGCCCATGACGAGAGCCGCCAGCACGAGGACACCGAACACCAGGCGCTCGCGCAGGCCCAGATCGCGCACCTGGGGGTCGCGGTTCTCGGGCTTGTCGAGCGGTCCGAACATCACCCGCTGGTACATAGTCAAAAGGTAGACAGCGGCCAGGATAGCGGCGGTGGCGGCCAAGCCAGCCAGCAGCGCCGGATGGCCAAACATGGGAGACGACAGGCCCGAGGCCCGCCAGTCTTTGCCCGCGGTGAACGTGCCGGAGAGCACGAGGAATTCGCCCACGAAGCCGCACAGGCCCGGTAGGCCGGCCGAGGCCAACACCAGGACCAGGAAGCAGGCGCCAAGCACCGGCACCTTCTTCCACAGCCCACCGAAATCGGCCAGTTGGCGCGTGTGGCGGCGGTCGTAGAGGATCCCCACCGCCAGGAACAAGCCGCCGGTCGAGATCCCGTGGGCCAGCATCTGGAAGATGCCGCCCTGGATGCCCTTGTCGGAAAGGACCAGAATTCCGAGTACGACGAAGCCGAGATGGGACACCGAAGAATACGCGACCAGCTTCTTCACGTCGTCCTGCACCCAGGCCATGAGCGCGCCAAAGATGATCCCAGCCACCGCCAGCCAGGCAATGATGGGCGCCGTCTGTTGAGCCGCCAATGGAAAGAACGGCAAGGCGAAGCGCAGAAAGCCGTAGGCGCCAAACTTGAGCAGAACCGCGGCCAGAATCACTGAACCGCCGGTGGGCGCTTCCACGTGAGCGTCGGGCAGCCAGGTATGGAGCGGGACCAGCGGCACTTTGATCATGAAGGCCAGGCTGAATGCGAGGAAGCACAGCAGTTCCGGCCCGCGGGGCAGCGTGATGGTGGCCCAAGTTGCATAGTCGAAGGTCCACTGACCGGTGACCGCATGCACCTGCGCGTACAGGTACAGGATGGCCGCCAGCATGAGCAGCGATCCAACCAGGGTGAAGATGACGAACTTGATGGCCGCGTAGAGCCGCCGCTCACCGCCCCAGATGCCGATGATGAAGTACATCGGGATCAGCATTAACTCCCAGAACACGTAGAAGGCGAACAGGTCGATGGCCAGGAAGGTGCCCAGCATGCCGGTTTCCAGCACCAGCATGGCCACGATAAATTCCCGGCTGCGCGTCTTGTGCAGGCCCATGGCCTGAGGCGAGAGCAGGGTCAGGAAGACCATCAGCGTGGTGAGCAGCACCAGCCACAGCGAGATGCCGTCCACACCCAGGTGGAAATGGATTCCCAACGCGGGGACCCAAGGTCGATCAGTCTCCAGCTGAAAAGCGCCGATTGACTTGTCAAAGGCGCGCAGGATGAGCAGTGACTGCACCAGACTGACCAACGCAACGACAATCCCAATGGGCCGGCTGGTGCGGTCGCCCCGTGGCGTCGCGATCACCACGACGGCGCCGAGCAGGGGGATAAGCACAGTCAACGTGAGATCAGTCATGGCCTACCGGATGTCGATGGTCCGCTCAATGGTGCGCGCCGTACTCCACTGCGGATCCGTGACACGAATGCGCAGCCGGTAGCGTCCGGGCCGGGTGTAGGACCAGGTCGCGTTGGGTGATGGGCCAGAGCGATCCTCTCGCCCGTCGCCATCGAAATCGAAGCCATAGTCGAGTTTGCCCGAGGTGGCTTCGCGATCTCCAAGCTCGACCACGGCGCTGCGGCCCTCGATGCGAATCTTGAGCTCCGAGGGCGCGGCGGGACGGGCCATCACGTAGACCAGCGCGGCCAGCCCCATGGCGAAGATGGCCAGGTAGCGCTGCACGTCGCCCACTTGCACCAGGCGGAGGAACCGCCCGATGGTGTCGACCAGAAACGTCCAGCCGCCGACCAGGAGTTCATCGATGAGGATGCGATCGACCACCACGAAGAGCCCGCGCGAAAGGCCCCGCAAGGGTCGCACCACCAGCCACTGGTAGATCTCGTCGACGAAAAACTTGCTGCGCACAACGGCCACCAGGCGCGGCAGCGCCGCGACGAACCGGCGCGCCGGCTCGCGCGCGCCGCCGCCGAAGAACAGCCTGGCCAGGCCGATACCGGCAAGGGCGATCACGGTTGACGCCACCATCATCCGCCATTCGAAGCCGCTCGACACTTCCAACGGGGGACCCACTGCGGGCGCCAACCAATGCCCGATGAGATCGGCACGCGACCCGCCCACGGCCGGCGGCAGGCCCGCCATGCCAGCCAGGAACGCGCCCAGACCAAACACCACCAGTGGCCCCACCATTTCGATGGGCGACTCGTGCAGATGCCCGCGCGTGTCGGCCCGACATTCGCCCGTGAAAACCAGATAGTACAGCCGTGACATGTAGAACGCCGTCCCCAGGGCGGCGGCCAGCAAGCCCGCCCCCACTGTCGGGCTCACCCAGGCGAGCCGGGGGCCGAACACCTCGGTGGCAAAGGCGCCCGCGACGATGGCGTCCTTGGAGAAGAACCCGGAGAAAATCGGCACGCCGCAGATAGCCAACCAGCAAACCCGGAACACCCAGGTCGTCCAAGGCAGCTTGCCGGCTAGGCCCCCCATGCGGGTGATGTCGCCGGAGCCGCCCAGGGCGTGCATGACAGAGCCGGCACAGAGGAAAAGGCCGGCCTTGAAGAAGGCGTGGGTGAACAGATGGAAGATGCCGCCCGCGAAGTTGCCGGTACCGACGCCCACGAACATGAAACCGAGCTGACTGATGGTGGAGTAGGCGAGGATCTTCTTGAAGTCGTTCTGGCCCAAGGCGATCACGGCCGCGAAGAGCGCGGTCAGCGCGCCCACACCGGCCACGATGGCCAGCGCCGCCGGGGCCAGCAGATACATGGCGCCCAGCCGCGCCACCATGTACACGCCGGCGGTGACCATGGTGGCCGCGTGAATCAGTGCCGAAACCGGTGTGGGACCCGCCATGGCATCAGGCAGCCAGACGTAGAGCGGGATCTGCGCTGATTTGCCGGCCGCACCGAAAAAGAGAAACAACGCCGCCCAGAAGGCCACCGGCTGTCCCCACCACAGGGTGGCGGTCAGCACAGCGCCGCCCCCGCGGGCCGTGTCCACCAGGGCGGGGATGTCGAGCGTGCCAGCCGCGCGGAAGAGCAAGAACATGCCGATGAGGAACCCCAGGTCGCCCACGCGGTTGGTGATGAAGGCCTTCTTTCCCGCGCTGGCGTTGGCCGTCTCGCCGTACCAGAAACCGATGAGCAGGTAACTGCATAGGCCCACGCCCTCCCAGCCGATGAACATCACCGGCAGGTTGTCACCCAACACCAAGAGCAGCATGGCGCCGCAGAAGAGATTGAGGTACGCGAAGAAACGCGCGTAGTCCTTGTCATGGGCCATGTAGCCCGTCGAATAGATGTGAATGAGCGTGCCCACCAAGGTGACTACCAGGCACATCAGTCCTGACAGCGCGTCCATGCGCAGGGCCAGATCGACCCGCAGATCGCCGCTGGCGAACCACGTTCCCACCACATCGGTCAGCCCGCCCTCTTTGACCAGCGCGGGCAATCCAAAGAAGAACGCGTCCGCCGAGACCACCAGCGCGGCACCCACCGCCATGCAGGCGATGTGGTGAACAGCCCTGCGGCTGTGGTGCCTGCCGACCAGGATCAAGTAGGCGGCGCCTAGCAACGGCAGAAGCGGAATGGTGCGAAGATGGGAGAGCATCGCCGGCCTACCCCTTCAAAGCGTTTACGTCGTCCAGGTTCGCGGTCCGGCGTGTGCGAAACACGCTGACCACAATGGCCAACCCCACCGCGGCTTCGGCCGCAGCCAGCGCCATCACGAAGAAGGCGAACACATGTCCCTTCTGATCGCCCAGCGCCCGAGAAAAGGCCAGCAGGGCCAGGGTGCCGGCCGCCAGCTGCAACTCCACGCTCATGAGGACGATGAGGGCGTTGCGACGCAGAAGCACACCGGCCGTTCCCACGAAGAACAGGGCCAGGGAAACCAGAATGTACGCGTAGGTCGGCATCAGGAACCTCGGGATCCGTCCTCCCGAAAATGACGGGTTAGCATCACCCCGCCGATGATGGCCACCAAGAGCAGCAGAGAAATCGCCTCGAAGGGAAACAGAAAATCCGAGAACAGCAGGGCCCCCACCGCGGACACGGTACCGAAATCCTTCACCGGCGGCGTCTCCGAGGCAGCCAGCAAAGGCATGGCGCGCTCGCGAGCCACCAGCCAAGCCGCTCGATAGAACACGGTGCCAGCCGCCAGGACCCCAACGGCGCGCGTGATCAGCCCCTGCCGGGCGATGGGCGTCGTTTCCTCGTGGTTCACCATCATGACCACGAACACGAACAACACCATGATGGCGCCGGCGTAGACCAAGACTTGCAACACCGCCAAGAAATGCGCCGACAGGGTGGCGAACAGGCCGGCCAGAGCCGCAAAGGTGAGCACCAAGGCCATCACGGCACTGACCGGATTGCGCCGGGTAATGGTCAGCAGGCCGCCCAGAAGAACACCGGCGCTGAGCACGGCAAACACGATGGTTTCCGCCAGGGTCGCGGTGTGGGTTGCTAGATTCATGATGGCTTGGCCGCCTTGGGCAGCCGGTCCTCGAAGTCGGCGCGGAACTTGGTGAGGAACCCCAGCATGGGCCACGCGGCAGCGTCGCCCAGGGCGCAGATGGAATTACCGGCGATTCCGTTGGCCACGTCGGCCAGAAGGTTGATGTCCCCTGGCCGACCCTCGCCTTCGGCCAGGCGCGTGCAGACGCGCGCCAGCCAACCTGTGCCCTCGCGGCAGGGCGTGCACTGCCCGCACGATTCGTGGGCGTAGAAGCGCATGATGCGGGCACATAGGCCCACCACGTCGGTCCTTTCGTCGAACACCACCACTCCGCCTGAGCCGGCCATGGTCTTCAGCCGGCGACCGCTACCCATCTCAAAAGGCACGCCGGGTTTCACCTCCACGTCCTTGATGCGCGGATCGGTGGTCAGGGCGTCGAACTCAATGGGCACGTCGATCTCACTGGCATCGAGCGGCGGCATGGAGCTTCCGCCGGGAATCACCCCGCGCAGGGCACGGCCCCGAGGAAGGCCGCCGCACACGTCGTAGATCAACTCGCGAAAAGAAATGCCCATGGGCAACTCATAAACGCCGGGCTGTTTCACGTGCCCTGACACGCACAGCAGGCGGGTGCCGCCGGACTTTCCCATGCCCGCCTTGGCGAACCAGTCGCCCCCGTTCCTGACGATGTCGGGGACGTTCATCAGGGTCTCCACGTTGTTGATCACGGTGGGCTGGCCGAAAAGACCCTTGACGGCCGGAAAAGGAGGCTTGTTGCGCGGCCACCCTCGCTTGCCCTCAATGGATTCGAGCATGGCGGTTTCTTCGCCGCAGATGTAGGCGCCGGCGCCCAGGTGCACGGTGATGTCCAGCTTGAAGGAACCGTTCGCGCTTGGCTGCTCCTTTCCCAGCCACCCCGCCGCATACGCCTCGTCGATGGCCGTTTGCACAATAGTCGCCTCGCGCCTCAGCTCGCCCCGAATGTAGATGAAAGCATGCGTGCACCCGAGGGCGAAAGCCGAAATAGTCACGCCCTCAATCAGCAGGTGCGGGTCGCTCCCCAGCAAGACACGGTCCTTGAAGGTACCTGGTTCGGACTCGTCGCCGTTGCACACCAAGTACACGCGCTGGGCATCCTTGGGCAGGAAGCCCCACTTGACCCCGGCGGGGAAACCCGCGCCGCCGCGGCCGCGCAGATTGGACTTTCTTACCTCCTCAACCAGCTTTTCCCGCCCCATGCCAAGAGCTTTTTCGAACGCCTCCCATCCGCCTTTCGTCCGATAGACCTCGAGCTTCTGAATGTCGCGGACGCCGAAGTTCTTGGTGACGATCTTGAGCCCCGGCGTCTCGCGGTACCCGCTGCCCGCTGATCCGCAGTCCGGCAGTGTGGACACGCCCTGCGCAGAGGCAAGCTGCGCCGATGGATGGTGGGGCCCGGCTTCGCTGGCTTGGCGCCGCAAGTCCCTGACGATGCGGTCCACCTTCTCAGGTGTGAGGCTGACGTAGTGGTGGGGGCCGCAAGTCATGGTAGGGGCATGAGCGCAACCACCGAGCCCATCCTCTTCACTCAGGCTGAACAGACCGTCGGGCGTGGTCTGGCCAGGCGCGATGCCCAGGCGCTTTTCGAGATAGCGCAGAACATCATGGCCGCCGCGCAGAGTACAGCCGAGATTGGTGCACACATGCAGCGGATAGCGAGCCGGCGGCTGGCGCAGAAACAAAGTGTAGAAGGTGGCCACCCCAAAGACGTGCGAAAGTGGAAGGTCCAGCGTGCGTGAGACCAGTTCCAGAGCCTCATCGGACAAAAAGCCGAATTCGTCCTGAGCCACGTATAGGACGCCCAGCAACGTGGCTTGCCGGTTGGGATAGCGCGCGAGCAAGCGGTCGATTTGCTGGTGGGCTTTTTCGGAAAACTCAAGTGGCATCGGGTCGCCTGGCTCCCTGTCTGCGTCCGCGCAAATCTCCGTCGTCAGGCGCCATCCGTCAAGCCACCGTTGCTTGTCTCGCGACAGAGTCGAGCCGCCGCCGCTGCGCAACGCAGGGTTGGCACGCGAAACGCCGTTGCTTTCTCAGCGGCGAATGTGCTCTGGTGGGCGTCGGTTAGGGCGGGTGGCTTGTGGCTTCAGCCTGAGATCTCTTCCGCCGATACCTCCGAAAAGGCATGCCAAAGCGGTTCCTTCTCGTTGACGCTGATCCCGTCGGACAATCAGCCCTCCAGCATGTCGTCACGTCGCTGGAGGGCGAGGATGTTGTGGCTTCCACCGGGGAGGCGGCGCGTGCCAAGCTGCGTGCAGAGGTTTTCGATCTCTGTATTGTGGACATGAATCTCCCTGACGGCGGAGCGCAGGTGATAGGCACCGCGCAGGCCTGTCAGCCGTGGACTCCGGTCGTGGCTATGGCCGGCCAAGGCACGGCCGCCGAAGTGGTCACAGCGTTTCGCGCAGGCGCGAGTGAGTTTCTGCCCCGGCCTTTCCACCATGACCTGGCGGTGGCGATCGTTCGGCGCGTGCTGCAAGAGCGAGCGAGCAACACCCTGGGTGAACGAACCGGCGGCGCATGCCTCATAGGCGACCACCCGGCCATGCGGGTGGTCCTCGAACGCATCGATCAGGCTGCCGCTTCCGACGCCAGCGTTCTTGTCCGTGGCGATGAGGGCACCGGCAAGGAAGTCATCGCCCGTGTGATCCACGCCTGCAGCGCGCGCCGGGCCGGCCCCTTTGTGACGGTCCAGCCCGGAACCAGCCCGGACCCAGCGGCGGAGCCGGGGTCGTTCGGATCCACGGACGCGCCGGGTAACGTTCTGGCGTCACTCGGCGGCACGCTCTTCATCGACGACATAGCAGGGCTCTCCCGCGAGGCACAGATGAACCTCCTGCGCGTCATGAAGGAATGGGGGAGCCTGTCCCTGTCCTCGGGTCGGAATCTGCGAATCGTGGCCGCGACGACCCAGAACATGGAGCAGTTGGCGCGCGATGGCCATTTCCTGGAGGAACTGTACTATCGGCTGAACGTCATCCCGATGGAGATTCCGCCTCTGCGCGAACGGCCCGAGGACATTCCCATCCTGGTGGACCATTTCCGACGCGCCGCCAACGCGCGCCGAGATCGCACCGTGCCCCCGTTCTCGCCCGAGGTCTTGGTCCGGATGGGCGCTTGTCCTTGGCCGGGAAACGTGCACCAGCTCGGCATCACGGTGGACCGTCTGGTGTCGGCGGCCAAGGACAGAGCGGTGACCATCAACGATCTGCCCGCCAACCTGCGTACGGACGTGAACGAACTGGGACCCTCCCTAGTCGACTTGCCCCCGAACGGCATCGATCTGCGCCTGCTGCTCGCCCAACTCGAGGATCGGCTGATCGAGCAGGCGCTGCAACGGACCGGCGGCAACAAGAATCGCGCTGCCGAGCTGCTCGGGATGAATCGCACCACCCTCGTGGAAAAACTCCGCCGGCGAACGGTCGCGTAGACGCGATGGCGCCTCGGCGAACCCACAGGTAGGGAACTGGCGGCGTCGCAGGTTGGCTTGGCCTCAACGCGCCGATGCGCCGAACGCGCGACGACTTGGCAGGAAGAACTGCTGACCGTCACCTGATTGACGGTGCGACACCGCCCGAAACGTCATTGGAGTGACGATCAGATGACTCGCCGTCCCCCGGACACTCGTGATCCTGGATGCTTAGGATTGTCTCGCCTCTGGCATACCGGCTGCATTGGTCGGCCGACATGCCAAGGGTCAGGCGCAAGAAAAGCAAGGGGCGGACGAAACGCAGGCCGTCGGCAAAGATCCTGGCAGCACGACGCCGCGAATACGCCGCGAAGTTTTTTCCCTACATTGAGAAAGTGGCACGGCGACTCGCGCGACGTCTGCCCGCGCATGTTGAGATGGACGATCTGATTTCATCCGGTGTCATTGGGCTCATGGAAGCCGCGGACCGGTTCGATCCTGAGCGCGTCGACCGCTTTGAAGCCTTTGCCGAATTCCGCATTCGCGGTGCAATGCTGGACGATCTGCGCTCGCGCGACACGCTCTCACGCGACATGCGCCGGCTGTCCAACGAGTTGCGCGAAGCGACCCGCAAGCTGGAGTCGCAGCTTGGCCGCACACCGGACAACACGGAGCTGGCTGAAACGTTGGGGCTTAGCGTGCAGGAGCTGTATGCACGCCAAAAGAAGCTGTCCGGGTCTTCCGTGGTGGGAATCGACGATGCGGGCCCCGATTTTCTGGATCGCACGCGCGACGAAAGCCAGCCCGACCCGTTCGAGATGACGGCCCACCGCGAGACGCTGGCGCGCTTGGTGGCAGGAATCGATGACCTTCCCGAGAAGATGCAACAGGTCCTCTCGCTCTACTACTGCGAGAACCTGAACCTGAAAGAGATCGGGCACGTTCTCGGCGTGACCGAGTCGCGCGTCTGCCAGATCCACGGTGAAGCCACGCGCCGCCTTCGCGAGACGCTAGGCGACTTGGAAGATTCAGCAGCTGCCTAACTTGTTGTACTTACCCTCGATAATAAACATCTCCGGACCGGCCTTAAGATTCCGTGAGATGGGCCGATGTGTGTGGGTATGGCACTCACAAGCGGAAGTCGGTTGCGCACTTGCTCGAGCAAAGGGTTCGCCGGAGCAATTGGGGTACGGGCAGCTGACATTAGGCGGCAAGCAAGGATTGAGGAGTTGCGGCAGATGGTGGCGGCGGGGCGATACCGGCTCCAACCAGAGAAGCTGGCGCTAAGAATCCTGGTTCGCGCATTGCAGCGAAGGTAGAGCGTCTCTCGCGGCTACTCTTCCGCGTCGGCGATCTCGACGCGGTTACGGCCGTTGGCCTTAGCTTGATACATGGCCGCGTCAGCGAGGCGCAGAAGGAGATTCTCACGCCGACGCTGGTTGCCCCCGGGCGCCAAGTGCTCGCGATAGGATGCCACGCCGATTGAAGCGCGCACGCCGGGCAGGGGCTGCCCCGTCTGCTCGCCGTCCGCTTCAGCATCAAGAATGGTTGCCTCGGCGATGACCCGCCGCAAGTCCTCGGCGGTCTGCACCGCGCGGTGGATGTCGCTGCCGGGCAGGATGGCTACGAACTCATCTCCGCCATAGCGAGCCAGCACAGCCGCGGGTGGCGCGTTCTCAGACAAGAGACGCGCCACCTCACGCAAGGTCCAACTCCCCGCCAGGTGTCCGAAGCGATCGTTCACCTCCTTGAAGTAGTCAAGGTCAATGAACAGCAGCGACAGATCGGTGGCGTTGTGGTCAGCGTGCGCGATCTCATCCTCCAGGCGGACGTGGAAGTAGCGGCTGTTGAACAAGCCGGTCAGGTGATCCAAGCGTGCGAGGGCGCGCGCGCGGATGGCGTCAAGGGCGTTTTGGATCGAGGACGACATATAGGCCGCGAAGATGCGCAGAAGCTCATTGTCGCGCGCGGTGTAGGGACCGCCCGACCGCCGGTTGATGAGCTGCAAGACACCGCAAATCGACTCGCCTACGATCACGGGCAGCCCGATCACGGATGCGATCGGCCGGTCCGCGCTGCGCATCGGCATCGCGATCGACAAGGGGTCCTCATGCGACAGGTTGTCACTGCGAAATGGCGTTCCCGAGCGGTAGACTTGTCCCACGAAGCCCCGATCGCTGGGAACACGTTTGCCGAGCAACTGAGCCGTCCCCGGACCGTAGGTGGCGATGAACGTCAGCCGCGGGGTTCGGATGCCCGCGAGTTTGGCCCGCGGATCATCGAGCAGGATGCCACCCGATTCGGAGGGCACGAAGTCGTTGGCACGTTCGAGGATCTCGCGCAAAGCAGCGTCAAGGCGCACGTCCCAACGCTCGGTGTCCTGATCCCGTCGTGCGCGGAGGAAGAAGCGGGTGATCTCCTCAGGTGAGAGGGTCATGATTGGACCAGGCGCAATCGGCGGGTTGGGAACAGACAGCTCTTCGTCGACTTCCTCCGCGGGCATAGCAGCCTGGGTAGAACTATCAGCCTCGCCAAGGTGCGCAACGCTGCCGGCGGGTTGCGTGTCGCCAACCGTCACACGGAACCTCATTCCGCGGTCCAGCTTACAGGATCTTGCTTCGATGTACCACCCGTGACCACGCGATCCCCGCCCCGTCAGGACCCTATGCGGCAACGGAACGCGCAGGCCCGGGCGCCGGTTCAGCCGCCGTATCCGTGCCGGGTTGTCGGCGTCTGGTAGCCCTCCAACACAGGAGGGCGCCCAGCAAGAGCCCGCCTGCGTAGCCAATCACGTGTACCACGCGGGCCCTGCGATAGTTCGGCTGGTCGAATTCCAAGTACCACCAGTCGAGTCGCGCCCGCGTGTATTGGCCGCGGATATTGGTCAACTTGAGGGTCGTGTATCGGTGCCAAGGAGCATCTGCCTCGGCAACCTCCCAAGAATCACCGCGCCAGATGTGTTTGGCCATCCAGTACTGCCCAACCAAAGGAGAGAACGGCGGCAGCCAGTTGAGTGCATAGAAGTCCTCAAAACAAGGATCGCAGGGCGCCGCGGTGCCAGGCCGGGAGACATTGCCGGTCCGGTTGGGCGCCCCCAACCACTGCGCGCGGGCGTCGTGCTCAAGACGAATGTAGTGATCCCAATAGAGACAGCCCCCTATGATCTGCACGCCGACGCCCAAGAGAAAAATCGTTATCGCAACGGCGCCAACCAGGACGCGCCGCCGTTTGATGGCCTCGTCCAGCAGAAATGCGCCCGGCAGCAAGAGCAGCGGAACCAGGAAGAGCAGATAGCGTGGCCCCCAACACCAGTCCCCGCTCCAAAACATGAACTTTCCATAGAGAAGGACGACTGGAGTCGCAGTGGCCCCAAGTGCGGTGAGCCACAGCCGACAGCGACGCAAGATGAGGGGAATGCCAAAGAGCGCCAAAACAAGCGGCGGGTTGTAGAGAAAGATGCTCTTGCCTGGAGACGCCCAGAGCCCCCAGAAACCGTCGACGGTCTGCGTGCCAAACACGAAACTCACGGCGGCAGGCCCGTAGGCTGTGCGAAATGGCGATCCGGTGCGAATGGTGTTGTAGACAAACTGAATGGCCAAGAAAGGCGCGGCGCCAAGCAGACCCAGCCCCGCGCGCTTGAGGGTTTCCTTCCGGGTCAAGGTTTGGCGATGGTGCCACAGCGCTAACAGAAACGCCCCCGGCAGAGCCAGCACAAACAGCTCTTTGGAGTTGACGAGGGCCCCGCACCAAGCACCCAGGACAAGCGCCGCCTTGCCCCGGTAGTCACGCAGAACCCGCATCAGGGCAGCGAAGAACCCGAGGAAAGTGACAGTTTGGACCATTTCGGACCAAGGCATCCGGGCGTAGATGCCCACCATCGTCCCCATGACCAACACCACGCTGGAGGCGAGACTGGCGCCGAATCCCAGCCCCAGGAAAAGACAGAGGCGCACGAACAACACGGCAGCCAGGGCCCCGAGCGCGGCCGGGCCCAGGTGGCTGGCTACTATCTTGGCCATTTGGGCATCTCCCGGATTCCGGGACACCGCGAGCCGCTGGAGCAACGCACCCGGCACATGGATTGCCGAGGCCAAGAAGGGATGCACGTCGTAGGTGCGCTTCCCCACCGGCACATTGGGGGCGCTCGCGTCCACCCGGCCGTGGAAGGCGAAGTTCATCGCGGCGGCGTAGATGGGCTTGGCATCATTCCAGGGCGGCTCGCGACTCTGCACCGCGAGGAAGAACGAGAAGACCGCCAGGAACAGCCCGCACTGGCCCCAAAGCCGAAACGGCGGCTGGCTCAAGTCGCCAGCATCGCGGTCTTTGGCGGCACGTGTCCTGCTCCACCACATCTTGCGCCACTCATACGATCGGACACGGTCATTGTCCACAGCCCCATGCGCAGCCGGCTCGAAGTGGATATTCTGCTATTCGCACCTTCGAGCCTGCGCGCGTCGATGGGGTCAATGGCAAGCGCTGGCGTCCCCGCGCTACGCCCGCGCGGTGCTACTCGCTTTGCGTGCTGCGCGCCTTCTCCACCAATTCCAGGTTGAACTGGGCCATGCGGGCGCCCAGGCGGAAACGCTGCGTGGGCAGACCGCCGTAGGCCAGCAACTGATTGTCGTCGTCGACGGGCACACCCAGGCGCGCATAGCGAGCCAGAGCCGCACCCGCCAGCCGCACCGACGCCAGGATGAGCGCGGGCGGAAGATCGCGCCCCACTGCCTGCCGCGCCAGCCCGGGCCAGCGGCGGCCGAGCGGCTCGTTGCTGCCCGCCTGGCGGCCGAGCAGGATGCCGGTGCGATCGCGCGGATCGATCCACAGCAGGGCGTCGGGGAAGACCGCGCTGAACGCTGCCGCGATCGAGCCGGCGGCCGACGGCGGCACGATGTGGAAGGGCACCCATTGCGCCACCACCGCGCCTGGGTTCAGGCGCGCGGCCATCAGACGATAGAACTCCACCGAGTACAGGGCGTTGCTGCCGGCGAACTCAGGCGACATCGGTTCCAGCGTCACCACGTCGTAGCGGTGCTCAGTGCGCCGCAGCCAGGCCCGGCCGTCCATCAGCGTGGTGTGCACACGCGCATCGTGGAGCACGCTGTGGTTGCTGGGAAAGAGCGGCGCAAAACCCAGCACGGCGGCGTCGAGCTCGACCACGTCGAGGGACTCGGGCTCTTCGTCGCGTACGGCATTCGCGGTCTGCCCTGTGCCAAAGCAGATCACCAGCGCCCTGCGGGGCTGGTCGTGCAGCAGCATGGGCAGCCGGCCCATCCACGCCATGTAATGGGCGCTCGCTGTCTCGGCCGTGGTCTCGAATCCGTCGATGACCAGGATACGATCGTGGTTGCTCTGTT
>Ga0182017_10000671_pt1 | contig 26886 bp, 21 predicted proteins | sample 712E3DmetaG_FD_120492 | JGI IMG/M metagenome (GOLD analysis project Ga0182017, IMG submission 120492) | Permafrost microbial communities from Stordalen Mire, Sweden - 712E3D metaG | ecosystem: Environmental > Terrestrial > Soil > Wetlands > Permafrost | place: Sweden: Stordalen | collected... | reverse complement strand
GGACGGCAAGGCGCGACGAGGGCGCATACTCGACGTATGTAACCGAGGAGCAACGCAGCCGGCCGGGATGGATCGGCCGCCCAAACGTGGCCGAAATTCTGACCGGAGGCACTAGCCGACGACGCACTCGACGCGAACCTTGGCGCCGGCCGGGGCGCAGGGAACGATTGGCTTCTCCGTGCCTGACTGCGTTGCGTTCGGCGCTTTTCCTGGTCAATGACCGCAGCCCTCGGTGGCGCAGTGGTGAGAGCGATGACTTGCTCGGCGTCAGGGCGGCTCGCTGCACCCTGGAGCCGCCGTGCCTATTCCTTGATGTGCGCTTGCTTCTTCTTCCCTGAGTCTTTCGTCGTGGCCTTGGTCGCGGCCTCCGTTTTGGGTGCCGCTTCTGCCGTGGGTGCCGCGTCCGCTTTGGGAGCGCTGGGCGCCTCGCTCGTCGCGGGCGCTGCCGCCGCGGGGGCCTGGTCGTGCTTGAGCGGGGTAGCGCCCTTCTCGTCCAGGTAGGCCAGCACCCAAGCCAAAGGCGCATTCCAGTTAATACAGATCTCGTTGGTGGCGTAGGATTCGATGTTGTCGGCAAAGCACTTTTCCGGCGCACATCCGCCCAGAGCCGCTGCCTTCACGTAGGGATCCTCGAGACCGGAGTTGGGGCCGCCCGAGACCATGCCGGGCGGTGCCGACGGGTACTTGTTGTTGGCCTGGTGGGACCAGAAGCGATGGTGGGGGTTGCGCAAGGGCCGGGCGCCCCAGCCGGTCACGTAGCTTTGATCCATGGGGTTGCGACCCAGAATGTAGTCCATCCCGGCGGCCACGGCGTTCAGGTATCGCTGCTCGTGGTTGAAGTCATTGGCCAGGGCCAGAACCACCAGGTTGTTGAGCAGGAATGAGTTCGAGCCCCAGGGCGTCTTGCCGGCCTGGCCGTAGTCGATGGGCACCCGGTACCCGCGCTTGTGCAGGATGTGCAAATAGGCGTCGGCGGCCCTGGTCACAGCCTTTCGCGCTGTCGCAACCTCGTTTTCGCCCAACCCGTTGGGCACGACAGCAAGCGAGATGGTCCCCAGCGCCGCGGTTTCCTGCCAGGTCATGGGCGAGGCCACATCGCCACCATCTTTGGAGGGCAGACGCGGCGCCAACTTGAGGTAGTAGGGCGAGGCCGCGAGGAACTGCTTGTATTCGGGCTGCTTGGTCGTGATGAAGAGCTCGGCAGCCGCCCAATAGAATTCGTCGTCGACCTTGTCGTCTTCATACGGCCCCCCTCCCACACCGCCCGGAGGTGCAAAAGCCGCGGGATGGCGTTGCGCCGCTTGCCAGGCTCGCTCGGCCGCTGCCAGGCAACGCTTGGAGAACGGGGCATCGATGCGCTGCCAGATGCGCGCCGCCTGGGCCGCCACCGCCGCGAGATTGAGCGTGGCTGCTGTGCTGGGCGGGTACAAGAAGCGCGGAATCTTGTCCTCATGCGGAGCCAGGCCGAGCGCGGTCCATTCCTTGTCGTGAATCTTGTGATGAACCATCCCGGCGCGGTCACCCTCGGGAACCTGCATCTTGAGCAGGAACTCCATCTCCCAGCGGGCCTCGTCCAGCAGGTCGGGCACGCCGTTGTCCTTCTCGGGAATATTCATGCGACCGTCGGCAAAGTCGGCCAACGAAGAACCGAGGTGTTGGGTTCGCTCGTAAAGATTGAGCAGGGTCCACACCGAGATCCCGCCATTGACCACGTATTTGCCGTGATCGCCGGCGTCGTACCAGCCGCCCGAAACATCGAGACGATAGCTGCAGCCCGAGCCGGGCAAGCAAGGCACGCTCTTGTCAGAAAGGTGGCCGGCCGGCCGCACCCATTGCGGGCCACCCGCGTAGGGCATGGCGATCTCGATGCCGCTGCGGTTTTGATAGTAGAAGGTCAGGGCGTCGTATTTGAGCTTGTGATACAGGGTCGGGCTGATATCGAAGGGATAGCTGCGATCGGATCCCACCACCAGGGCGAAGCCGCGGCCTTCCCGATCGAACGAGCTGAAGTCGGCAATTTGGACGGTGTCGCCAGCCAGAGCGTCGTTGCCGGCCACCTGGGTTTGACCTGACTGGACCTCGTGGCCGGCGCTATCGACCAGGCTCCAGGGCTGGGGAGCGTTTCCGCCGGTGCGCACCGTCGCCAGTTTCACCAACCCGGGGAAATAGCCGACCTGGTTCACCACGATGGCTGCCGGCGGCGCTTCTTTGATCTTGGCCGGGCGAACGAATTTGGAATCTTCCAGGCGCACATCGTCGATACACACGGTGAACGGCCCGTGCGCGTCGTGCGACAGAGGACCGCCCACGTGAAAGGCGAACTCGGCGGTTGGATCGTCGGGACCGGACTTATGGAACTTGGCCTTGAATGGTCGCGGGGTTCGGCCGAGTCGCATCTCATCGAACCAGTATTCCTCGTAGGGCGGGCCTTGCATGCCCACCTTGGCACGAATCGTCGTCGGCTGGCTCGCGTAGGCTACGAAACTGAGGTGGTAGACGTGGCCCCTCTGAATGGTCATCTCGCGGTGGCGCAGCTGAGCATCCCAGTTGTTGATGCCACGATTGGTGACCTCCAAGCAAAGGGCACCATTAGCCACCGAGGCCGAGCCTGTCGCGGGCGCCGAGAATGACGACGTCCAGGGCAGGCTGGACCCGTCGGCAAAGGTGGCGTTGGCGATCAAGTTGTGGGGCGACAGAGCCAGGTCGTCACCCCCACCAGACTGACCTGCGGAACTCAGGGAGTCGCTGCTGTCCGACCCACGCCCAGGCGGTGCGGTTCTCGCACCAATGGGCACGCAACCCACCGCCAGAGGCAGGAGGAGCGTGGGAAGGACTGCCCGCATCGTCGGGCTACCACCACATGCTGGCGGCGATGGTGAACGTGTGCTTGTCGGGCTGAATAGGATTCCAAAGGGCGCCGAGCTGGCCATACGGGTAGGGCATGCCTGGCCACGGCCCCAAGGTGGAGTCCGTGTTCTTGTTGTACCAGCTTCCGTAGCCATAGTACTGGTACTGGACCGTGACCTGTTCGTGCGTGACGAACTCGGTGCGGAAGATCAGCTTGGGAGACACGACCCAGAAGCTGTGGGTGCTGTCGTTCATGTTCGGCTGAACCTCGTCGAAACGCGCACCAACCGACATGACGGGGATCGGGGTGTAGAGCACTTGCGTGCCCGCCTTGAACTTGGTCGTTCCCATTTCCGCCATCGTGGTCTTGTCACTGACGTCGATGCCGGAGATGTGGTTGAACATCCCGAAGACCTGGACGGTCAGGTCGGCGCCCTGGCCCCACCAGGCCTGTGGCCGCAGCATGAACGCAGCCAGGCTGAAGGTATACTGAAGACCGATGCTGTCGAGGGTGCCGTTGCCCGCGATCTTGCCCGTGTAGTTGGCCGCGTACTGCCAGCCACCCTGAGAGTGCATGGTCTCGATTGTGTCCTGCAGGACGCCCACGTTGGACGTCTTGACGTGGGAATAGCCGAGGTAGCCGATCCCCATCCACCCGCCGTCGAGCCTCAGGTCGGCACCGACGATGAGCATCTTGCCATCCTTGGCAGCTTTGGTTAGAGCCGGGGTGATGTAGTTGCCGGGGAAGGCGCGGTCTGCGGGAGCTGTCGGATTGTTCATGTCGGTCCGCATGGCGTCCATGGTCCAGGTGTACATCACGTGACCTGTCAGGGTGAGGATGTTGGCGTACACGCCGCCAACATGCGCGTGGGCCAACAGACTGGTTCCCATCTGCGCATAGCCCGGGTACGGCTCCCACGAGGCGTAGGGGGACTTCTTCCACTGAGGAACGTCCATCTTGGCGCCGATGCCTTCTTCGCACACGAGCTTGAAGTCGTCGGCGATGTCCAGTTCGGTTGTTTCCGTGGCGCCTGCGACACGGGTGCGGCCGATCATATAGGTGTCATAGGCACCGCCGTCGTACTTGCCCATGGCTCCGTAGCGGTCCGAGAACACGCCCACGTTCCACGTCGTCTTGCCCAGGTCGCCGAGAGCGTCCGGGAAATTGAGGGTGAGGAAGGCGCGGTCGATGCCCAGCTGATCCTGTAGCTCGCGCCAGCCACCCGAGGTGATGTTGTAGCTCGCGATGGCCATGGTCATGATGGCGCGGTTGTTCCCGTACTGGAACATCATCTCGCCCCAGGGGCCGGGATTGTTGTTGGTGTAGCTCCATGTGGTGTAGTTCAGATCGGGCGTCACCGGCGGGGCGTGGACTTGAAGTCCACGGCCGGGCTCAGTTCCCATGCTCAGACGCATGGGACCGCGGAAGAAGCCGTGGAACCTGAAGCCCCAGTCCTCGGCAGGCGCCTCGGCCGCTGCAGGCGGGCCTGCATTGTCAGCCGCGTAAGAGGTGGTCTGGGGAGACAGTCCGAGCTCAGTAACTTTTCCACTGCGCTTGCGCTGGGGACTGGCGGCGCCGGCTTCCGGGGGCGCGGCTGGCGCAGGGGATACCCCCGGGGCGGCGGGGACCACGGCAGGGGTCGGCGGTGGCGGGGTTGGGGCCTCGGGCTCCGGGGCTGGAGCTGGCGCGGCCGCCGCGGGAGCCGCCGCCTCTGCAGGAGCTGGAGTTTCCTGGGCCGGAGCTTCCTGGGCCGGAGCCGTTGCTGCCGGCGCTGGAGGTGTCTCGGCTTGGTCAGCGGCTGGGGCTTTGGCCTTCTTTCGGGCTGCTGACGCGGTCCCGCCGGAAGCCAGCAGGGCCGTGACAAGGAAGGCCGCAGAAAGCAGGCGCAGGGGTCGGATTCTCGATGGTCTGGTCATTCTCATGGGGGGAGCCTCGCTAGTTGTCCGCGCTCCCCAACCATCAAGCATGGACAAGTGGGAAGCAACAAAGGAGGAGGTCGTTGTACACCAACTCACCTCGCACGGGCAAGGCGCCCGCATGGCCCCGAGCATTCGGCGGCGAGCCGCGTGCGGCTTGGCCCGCCCGGTTCCCACCAGACCGGGCTTGCGTGTTGCAACGGCGGAGGAGGATGATTTGCTCCGCGGAATTCGCGGGGTTCTCATTGAGAAGAAATGCTCGGCGTGCGGCCCACCAGGTTCAAGGGCACTGTTTCCGCAAAGGCCAGATCAGCCTGCGGGCATGGACTGCTCGGCGATCTGGGGTTGGCGACCCTGCGCGTCAGGGGCGCGGCGTGGGCGTTGGTGAGCGCGGGAGAAGGAGCGGAACTGCTTTTTTCCGGAGGCTTGGCCGACTATGCTTTGATGGACGCGGGCCGAGAGGCGAGCCCACGAGTCGTGGAAAGAATATCCGAGACTGCCCTTGCTGCGTTGTACCGGAAGTACTCGCCGGCAATCTACGCCCACTGTCGGCGGATGTTGCAGTCACAGGCGGCGGCGCGGGACGCGACCCAGGAGGCGTTTGTTCGCGTGCTTGCGCGTGGGCCGGGGTTTCCCAACGACGAAGATGCCCTTCGCTACCTGTACCGCGTGTCGACCAATGTTTGCTTGAATCAGATCCGTGAGCTCAAGGTTCACACTCGCGCTGCAGTCACGTTGAGGGAGCGACCCTCGTCGTCGGGATCGATGGAGGGGCGGCACGTGGATCGCGAATTCGTTGCGGCCGTGCTAGACCGCTGTGGCGAGTCCAGCGCGACCGTGGCGATCATGCACTATGTCGATGGCATGTCGCAGGTTGAGATCGCCGAAGTCTTGGGCATCACAAGACGAACGGTCTTCAACCGATTGCGCAGGCTCGCGCGAATCGCTCGGGATTTGCTGGGCGTAGACCAAGACGGTGGGGGAACGACGAGGAGGGAGGGAAGCGCATGAGGGACTGCGTTCCGCACTTGGAACTACTGCGCTGGGAGGCCAAGCCCGAAGCTGAGAGGTCGCCGGATGCGAGCGACCACCTGCGTACTTGCTCACGGTGTGCTGCCGCGTTGGCGGAGTTGGAATCGGCCCGCCAGGAACTTCTCGGAGTCGATCCTCATGCGCAGAGCCTCGTCGCGGCTCGTGTGATCCTGGCGAGGGTGGCCGAACGGCGCCGCAAGGCATGGTGGTGGCGACTGATCGTGCCCTTCACGCTCACTCCGGTTGCAGTCGCAGCCGCCGTCCTGCTCGTGGTGACACGCGGTGCGTTCTTTCCGGCCACCCCGACGCCGGACAAGATCTCTGGTGCCGCGAGGCACGTCGCGGGCGTTGTGCGCGCCAAGGGCGCCCTGTTGGTCGAGGCGTTCTGCAAACGCGGTGACAGCGTGTTTCCGGTCAAGGATGGCGACGATTTCGTGGCGGGCGACCGCCTGCGCTTCGCCTACACCAAAGATCAAGCCGGCGTGTTGTTGGTGTTCGGCGTCGACGACGCTGGACGGCTGTTCCCCTACTACCGCGATGACGCACTAGCCGGCGTGACCGCGCCCCCCGGTTCCGAGGTCATGCTGCCCGAGTCCGTGGAACTGGACGACCACCACGGATGGGAAAGGGTTTTTGCCCTGTGGACGCCGGACACGCTTGGGCAGGACGTCATTCGCGCGGCTGTGGCGGATGCGTTGGCCGCGGTCCAGGGTGACATTCGGAAGACGGCCCGCTTGCCTGTCCAGGCAGAGCAAGTATCATTTTTGCTCAGGCGGCCGTGACCATGGTCACCTTGGCGCATGGGCTTGTCACTATCGGTGTCATGGCCGTGCCAGAATGAGGTACGCTAGAGCCATGTCCCTTCGCTTGTTAGGCGCTTGCCTGATCTTGGCGTTGGGGCAGGGGGCTGCCCTCGCGCAGGCGCAGGAGACGCGAATGGCGGTCGTGGTGGGCAACAATCTGGGGCACGACCCTGCCCGCACCCTTCGCTACGCCGAGGCAGAAGCCGTCAAGCTGGCCGCCTTGCTTCGCGGGGCTGGGGACTTTGACAGCGTTGTCACCGTTACGGGAGCGTCGCGCGACAGGGTCGAAGCGGCGCTGGCTACCGCGCGGGCACAGCTCGATCGCGCGCACGTCGAGGGCAAACGGACCCTGTTCCTCTTCTACTACTCGGGCCACGGCGATCAGGAGGCGCTTGAGCTGGGATCGTCGCGCCTGCCCCTGCGCGATCTGCGTTCGTATCTCGAACAGCTTTCCGCGGCCGACGTGCGCGTGGCCTTTGTCGACGCTTGCCAGTCGGGCGCGCTCACCGGTGTGAAGGGTGGCCGACGCGCTCCCGGTTACGAAATCCATCTGGCCGATCCCGGGAGCGTGAGGGGCATGGCCATCGTCACCTCCTCCACGGCCAACGAGCTATCGCAAGAATCCGACGACCTGCAGGGCTCGTTCTTTACCCACAATTTCATGGCTGGCCTGCGCGGCGCTGCCGATTCCTCACGGGACGGGCAAGTGACATTGGGTGAGGTCTATCAGTTCGCATTCAGGCGCACGCTGGCCAGCACAGCGGCCAGCCTGGTGGGCGGCCAGCACCCGACCTACGACTATCGGATGTCGGGCGCCGGCGACGTGATCCTGTCCCGCACACGGCCCAACGACGCCCGGCTGGTGTTCCCGCGCGAGGCCGGTGCCACCTATACCGTGGTTCACAAAGGTCGCGGCGAGGTGATCGCCGAATTGGCCTCGACCTCCGGCGAGGACTTCTATCTGGCCCTGCCTGCTGGCGAGTATCGGGTTGTGCGGCGGGTGCTGGCCAGCGTGAGCGAGACGACCTTCTCTCTCGCCGCAGGCAGCTCGACGGCCATCGAGACGGCGACCATGTCCCCGGTTGTGGCAGATGCTGAGAACCATCGCGAGAAGGGCGGGCCGTGGCAGCCCAATTCGCTCGGTGTTCATTTCGGGCTGCAAAACAGCCCAGTGTCGGGAACCGGGATGGTGGGCGCGCTTTCCTACATGCGCCAGATCGGTGGGTTCGCGTTGCGGGTGCGCGGTGAGTTCTCGTCGTCCGACGCCAGATTGCAGGACTATCAATCGTCGTTCTTGCGTGCCGGGCTCTCGCTCGATGCACTCTGGCCGCTGTACCAGACAGACCGGTTGGCGCTGCTGCTGGGGCCAACCGTGGGCGTCCCGGTCGTGCGCCAACACGATGTCTGGCACGAAGGCGCGTATTCCGTCGGACTGGACTACGGGGCTGCTGCCTCGGCTATGTTCCGCTCCTATCGCAGCACGTGGCTCGTGCTTTCGGCGCAGGGTGGGGGCGAGGTTTTCCGTTTGAACAGCCATGTCGTGCAGCGGGCGACCGTGGGCGTGTCTCTCGGCGGCCTTGTCGCTTTCTAGATAGATGGGAACCCTCAAAGGGTTCGCTCTGCTCTTCGGCTCCCCACCTGCCCACCACCCCACGCTCGCTTCCCCCTTCGGGGACTTCGGGACCTGCACCTTCCCCACCACACCCGCTCGCTACGCTCGCGCCCTCGCGCTCGGCCTCGCCAAACCCGCGATGGTGCGCCGCGCGCAGCGCTGGCGACGAGGGCGCGCGAAGGGCGGGGTGGGCTGTCTGTCCCGAAGTCCCCGCAGGGGGAGCCGGCGGGCTCCCCACGCGTCTCATTCTTGCCGGGGAGCGACTGGCGAGTAGGGCAATGTAGTCAACTACGCGCAAGTCTTACGTTTTTTGCTCTTCGCATTTCCGTTTCGAGGCCTGTTGCGCATACTCTATGAGTAGTGATGAGCGAGAAGGAATATGAAGAGAAGAAATCTTAGTCAGACGGTTGCCAGTGGTTGGATGGGTGTGTGGCGACGGGTGGTCGCAAGAGCAAGCGGAATCGGCGAAGTCTCCCTCGGTGTGCTTCTGCTGGTTGTGGTTGCCGGCTTGATGTTCGGGGCTACCTGCGGCGCACCTGATGAGGTGATGCGCGGCCAAGCGCAGATCACCGGTGGCTCCGGAGGCGCATTCTCCAGCTCGTCGAGCAGTGGAGGAACTACGGGTATCGCGGGCTCCTCCGCGTCCACCAAGCCGACCGGCGGCTCGGTTGGCCCGGGCGGGGCCGGCAGTTCTGGCAGCCCGGGTGGCACATCCAGCGCGGGTGGAACCTCGGCTTCGGGTGGCACGACCACGGCGGGCGGCAGCGGCGGAACCGGCGGGATCAGCAGCCCGGGCGGCACTGGCGGCAAGGGCACCGGCGGCAAGGGCAGTGGCGGCGCGGGCACCGGTGGCAAGGGCAGTGGCGGTGCGGGCACCGGTGGCGTGGCCACCGGCGGCTCGGTGTCTACGGGGGGGAGCGGGGGCACTACCTCCCCGTTTGGTGGCACCACAGCCATAGGCGGCACGGCTACAGGCGGCGTGAACACCGGCGGAGTGGGCAGTGGCGGCGTGGTGACCGGCGGCTCGACGGTTGTGACAACGGGCGGGACCGGGGGTTCCGGCGGAAAGGGTGGCACTGCCGGTTCGACATCAACGGCGCCGCCACCCACCGGCTTGGACGTGTCCTTGACGAAACCCGTTGCTGGCGCAACTGGACAGATCTCGCTGTTTCTCATCATTGAGAACCAGGGATCTGCTGCCGCTGATTTGACCAACGTGACCCTTCGCTACTGGTACAAGGACGACGGGTGGGACACCTCCACCTTGGCGATTGCGGTCGACTACGCAAGCCTGAGCGGCGACACTGTGACGGGCGGCAAGTCCGTTGCAGCAGCTCGTTCCACTGCGGCTGATCACTATCTGGAGTTTTCATTCACCGGAACGATCCCAGCAAAGAGTCAGTTCCAAACCAACTTCAGGCTGCACAACAGCAACTGGGCGGGCACGGTCGACGTAACAAACGACTACAGCTACAACGGCGGGGTAACCGGGTTGAACGACAAGATGACCCTCTACGCGAGCGGGAAGCTCATCTGGGGCACGGAGCCCTAGCCCTGCTGACGCCGGGGTCGATTCCCGCGCCGGTAGGCGGGATTTCCCAGCGTGGAGCGCGAATTCCTAGGCACTCGAATCGCCGTTGGGTTCTTGCGGCATCACTTCGTTAGAATCGTGTCATTCCGTCACAAGATGTGTCATCCTTCTGTGCCACCATGCGAACAATCAAGCGCTACTCGAATCGAAAACTCTACGACACCTTTGATAAGCATTACGTGACGCTGGCTGATGTGGCGGGGTTCGTGCGCAACGGCGATGAGGTGAAGGTCACCGATCACGTCAGCGGGGCCGACCTGACGTCAGCGACCCTCGCGCAGATCATCTTCGAGGAAGAGAAGCGCAGCGCGCGCCTCGGCCCCGAGGGTCTTCGCCGCATCATCCAGAATGGCTTGAAGACCGAGTAGTTACTCGCTGAGCCTGTGAATCCCGTCGACCACATGCCAAGTCGCCACGATGGTCAGGTCGACCAGTTTCTCGTTGCGCCGGTTCTCCGGTACGACCAAGTGCTCGTAGGTACACAGGGCCTGGAGCTGGCGCAGGAACTTGCCGATCACGCGTCGGTCGGAATCGCCGATCCAGCCGCCCAGCTTGTTAATCATCAGGCGCTGATGTTGCTGGATGAAACGCGCTGCGGACAACGCTCCCTGTGATCCGCGCGCGCGCACGGAGCGCCGGGGGAAGATGTCGAGCAAGTCTTTGCGGTACTCGGCCAGGTCCGGGTCCAGCGCATGGTTGATGTCGAAGTACTCGGCGACGGTTTCCTTGATCTCGCTGTAGGGCGCCTGCGATCCGGTTCGTTGGTTGGTGGGAGTGCCCCGGCAGGCGCCTTCCAGGTCGATGATACGGTCCACGTACTCGAGTTTGGTCACCGCAACCTGCCAGTCGCGGTAGCGGCGCCGCCAGCGCGAAGACGGATCGAGCCACACGGCGAAGCTCTCGGCGAAATCCTCATCAGGATGTTTCTGCGCGTAGTGATACATGCCCGCGCGGTGCAGGTGTCTTACGTAGTCGTGGCTCCATGGATTCGCGTTGTAGACGTCGCGGTACGAGCGGCGAAAATCGCCGAAGGTCTCCGTCCAGTCTTTGCGCTTCCACAGTTCAAAGGCGTAGTTGACGGCATGCCCCGTCTCGTGGCGCAGATACATCAAGACTTCGTCGCGCGTGTACTCGAACAGGTGGTCGTTGACCATCTGCCAGAGGACCGAGTTGGCCAGGTACCAGGGGATGTTGACGCTGATGGCTCGGTCCGTAGTCCAGAAGTCATCGTCGCCCAGGTAGTACTGCGGGGTGAAGGTTATCCCTTTCGCGCGCAATTCTGCGCCGACCTGGGCCAGAGATTCGGCCAGCACATCTTGAGGCCCGAGCTGCAGGTCGCAGATGCGCGTGGAGAGGAGCTTTTGCAGACCAACCTCGCGCTCCACCGGATCGTCGGTCATCGGACGAGCAATGCTGCGTTTGGTTCTGACTGCCGGTAGCGACATTGACGAAGAACATCTACCATGCCGGCGTCGAGCCAACGGCTGAAATGAGCCCTTGAACAACGCGGCATAGGTAGTTCGCAGCTCACAGAGTCATCGTGTATTTGATTGAAAACAAACGGATATTTGTGGTTGGCAGTGACGCATAGGCAAATAGCTCGCCGTGGCATCAGGTCACGGATCGCGCTGCGCATTTGAAATTGCTGGTATGTTGCAAATCATGGCAGGGGCGGCCAGAAGTTGGTCTCGCGCAGGCCTGGTGCTGACACTCTATCTTGCACTGGCCTCTGCTGGCGTGGCCTGGTCTAGCTTGCGTGGCGACTCCAGTACGTGGCGTCTGGCGGGGCGCGAAGACACCCAGACCCTGCTGGGGATCGTCGCCGGGATTTTGATCGGACTCGGCTACGTGTTTGCGTCGCGGCTCGCGGTTCACAGATTCGAATGGGCGCGCGCCCTTCATCGCGACATGCGCGCCATGCTCGGGCCGTTGCCTGACGCCGAGGTGGTGGTGTTGGCAGTGGCCTCGGCGCTGGGCGAGGAGATCTTCTTCCGCGGAGCCCTCTTGCCAGCCATCGGGCTTTCGGGGTCGAGCTTGGTGTTCGCCCTGCTTCACGTGGGGCCGAAGCTCCGCTTCTTGCCGTGGACCGTCTCCTCGTTCATGGCGGGCCTGGTGTTCGGACAGCTGTTTCTTTGGTCGGGCGATCTGACCGGACCGGTCGTGGCGCATTTCACTGTGAACTTCCTGAACCTGCGTTACCTTTCCGCACACGAAATGCGATGAGCGGGAGGCACCTGTACCTGATAATCGTCGGATGGGCCCTGGCCGCTTGGGCACCGTCGGCGCGTGCGGCTGACGAGTTCTCGGGTGCGGACAAGCTGCGCGCGATCTACTCGGCCGAGTTTCGTTTCACCAAGCAGGGCTTCCCGGTTGTGCCGGTGGCCATTGCCGAGGGCCTGGCGCGGGTGACCATTAGCGCCGGTCCCGCGGGCGGCTTGCGCCTCTTTCCCGAAGGCGAGGGCAGCTCTGAAGTCCGCGGCGAGGAGTCCTGGCAGGTTCGCGCTTCGGCGACGGTGCCGGCCAAGCTGAGCCACTGGGCCGTGGTGTGGCGCGGAAAACCGGGCCAAGGGGATGAAGCCGACGCTCACATCAGGCGATGGCAGGAACTGGGCGAAAAGGCAAAGCGCTTCGAGCAGGGCACGGTGTTTGGCGTGGGCGGAGAGGTTCTCGACCGGCGCGAGGTTCTGGTGGTGGTGGGGCCCTACCGCAAGCCAGAGGAGGCAGAGCAGGCCTTCGAGGCCTTGGGCCGCAAGGCAACTCTGGTAAACCCCGGCGTGTTCACCGAGCTGGTTGATCGCCCACACGGGCAACTGGAAGCGGTCGGCAGCAAGACCGGGATGCACGTGCGCAACGAGGGCGTGCTGTGGTTCGTGGCGGGCGGGGAGAGCCCCCTGCAAGTGGAGGCCCAGGGCCCGGCCGGCAAAGTGTCGGGCGCCTACTTTGGCAAGGTGTACGTGACCCTGGATCGCAACGGCAGCTTGGCCGTGGTCAATGCCTTGCCCGAGGATCGCTTTTTGGCCGGCCTGCTGCCGGTGGAAATCTTCCCCAATGCGCCGGAGGAGGCGCTCAAGGCGCAAGCCGTGGCAGCGCGAGGCGAGCTTCTGTCCAAGATCGGCACACGACACTTGGGTGATCCCTTCCGGCTGTGCTCGCAGACACACTGTCAGGTGTACTTGGGGGCGGGCCACGAGACGCCGCGGACCACGGCGGCGGTGGCCGCAACCCGCGGCGAGGTGCTGTTCACGGCTGACGGGACAGACCTGGGCGACACCGTGTATTCTGCCAACTGCGGCGGCCACACCGAGAACAACGAGAACGCTTGGCCCGACATGCCCGCGCTGGCGGCTTTGCGTGGCCATCGCGACGCGCCCGCGCCGGCCGCCGGCAAGCCCGACATCTATGCGACGGGCGTGAGCGCGGAGAACGTCGCACGCTTCATTGACCAGCCGCCCGCCGCCTACTGTGGCCAGGCTCGCCTCGGAGCGGGCGACCGATTTCGCTGGACCGTGAAGCGAACAGCTGCCGAGCTGGACAAGCTGTTGAGTCGATACCGTCTGGGCGAGATTCGCTCCATCGAGGTGCCGCAGCGAGGGATATCGGGGCGCGCGCTGGCTGTGCGCGTGGTGGGCTCGGCCCGCAGTGAAACCATCCGTGGCGAGTTGCGCATCCGCCAGGCTTTCGGCGGGCTGCGCAGCTCGCTATTCGTGGTCGAGGTCAAGGACGGGGAAGCGGTCTTTCGCGGCGCCGGTTTTGGCCACGGCGTGGGCATGTGCCAGACGGGCGCCGTCGGAATGGCAGAAGCGGGCAAGAAGTATCGCGAAATCCTGCGCCACTACTATCCCGCGACTGTGCTGCGGAAACTGTGGTAGCTAGCTTTTTCCACCACAGAGAGCACAGAGGACGCAGAGATCGGATGGGAAGGAAGGGGGCCGGACCGAACCGGACCAAACCCTTCCCCTTTCCCTCATAGGTGCTAACCACGATTCTCTCGGGAATCGACGGCGGCCGGCGCGATCCGGAGTCTCACCACAGAGGGCACAGAGGCCACCGAGGCCGGAAGGAAAGGGTTCCGGATCCGGATCCGAACCCTTCCTTCCTTCTTCCGATCTGTCTCTGCGATCTCTGTGCTCTCTGTGGTTCAACCAGCATTCTTTCCGGATGCCGGAGCGGTCTTTTCGGGAGCCTTGGGACCGTTGTTGAGGATGAAGTAATCTACACCGGCGGTGCCGCAGGCCTCTTCGTTGCGGTGGAAGGTCCAGTGAATGTAGACCTTGCCATTGCCGGAAAGGATGGTCGGCGGCGGGGTGGGGTAGGGAGCGGCGCTGAAAACGACGTCGATGGCCGCGCTGTCGTAGATGGTCAGCCCCGACGATCGCACCACCGCCACGCGGTCCACATTGCCTTGGCCGTCGAGAACGATTTCCAGCTTGGCCACCAGAGCAGGATTATTGAGCGGCAAGCTGGTGGGCTTGCTGTCCATGCCCGCCATGAAACCGAAGGCCCACAGCTCATGGATCTTGCGATGCATGCGCGTGATGAATTGGGCAAAGGGCGCGGCGCGTGTGTTGAGCGCGGTTTGATTGCCCGGCTTGACCTCGGCGATGAAGTTCTCGAGGGCGGAGCGCACCCGCTCGCGCCGCTCGGAGGACTTGCCCTTGCGTTGGGATCGTTCGGCCTTGGCCAGCGCCGCCGCAGCCTGGGCGTCGGTGCCGAATACCGACTCGTACTGTCTGCGGGTCAGGCGCAGCCGGGCGGCAGGACCGCCGTCGCTGCCGCGCGAACTGGGTTGTTCGTCCTCTGGCACAAGCCGCATCCCGTCGGGTGAGATGGTTTCCCGTTGCGCGCTTTCAACCTTGCGCGGGCCACGCATGGAAAGGGTGACCTTGTTGGGCGCCTGCGGCTGGAAGGACTCGGGCAAGGGGCGCTCGCCCTGGCCAGCCCGCTTTTCTGGTCGTGCCTCGCGATCCTCCAGTCCAGCGATCTTGTCTTTGTCGTCCGAGGGGTGGGCTTCTTGGCCGGCCTGCTCTCGCTCCAGATTGGTTTCGCGTGCGCGGGTCTCGTTCTCGGTTCGGTTGTTCTTGTCGGCCAGGTACTTGGCATTGTCGGGCGCTTCGACATCCTTGCCCATGTCCAGCTCGACGATCTTCTGGTGCAACCGGTCGGGCGGTAGCTGAGGTGGCTCTTCTGGTTTAGGAGGTGGAAGCTGCGCGAGAGGCTTCTCCGGCAGCTTGGGAATGGGCGGCATCTTCTCCGGCGGAGGGGCTTCGATTTCGGGCTCCGGTTTCTTCTCCGATTGCGCGAGTTTGTGCGCCGCCTTTTCCCGCGGCTGCTTCTCGGGCGGCACAGGCTCATCGACGGTGGGCAGCCCAGGCGGCAGTTCGTTTTCCTTGACCGATTCAAAGCTCAAGTCGACTTCGTTCGACTCGCGCCTGCCATACACGAGAGCCAGGATGACCAGAGGCAGAATGACCTGCCCGTGCAGGAGTAGCGACGCGAGCAGACCACGGCCCAGGTGGCCGGCTAGTCCCTTGTTGCGTCGCGTACGCATTGCGCAGTCGGAGGTTACTCCATTCGTCGCCCACGTCCACGAAGACCTAGGGACCGACAACTAGTCAACAGCAGCAAATGCTAGCCAGTTCCCGAACCTGAAGCCACCAGCAAGTTGCTGCCAAGAAACAAGCCTCTATGACGGCGACAACTTTCCTGAGAAGAACCACGTCGTCCGGTGTCAGTCTCTCTGATCCAACACAGTCGCATGCTGCATGAAGTTTCCTCACGACTCCCGTTGTAGGTAGCGGCGCTCTAGGTGTTGCTCGAATGCCTCGGTGCTGAGCGCGCTTCCCGTGGCACGCTCGACTAGCGCCTCAGTTTCCAGAAATGATCCCTGGGTCCAAACCTTCTTGCTCAGCCAGTCGTCGAGGACCCCGAATTCGCCTCGGCGAATCTGCGTCATCAGATTGGGATGGGCCGCTCGGGCGGCGCGGAATAGCTGGGCTGCGGTCAGCGCGCCCAGAACGTAGGCGGGGAAGTAGCCGAAGAGCCCCGATGGCCAGTGAACATCTTGCATACATCCGTCACGGTCGTTGCCAAGGGTTGAAAGGCCGAGCATCTGGCGCATCCACGAATCCCATGCCTCCGGCACCTCCTCCGGTCGCAACGAGCCGTCGATCAGAGCCTGTTCAATCTCAAAGCGCAGCACGACATGGCAGGGGTAGGTCGCCTCATCCGCATCTACACGGATGAATCCGGGCTTGACCCGAGTCAGTTGGCGAAACAGGTTATCAGGGCTGAACGCTTCAGGCGCGCGCCCGAATGAGTCGGAAAATGCTTCCTCGATGAACGGCCCTGCAAGTTCCAGGAAAGCGGGACTTCGAAATACGTGCATTTCAAATAGCAGGCTCTGGCTTTCGTGAATGCTCATGCTCCGCGCGGCTCCGATGGGTTGGTCCAGCCAATCGCCGGGCAAGTTCTGTTCGTATTTCGCGTGGCCGGATTCGTGAAGCACGGCAGCCAGCGACCTGGTGTAATCGTTGATATCATAGCGAGTCGCAATGCGAACATCCGTGGGCACGCCGCCACAGAACGGATGGTGGCTCACATCCAAGCGCCCATGGTTGAAGTCGAAGCCCAGCCGGCGCAATAGCTCAAGGCACAGCCACCGTTGCCGCTCGACGGGAAACGGCCCCTCACTGGCCCTGACCGACTCGCGCGCCTGTTGCTCCATGACCTTCTCGATCAGCCCGGGCAGAAAACCGCGCAACCGTGCGAATAGCGGCTGGATCAGACTGCTGCGGGCGCCTGGCTCGTAGCCGTCGAGAAGAGCATCGTAGGGACTGAGCGACAGTCTGTCGCCCCAGGCCTTTGCCACTTCCCGCTTGAGCCGGACAACCTCGCGAAAGAACGGAAGGAACCCAGAGAAGTCATTGTCCGCCCGGTGCTTCCGCCAAGCCTGTTCGCTTTGCAATTCCGCACGCGACATCGCCTCGACCAATCCCTGTGGCAGGGCCGTGGCTCGCACCCATTGCCGCTCCATTTCGCGCAGGTTGGCCTGCTGCCACGCGGGAAGATTCACTGCCTCTGCGCGAGCCACGGCAAACAGGTCGGCCAGATTTTCGCGCGTTGAATGTTCGTGGATAAGTCCTCGCAACGTCGACAGCGCCTCAGCGCGCGCGGCTCCTCCCCCGACGGGCATCATGGTGGACTCGTCCCAGACCGCGATCGCCTCAACGTGATGAAGCTGCGAGAGGCGCCGATGGTGCTCAGCCAGAGCGGCGTAGGACATGACGCCAATATAGGTCATGTCGCGCGCGACTGTCGCGGAATTGTGACCCTACTTCTGTCGCGGCATCAGCGGCGCACTGCGGGCGTCGTCGCCCACGCGCACCGGCAGCACAGCCATGGCCAGGCCCTTCCAGTGCAGGCGGCGCTCGACCTGGTAGGCGGTCTCGTTGTGCAGAATCTTTTGCATCCATGTCTCGCGCTTCCAGATGAGCTTGCCGGCAAAGAACACGACGCGGGGAAACTCGTCCGCGATGCGGATGCACAGACGGCTGGCCTCGTAAACCGCGTCCAGCCCTTCGGCCATGCGGTAGCTGGAGTTCCAGCCCAGGCTCTTGGCCAGCGCCACGTATTTCTTCAGGGTCTCCTCGACCTGGAGGCGTTGCGCGTCGACCTCGGCCGCGCCCTTGAACGTGCCCGAGTCGTGCACGGCCACCGAGACGAAGACCAGGTTGGAAAAATAGCCGGGGTAGGTGCGCTGAATGGAGAGCATGGAGTGCACGCCCAGACCGCCGTACTTCGCCACCAGGAGGACCGCTGTGGGTTTGCTGGGATCGGGTTCGCCGCCATTTCCGTCTAGCCCCACCAGGTTGTCCAGGTCAGCGTCGAGCAGGCTCAGCTGGCGCGCCACTTCGCGGTAGTGGGACTTGACCAGCAGGCACACCACGATGAGAGCGGTGGTCACCAGCAGGGTTAGCCAGGCGCCCTGCGAGAACTTGAGGACAATGGTGAAGGTGAGGATCGCCAGGCACATCACCAGGCCGACGACATGGACCAGGATGTGACGCGCCCACTTGGCGTCGCGGGACCGCTCACGCAACCAGAAACGGCACATGCCGAGCTGGGAGAGCGAAAACGTGATGAACACGTTGATGGCATACATGGTCACCAGCGCGTCCACGTTGCCGTGCGTGAAGAGAAGCAGAGAGATCGCCGCCAAACCGAGCATCGCGACGCCGTCTTTGGTGGTCAAGCGGTCGGACAGGGATGCGAAGCGCCGGGGTAGCCATGAGTCTACCGCCATGTTGGACATGACCCGTGGCCCGTCGATGAACCCGGTCTGCGCGGCCACGAAGAGCAGGGCGCCCTCGGACGCCAGCGCGACGACCACGAAAGCCTTGCCGACCGGCACGCCCAACACCTGCCAGTTCGCGGCGAAGGTCTCCACCAACACACCATTCAGGGTCTTGCCCTCTTGCGGTCGGATGCCAAAGAGGAGGTAGCACAGCAGAATGCCGCCCGCAGTGAAGGCCAGCGACACCGACAGATAGACCATGGTGCGTTTTCCCGTGGTCACCCGCGGCTCGCGCATCATCTGTAGGCCGTTCGACACCGCTTCGATGCCGGTGTACGTGCCGGCGCCTCGAGAGTAGGCGGTCATGAAGATGACGAACACGCCGAATAGGCCGTAGCTTTGGATGCTCTGAGAGAACTCGTGTCTGAGGTTGGCGGCCACCTCGGGTGCGTGACCGATGTGCGACCCGAGGCCACCCAGAATCAGCACTAGGTGCGTGACAACAAAGACCATGAAAACCGGCACCAGGGGCGTCACCGACTCTTTCACGCCGCGTATGTTGAGGACAATGAGGAGCATGATGACGACAAACTCGATGGGCAACTTCCATGCGTGCCAGGCCAGCGGCAGCATGTTGAATATTGCATCCCCGCCCGAAGCGATGGACACGGTGATGGTCAGGATGTAGTCCACCAGCAGGGCCGAGCCCGACAGCAGCCCGGCCTTTTGGCCGAGCAACTTGCTCGCCACCACGTAGCCACCGCCGCCGGTCGGGAAGTGCTCGATGATGCGGCTATAGGCGTAGGACATCACGAACACGGTCAGCGCGGTGGCCAGCGCCATGAACACCGCCAGATAGGTGACGTTGCCGTGTTCGAGCAGCGAGCGGAAAGATTCGTCAGGGCCGTAGGCCGAGGACGACAAGCCGTCGGCGCCCATGCCCACCCAAGCCAAGAACGCCACCAGCGAGATCTTGTGGAAGACGCCAGGATCCTTGAAATCTCGCGGTCGACCCACCATCACCCGCCACCCCGTTTCCAACAGGGAGGCCTTTTCTTCCGGCCCGGTGGTTTCGTGACTAGCCATGCAGATCTTTCGACCGACCCCCCGTCCTTCGGGGCCTCTTCTGCCTACGAGGTTAGCTGACGGGCTCGGGAGGAGGCGGTCCCCCGGTGCGGCTGCACTTCGCCCCACAACGATTCGGGTCCCCCGTTCCGGCGAGACCGGATTCGGCGGCCAGAGTGCTACTCCCGACTGTGAGCGAAGTCAAACCGGCTCCGAGCGCTGCGTGAATCGGCGCAGGGTGGGCTGCTACCTGACCGTGCGGGCAGGGCGCGTTCTACTGGCGCTCGCCGAAGATTGCCGTTCCCACGCGCACCAGGGTCGCGCCCTCGGCCACCGCGACTTCCAGGTCATGGCTCATGCCCATGGACAGCTCGGCCAGGTTGACGTTGGCCCGGCTCACGCCGGCTTGCTCGTCACGTAGCCGGCGCAGCGCCGCGAAGAAAGGCCGAGACTCCTCGGGATCGTCGCTGTATGGGGGCATGACCATCAAGCCGGTACAGCGCAGGTGGTCGAGCCGGGCAAAGCTGGCCAGCAGCGCCGGAAGCGCCGCCGGCGGCACGCCGTGCTTCTGTATCTCGCCAGCCACGTTGACCTGGATGATGCAGTCCTGCGAGGTCGTCGGCTCCAGTGCGGCCACGCGGCGCTCGATCTCGGCCAGCACATCGCCCGCCTCGATGGAATGGATCAACGCCACCTTGCCGGCCACGTACTTCACCTTGTTGGTCTGCAGCGGGCCAATGAAATGCCAGAGCGGCTGCGGCAAATCTGCGGCCTGCGCGGCGGCCTCGACAGAGGCGCTCTTGTCGCGGAATTCTTGCCCGTAGCTTTCGCCAAAGACTTGCTGTCCAGCCGTTAGCGCAGCCAGGATGTCCGCTGCCTCAACCATTTTGCTGACCGCGACCAGGCGCGCGCTGCCTGCGGGCCGACCCGCGCTGGCCTCGGCTTGCGCGAGGCGGGCGCGCACGTCGGCTAGGTTGGCGGCGACTTGTTCGGCGCGATTCACCGGGCATTACCTCCGAAGGCCGGGGGCGGATAGCCGGGCAGGGATTCGAGTGCGCGCAGATCCGCTATGACCTCGGCCAGAGGCAACCCGACCACGTTGGAGAACGATCCGCGCACCTCGATGGCAAACGCGCCCGCGATGCCCTGGATGGCGTAGGCGCCGGCCTTGCCTTGCCATTCTCCACAATCGAGATAGGCGCGCAGTTCGGCCGGGTCGAGCGAGCGAAAGCTCACGCCGGTGCTGACCACGCGCTCGACCATGCCACCGCCAAAGTGCGCGCGATAGGCGGTCATTACCTCGTGGCGTCGGCCTGCCAGCCGGCGCAGCATGGCCGCCGCCTCGTCCTGGTCGGCTGGTTTGCCCAGGATGTCGTCACCCAGCACGACCACCGTGTCGGCGGTGAGAATGGGCAGGATCTGCTGGCCTAGTTTGGTCAGCGCCGCATCGCTTTTCTCGGCTGCCAGACGCTGGGCGTAGGCGCGCGGCTTTTCTCCCTGCGCCGGCGTCTCATCCACGTCCACCGGTTCGATGCGCAGCACCAGGCCCAGGCGTTCAAGCAGCTCACGCCGACGTGGTGACGCGGAAGCCAGGATGAGATCGGGCGTGGTTTTCATGGTCGCTGCAAGTATATCGTGGCCAGCTCGGAAGACGCGTCCTTCGGCGCAACTTTGGATCGGCCGGTCCGATAAGTCGGGCGATGTCTGGTTTGCGCGCTTGCTTTGCGCCGTGGCTCATCTGGGTTGGCTGCTCGCCGAGCACCGACCTGGGAGCAGAACGGCAGGTGGCCAGCGCAGCGACTCGTGATGGAGGACAGGCCAGCGATTCTGGGGTCGTCTTGGGCCTGCCCGTACTGGTTGACCCACCTCCTGAGGCCACGCAGGTGCCCCCCAACCTGGCCAAGGTCATCCTTCGCTTCTCAGAAGCTTTGCAGAGTTCCGACGCGGGTGCTTCGCTCGATCTCCGCGCGAGCGACGGTACCGAGGTCGCGCTGGCCTTGGGTGATGGGGATACCGGACCTTGCAGCGGGACCTGCTACGCGGCCATGCCGGCCGGCGTCCTGGAACCGACGACCTCGTATGTCGTCGAGATCGGCGCTGATGCCTTGCACTTCGAGGGCGGCAAGCCGGTTCCTGCGGGCCAGGTTGGCTCGTTCACGACCGCCGACGCGCCTGACGAATACGCTCCTTTGATCGCCGGCTTTGTCATGAACCTTGTCGAAGGGTGTGTGCAGGCGCAGTTCGCGACAGACGAGTCGGCCTGGGCCCAGGTCATCATCACCGCTGGCGACCAGGTGGCCAGCCTGGATCTGGGCGCTATGGGCACCAAGTTCGACCTGCTGACCCACCTGCCGGAATTGCCTGCCGATGTGGATGCTCAGGCCGTCGCGCGCGCCACGGATCGAGCCGGCAACAGCGCGGATTCTGCCGTGGTCACGTTGCACCTGCCGCCCAAGCTTCCCAGGCTGGTCATCACCGAGGTGCTGGCCAATCCCGCGGGATCCGAGTACACGCAGGAGTTCGTCGAAGTGGAGAACCTGGAGGCCGAGCCGGTGTCGCTGGCGGGGATGCTCATCGAAGACAAGACCGGCAGCGACGTCTTGCCGGATGTGGCTGTCCCAGCGGGCGATTTCGCGCTGATAGTGGCGGCGAACTTCGTTGCGGACGACGGCAAGGATCCGGTACCGCGCGATGGCACGGTGATCGTCCCCGTGTCGGGTCGCATAGGAGCCGATGGCCTGTCAAACGCTGGCGAGCCGGTTCGACTGGTCAGCAGCGACGGCGTCGTGGTGAGCCAGTACGGCGGCTGGGTCGACGTGAGCGCCACGGCCTGGAACGGCATGAGCGTGCATCGGGTATCAGTCGACGCTTGTGATCAGCCGAGCGCTTGGACTAACAGTCCCGAGATGCCGACTCCAGGCTGGTAGCGCGCTCATCGCACGAGCCGTCGTCCGCCCGACTTCGCTCGTCACAGCGCATCGCGTCTGCAAGCAGGCGATTTTGGCGCCTGCAAGCGGGGCATTTGCGAACGAAAAGTGCTACAAAGCGGGCATGTCCGGTCACAACAGATGGTCGAAGATCAAGCACAAGAAAGAGGCCTCCGACTCCAAGAAGTCGAAGCTCTGGACCAAAGTCATCAAGGAGATCACCATTTCCGCCAGACTTGGCGGTGGTGATATCAACGGCAATCCCCGCTTGCGCTCGGCGGTGGACAAGGCGCGCGGCCAGAACATGCCCAACGACACCATCGACCGTGCCATCAAGAAAGGCACCGGCGATCTGGAAGGCGTGAACTACGAAGAGTTCACCTACGAAGTCTTTGGCCCGGGCGGCGTGGCCATCTTGGCCGACATCATGACCGACAACCGCAACCGGACCACTGGCGAGATTCGCAACCTGCTAACCAAGGCCAACGGCAACTTGGCGGGCTCGGGCTCGGTGGCCTGGATGTTCAAGAAACAGGGCGTGATTGTCTACGAAAAGGACAAGGTCGACGAGAACAAGCTGACCGACGCGGCCATCGAGCTGGGTGCGGATGACGTTCGCGCCGAAGATGATGTGTTCACCGTGACCACCGAGCCCAAGGAATTCGAGCGCATCCGCGACGGCCTCAAGAAGGCCGGCATGCCTGACCCGGCCTCGGCCGAAGTGACCATGGTGCCGCAGAACAAGACGCGCCTGTCGGGCAAGGAAGCCGAATCCGCGCTCAAGCTGCTCGACATCCTGGAAGACAACGACGACGTCCAGAACGTGTACTCGAATTTGGATGTTGACGAGGCCACGCTGGCCAACATGTCCTAGCCGAATCCGGCCGCACGCATGCCCGCAGCAGGCCGCACGCGCATCCTGGGCATCGACCCGGGCACCCTGCGCCTCGGCTACGGCGTCGTCGATCGCGTTGGCAATGCGAAGCTGACCTACGTGGAGTGCGGCGTGATTTCCGCACCGCCCCGGCAGCCGCGCAACCAGCGTTTGCTGACCATCGGCCGTGGCCTGTGCGAGCTACTCGACGAGCTGCGGCCCGACGAGGTGGCCATGGAGCAGGCGTTCTACGGCAAGAACGTGCAGGCCACCCTGGCGCTGGGCGAGGCGCGCGGCGTGGCCCTGTTCGTGGCCGGCGACCGCGGCCTGCCTGTCGTCGGCTATGCCCCGGCCCGGGTCAAGCGCACTATCGTCGGCCATGGCCGCGCGAGCAAGTCTCAGGTTGCCTTCCTCGTGCGCGCGCTCCTGTCCATGCGTCGCGCGCCCGAGGCCGATGCCGCCGACGCGCTGGCCATCGCCATCTGCCACGCCCGCCTGCGCACAATTCCGCGATAGCCGCAGAAGATCGTGGCCGTGGCCCCAGCAACGCGCGATTGTGCGCCAGCCGCTTCCGCCAACTCGTGCCCCGGAAGGCGAGGCGCGAATTCCGCCCTTCGACGCGGTGACGTTCGACATCGGCGCGCTCTGGGACATCAACTCCCCGACTGGCCAGGCGCCCTGATTTCATCGGCGAAACTAGCCACGGACGCCCAGGCAGGGGTAGGCTCCCAGACATGACGCCCTCTGTGCCCTCTCCTCTCCCCTCTGCGTTCTCAGCAGCGGGGTGCGGACGAGATGGATCATCTCATTCCGTTTGGTTGCGGCCGTCAGGCTGCCCTGCGTTCTCAACCGCCCCATGATCGCTTCGCTGCGTGGCATCTTGCTTGAGAAGAACCTCGACACCGTGGTGATCGAGGCGGGCGGCGTGGGCTACGCGGTGACGGTGACGGCGGCTGCCCAGCGTGCGTTGCCGCCGGCTGGCGCCGAGGCGCGCTTGTTCATCCACACGCACGCCGTGCAAGACAGTCCTTGGCAACTCTATGGTTTCGCCGAGCCCGAGGAGCGCCGCATGTTCGAGACCCTGCTCACTGTGCAGGGCGTGGGCCCCAAGGTCGCGGTTGCCATTCTATCGGGCCTGCCCATCGGTGACCTGGTCCGCGCCATCCGTGCGGCTGACCTGGCCACCTTGACCAGGATTCGCGGCGTGGGCCGCAAGACGGCTGAGCGCATGGCGGTCGAGTTGCGCGACAAGGTTGGCGTGACATCGGGCGCGACTCGCGAGGTGTCCACGGTTTTCCCGCTGCAAGCGAGCGTGCCCCCTGGCCGGCGGGGCGAGGTTTTCGGCGCCCTGCAAGCGCTCGGGTACAGGGTCAGCGAATTCGAGGGCATCCTGGCGAAGCTGGATGAGAGCAAGCCGACACCTGACCTGATCAAAGAAGCGCTGGCAGCCATGAGGAGGAAGTAATGGCGCGCAAGCGGCACGACGACGGACCAGCGCCAGGCGAGCCCGAGTCGCGCGTGGTCTCGCCCGAGGCGGATTCGCCCAAAGAGAAGGCGATGGACGTGGCGTTGAGGCCGACTTCGTTCAGCGAGTTCGTCGGTCAGCGCAAGGTGGCCGAGAACCTGGAGGTCTACGTGGCCGCCGCGAAGAAACGCGGCGGAACCCTGGACCACGTGTTGCTGTCTGGTCCGCCTGGTTTGGGCAAGACAACATTGGCGCACCTGCTGGCGCACGAGATGGGCACGCAGGCGCGCGTGACCTCAGGGCCAGCCCTGGAGCGCAAGGGCGATCTAGCGGGCATTCTCACCTCGCTGAATCGGGGCGACGTGCTGTTCGTCGACGAGATTCACCGGCTGCAGCCCATCATCGAGGAGAGCCTCTACCCGGCCATGGAGGACTTCAAGATCGAGATCGTGACTGGAGTGGGCGCAGGCGCCGCGGCCATCACCATCCCCATCCAGCGCTTCACCCTGGTGGGGGCCACCACGCGCACCGGCCAGCTCACCTCGCCGCTGCTTTCGCGCTTTGGCATTGTCGAACGACTCGATTTCTACGCGCCCGCCGAGCTCACCACCATCGTCAAGCGCTCCGCCAGCATCCTGGGCATTCGTCTCGACGAGGACGGCGCGCTCGAAATCGGCCGTCGCGCGCGCGGCACGCCTCGCATTGTCAACAAGTTGCTCAACCGGGTGCGCGACTTCGCCGAGGTGCGCGGCGACGGCCGGGTCACGCGCGAGGCTGCCGACTACGGATTGCGCCGACTGGGCGTGGACGAGCTGGGTCTGGACGAGGGCGATCGCCGGCTTCTGCGCGCCATCATGGAGCGCTTCGACGGTGGCCCAGCTGGCATCGAGTCGCTGGCTGCCGCGCTGGCCGAAGATCGGGACACCTTGGAGTACGTGCACGAGCCCTACCTCATCCAGCAGGGCTTCCTGGTGCGCACCCCGCGCGGCCGCCAGGCCACCCGCCAGGCCTACGAGCACATGAAACTCCCGCTGCCGTCGTCTGGCCGCAACGGCCCGAGCGGGCAGGGCAGTCTCTTCTGACCATGACGCGTTCGCTTGTTTCGACCCAACATCCTTAAGATCTTTGCCAAACGCGGCGATTGAACTTCAGGATGAAGTTGGTCGTCTTTGGGACCGCGTTAGCGGTCATGCTGCCCGTTTGGGTCTCGCCCACCATGGCTTGGGCGGACGTCGCGCAGACCCTGCGCGAGACGGTGGTCAACGTGGAAGCGCCGGTTGCCATTCCCCTCAGTGAGCCGCTGCGCGACCGTTTTGGAATCGGCACCATGCCGGCGATCTCCGCAAGCTTGCCGGTGGGACGATGGACGCTCTTGGGCCTGCGCTTGCGCGGTGGCTTTCTCTCCAATGGCCCGGCACCTGCGGATCGCACGATTCGCGATCCCGGAATGGGCGGGTTGGCGGTGTTGTCCGCTCTCGGCAGATTTCGGCCTCTGGCAGGGCGACAAGGGGATTCGCGTGCCCTCGGGCCTTGGATCGAGATTGGGGCGGGTCCTGGCCTGACCGGAAGCCTGGTGCGCGTCGTGGGCGAGGCGGCGGTTGGTTGGAATTTTCGGTTGGGAGGATGGATCTTCGGCCCCTCAGCCCGCTATCTGCACGTACTACAGACTGGCAACGCGCTCGACAACTCGGACGGCCAGCTGGCCCTGCTGGGCGTCGAGATCGTGATGCACGATTCACACTGGCCCGCGCCGGTCGCGCCACCTCCGGTCGTGGTGGTCGAGGAAAAGCCCAAAGTTCTCGATCGGGACGGCGATGGAATCCCTGACGACGTGGACAAATGTCCCAACGAGCCCGAGGACTTCGACGGCTTCGAAGACGAGGACGGCTGCCCGGATCCCGACAACGACAAGGACGGAATCCCCGACGTGGTGGACAAGTGTCCCAACGAACCGGAGACGGTGAACGGGGTTGACGACGAAGACGGCTGCCCGGATGAGGCGCCCATCGTGGTCAGGGAAGATCGCATTCTGCTGACCGAGCACGTGCTCTTCGACACCAACCGGGCTCGGGTGCGAACCGCGGGCCGGCCCGCCCTGGAGGCGGTGTTGACTCTATGGAAGCAGCATCCCGAATGGGATCACCTGCTCATTGAAGGCCACGCCGATCGTCGCGGCCCGGATCCGTTCAACGACTGGCTCAGTCACGAACGGGCCGAGCGCGCGCGCAATGTCCTCATCGAGATGGGATTCCCGGCCGAGAAGCTTCTAGTCGCCGCGTTCGGACGCAAGCAGCTGCGGGTGCAGGGAACCAGCGACGAAGCCGATCGAGAAAACCGCCGCGTCGAATTCGCGATCGTCAAGAAGGTGGAAGAGCGCGCGAAGGGTGCGGAGCCCACCCAGCCGCCCGCGCAGGCCCAAATCGGAAGGCTGCAGCCATGACAACGCGATTGCTTCTTGCG
>Ga0182017_10000669_pt1 | contig 26954 bp, 16 predicted proteins | sample 712E3DmetaG_FD_120492 | JGI IMG/M metagenome (GOLD analysis project Ga0182017, IMG submission 120492) | Permafrost microbial communities from Stordalen Mire, Sweden - 712E3D metaG | ecosystem: Environmental > Terrestrial > Soil > Wetlands > Permafrost | place: Sweden: Stordalen | collected... | reverse complement strand
CTTCTTTCCAAGATCGATTCCACAGTAGTTCATGGCCGGTCACCTCGTTGAAGTTGAGTTTCGACTTCCATCCTAGCGACATCATGTCGCTTGAGGGGCCGGCCGCTTTACCCCATCAGTGACCTTGCGAAGGGACTGGAAAACCCATTTCCTGCCCCTCTACTCGCTGCATGCGTATACTCCTTCCCGGGACTTTCCCCGCAGCCCGATTCGAGGAGGATCGCAATGAAGTTGAGCTCAAGTTGGCTGATCGCTTTGCTCACGCTCACGGCCGCGCTTGTACCCGCCTGTGGCAGCAACGGCAGCGGCGGGCAGTGCCCGAACGTCGCCGGCCAGTGGACCATCCAGTACCACTGCCAGACCGCGTTGCAAGGCTCCCCGGTGATCGTCACCCAGAACGGCTGCTCGTTCACGGCCAATTGGGGTGGCACCACGCCCTTCACCGGCGTGCTCTCGGAGAACGGCGCCAGTACCATGACCGGCGTCACAGGCGGCACCACCCTCACCTGCACAGGCTCCGTCGCGGGCAACACCTGGACCAACGATTGCAATCCCGGCGGTTGCCACGTGGTATGCGTCCGGTAGCCCGCGAGACCTTTTCATTCTGCGCCTCCCAACGCGTGCGTACTCCTAGACCCCTTCATAGGCGCACATGAGAGGGGTTGAGACAAGTTTCAGATGACCAGCGCTCAGGCAAAGATCCGGATGACGCTTAGAATCCGGCCGACAAGCCGGCCCGAGGGCAAGGAGGGCCGAGAACCGGACCGGAATGTACTGATGTACTTGAGGACCGGAAGCGCAGGCCCGACGCAGCCATCGGGCCGGATCGTCGGCCGTCGTCACCTCCGTGGCTTGAGGCAGCGCTTCGCTAGATCTTCTGCTTCACCGACCAGATCTCGCTAGTATCGAGCGCAGTCCAGGGTGGCAGCTTCTTTTCCAACTCCACTATCTCCGGTGCGTTCGACGGTCCACGGACGTCGACCATTTCAACTTCCACCGAATCCGAATCTGTGAGTTCAAGGGTGAATTCCTTGTCTTTCGGCGTTGCGTCCTCGAACAAAACGACGAATCGGGTTGGGTCGGCCGAATCCTTGGGTAATTCCCCAAAGGACCAACCACGGAGCGCAGCGCGAGGAACGAAGAACCAAAGGACAGGGGTGTCCGTCTCCAGACGAAGTTGCACGATTCGCACGTTCCGCACGGGATCGTGGCTCGACGAAAGGACCTGGATGATGGGAGCGGCGAAAGTTGGTTTCCCCGCAGGCATCGCGTAGGTGAAGGGTGCGTCCTTCGGCACGTGCCAGGGCGTCGGTAAAGGCCTAGCCTCCGGGATGTTGCGAAGAGCGGGGCCGAGGGGCAGGGCATCGTGGGACGAAAGGTACATCCCGCTCGCTCCTTCTCCTTGCACCAAGGCTGCCGTGATGCGCTTGGGCCGCTCGACGGAATACGGATTCGCGACGGCGGTGGCGATGGCTCCAGCCAGAGCGACAACCCCGCAACCGAGCGAGACACGTCCCAAGCAACTCGAACCATCGATCGCCGCCACCATCGACGGCAAGAGCATGACCACGGCAAACGCGATGAAGATCGCGATCACGCTATCGAGTGGTATCGGGGCTGCCACCAGACCGGTATCGGCGATGAGAAACGGGAGAATCATGGCGACCGTGCTGATGACCAGGGCACCCCCTGGCAGAAATGAGATTAGCCAGCAAGCCCCGCGCCACTTCGGAACCAAGAGCGTCCCCAGCAATCCCGCGGCCATCCCCAACGTCCACCACAGGGCAAAGTATCCGGCCCCTATGTTTGCATAGGTCGTCAACCCCAGCAGGAGCGACCAGAAACAAAGACCACCCGCCCAAGCAACCAGATCGGGCTCATCCGGCCGACGCCGACGGCGCCAAAACAGGATTGCCAGCGCCGCCGCCATACTCGACGTGCCGAATACCCACACCGCAAGCGGGGGCGATGAGAACCAGCCGTGCGGTCGATGGAGCCCGAAACCGAGGAGTAGCGCGATGAGGATCGCTGCAAGGATGGCCGCAAGTGCCATCAGCATCGTCCTGCCCAAGGCGCCGAGCACTTGTCGCAAGGTGAAGGCCTTGCGCCGAATCGCCACGACCAGGACGAATACCGCAAGGCCCAAGGCGACGAGAGCCAAGACCCGGGCTGTGGTCAGGCCATAGATCAGTACGAAGAGGCCAAGCACGTCGTAGTAGATGAAATGAGCTTTGTCTACGTTGCCCGGGAGAGGGCCATTGGCCAACCGACGCGCACCTGCGAGAAGATTGTCGCCCATGAGTTGGATCGTCGTTTGGTCGATGCGTTCAGGACGATCGCGGTTGGTGTGGACCGACCAGAAGTCGTCGATTGCGGCGAGATCGACCCCGACCAGCCCGGCTTCGTGAAAGGGGAGAAAATCGCCGCTGTGCGGGAGAAGCCCGCTACTGACCAAATCCTCTCCGATGACAGTGGCAGGAATCGATCGGCCCGCGCTGGCATATTCTTTCAGCAACCAGGCATTGCCCGGGCCTGTCCCAAGAACGAGGGTTCGCCCTCGCGGGCCGCTATCGATGTAGAGATAAGCTCGAACATCTTTGGCCAATGGATGCTGAAGAAACCCCGCCGCGCCCAGCATGCCGAGTTCCTCATCACCATTTAGGTTGACCACGATCGAGTGCTCCAACTTGGGCCCGTTCGCCAACACACGCAGGGTTTCGACCATGACCGCCACCCCTAAGGCGTCGTCTCCGGCACCGACGCTATCGGTGGCCGTGTCGTAGTGGGCATTGAGCAGAAGCGCTTCTTGGGATCGTCCAGGAAGGCGAGCTACGACATTCGTCGTTTTGTAGACGAATGGGGGAAATGGAAATGGTGGTTTCTTATAGCGCTGCACGCCGCTTGGTTGCTGAAGTTCGACTTCAACGCCAGGGATAGTTCGCAACTCTTCGGCCAACATCTTTGCGGCTCGGGCATGGGCCGCCGTTCCGTTCTGGCGCATTCCGATCTCGTCGCACAGACGGCGCACGATACGCATGGCGCGCTCGGCGGAGAATCGATCGGCGGGTTCATACTGCGCGGACGTCGCCGACGGATAGGAAGTCAACGCGACGAGGGCTACCGCGCCGAACAGCCCACCCGACAACCAGAGCCAAGCTGCGAGGGAGCGGGGGATATTTTTCATAGATAGCGGCAGTAGAAGCAATCGGGTAATTCGCTCATGGTGGGGTGGGCAGGGTTGACTCGAGGGTGAAGTATCTGCAGTCCACGACATTGGATCAAGCCCACGTCACGGATCATCTCTTGGAGGCACAGGCCAGACCGGCAGTGCATCGTGTCGCATCCATTTAGCGCCATGCGTCTGGTGGTCTGATTCGAGATCGCGATGACCCGTTTTGGTGCGTCTTCCCCCTTTAGTAGATGTGTTCACCCGTGACCTTGCTTCTCCCAGGAAGTCGTCGAGACGGGCTGAGTGTCAGGACACGTGCCGCGCTGGCACGTTGCCCGGCCCGAATCCGCGCGAGGGGAAGCCGGCCCCGACGACCTTTATAGTCCGAAAGGAGCGACCCGATGAGATTCAAAGGCTTTCTGTCTTGTGTTTTCCTGGGCCTTTGCCTGCTGGCGATGCCCGCCCATGGCCAGCGCATCATGGAGAGACTCGGCCGCGGCTTTGTGGCGGTTGGGGGAGGAACCGGGGGCACCCTTCTGTCGTGGCGGCTCTACGGCACGGAACAGGGCACCGATGTCGCCTTCAATGTGTACAAGGGCACGACGAAACTCAATAGCGCACCGATAACCAGCTCAACCAACTATCAGGACGCCGCCGGCGGCAGCGGCGACTACACCCTGAAAGCCGTGGTCGGGGGCGTCGAGGAAGCGACGGGGACAACCGCGATGGCTTTGCCAAATGGCTACCTTGAAATCCCGCTCAACGCCGCAACCGGCAGGAAGATCCATCTTGCCTATATCGGCGATCTCGACGGGGATGGCGAATACGAATTCGTCGTGGACCGGTTCGGGAACAACGTATCCCAGTATGTAGATGCATACCACAGAGACGGTAAGTTCATGTGGCGGGTCGATATGGGCCCCAACAGCACGAATACCGACCTTTCACTCTCCGGTCCGGACACCATTAGCTGTGGGCATGCCGACGATGAAACCGTGTTTGACATCGACGGCGACGGCAAAGCCGAACTCATCCTCAGAGGAGGCAACGGCATGATCTTCGGGGATGGCAAAACACTAAGCGCGTCGACAACGCAAACCGACTCGTTCATCGTCGCAATCGACGGAGTAACCGGGGCGGAAAAAGGCAAGGAGGTCGCTGTCCCCCAAGATCTCAAGTCTACTGGCAACGTAACCGGCCATTTCAGCATGGCCTATTGGGACGGCGTGCATCCAAGCCTGTACTTCAAGGGAAAAGCTGGTGGGACGAGGGCCATGATGGACATGGGATTTGATTTCAAAGACAACGCCTGGTCCATGCGGTTCAAGGTCGTGCGTACCCCGATGAGTTCCTTTCCAAACGACCACCAGGTCAGATGTGTCGACCTTGATGCCGACGGCATAGACGAATGTGTAAACGGCGGCTATGCCATCAAAGGGGATGGAACGGTCTTCTGGAATATGGGTTCTCAGGGCATAGGCCACGGCGACCGGTGGCATATAGGCGATATGGATCCCAACCGGCCCGGCCTGGAAGGTTGGGGCATTGCACAGGGTGAGTCGTATGACACCTATTATTATGACGCCAAGACCGGCACGGTACTCAAGAAGCTTGGCGATGGTTCAGGTGATATCAATCGCGGGACATGTGGAGATGTCGACCCGACGAGTCCAGGGTACGAATGCTGGACCGCCATGAATGGGATATACAATGTAGACGGTTCCAAGAATCTGAAGCCTGGCAATGGTGCAGCCGGTACAGCAGTAGATTCCTATGACCCCGCGGTGAACTTTCGCATCTGGTGGGACGGCGACGTGCTGAGTGAGAATCTGGACGGGAACATCATAACGAAATATGCGTATCCCGGCATGCCAGCCGGCGGTTTTAGCAAAGTGACGCTTGAAGGTATCTACGGAGCACGTAACGCGGCTCCTCTGTACGGTGATATGTTCGGCGACTGGCGCGAGGAGGTGCTGCTTGAAAAATCGGACAGTACCGGATTCAGGGTCTACACGACCGCCATTCCAACCGAAAAGCGCATCTATACCCTTGTGCATGATCCCGAATATCGAAACAGCATGTGCGAAAAGGGCTATGTCCAGTCGCACATGTTGGACTATTACCTAGGCGACGGGATGACCGACCCGCCCAAGCCCAATATCACGTATCCTCCCGGCGGAGGCGCCGGGGGCACCACCGGGACCGGCGGTGCGGGCAGCGGCGGGGCCACCGGGGCCGGCGGCGCGGGCAGCGCCGGGACCACTGCGGGCAGCGGCGGGACCACAGGGCCGGGTGGCGCGGGCAGCGGCGGGGCCACTGTGGGCGGCCGCGGCGGGACCATCGGCGCCGGCGGTGCGGGCGGTGGCGCTGGTACTACGGGTGGAGGCGGCGGTAGAGGTGGCAGCGTGGCCGGCAGCGGGGGAAACTCGGCGACCGGAGGCACTACCGCGGCAAACACCGGAGGGACAGGGATTGTCGCAGGCGGGACGTCTGCGTTGGGTGGGGGTCCCGGAACCGGCGGAGGCGCAGCCGGCAGTCCCGCAACCGGCGGGACCACCGTGGTAGCCACCGGAGGGGCGGGGATGGCCGGAGCGGGCGGGACGTCTACGGTCGCGCCTGAAACCGGGGGGAGCACGAGCAACGGAACTGGGGGCGCCGTCGGCGGACAAAGCAGCACGGGGGCAACCACTGCGGCGGCCTCGTCGGGCTGTTCATGTGCGATCGGGGCGACCCCAAGGAGCTTCTCGGCGGGTTCTCTTGTCGCGATGCTGGGCGCGTTGTTCCTGGTTCTGAACCGGCGACGCCGGCGGACGGGCTTGCGAGAATAGCAAATAGCACCCCATGGGTTGGTCCGTCCTCTTGAGGACGTCCCCGGGTTTGATCAACTCGACCACGGAAGAGCCTTGGCGAGATCTGATCGGTGTGTCAATTGAATCTATGATTGCATTGCTTGCAGACTACGTCTTCTTTGACCATCCGAAACCTCTCTCGTGACCACTGAACATTCAAACCGTCCGGTGCTCTAGAAGTTGCCCGCCAGCGCCAGCCCGGTGCGATTCCGATCGACGGTGGGAACCAGATGCAGTTGCACTGGCTCGCGCGGCAGCCGTCGGTTGCACTGCCGGCGGAGCAGGCGCAGTCTGCGCCAGCGCCGTCGCGGGAACTCCGGTCAGAAATCCGACTGCGATCGCTGCATGCACCGAACGCTTGGTTCGCATCTCGCTTTTCTACTCTTGCAGTCACGCGGGGGGAAGCGAGAATATGACGTTCCTCGACGAGCCACTCGGGGACGCGTAGATCATCCCGGCCTTGGCGTTGGTCAGGTCAGTGGCAAATTGGGAGGTCTGCCGCTTCTTGCACCATAGCTGAACTAATGTATAGTGGGAACGTGATCCGGTTTGCGCCTATGTGCAATTTCCTGGTAGCCAACACGGGCCCACTTTCATGAAAACCGGCACGGCTGATTTGCCCCTTCATCACGGTCATGTGCCGTCGTGGTTGGCGGGCCGCATGGCGCGGCTGGGCCGCGTGGTGGTGGAGGCCTTGGTGCTGGAGTATGGGCGCGATGAGGTGTTGCGGCGGCTGGCCAACCCATTCTGGTTCCAGGCGCTCGGTTGCGTGATGGGGATGGACTGGCATTCGTCGGGCATCACGACCAGTGTGCTGGGTGCGCTCAAGCGGGGATTGGCCCCGGTGGAATGGGAGCTGGGTCTGCATGTGTGCGGGGGACGCGGTCGCCACTCGCGCCGGACACCGGCGGAACTTCTCGCGCTGGGCGAGCGCGTTTCCGTCGACGCGCCCGCTCTGGTGCGAGCCAGCCGCTTGGTCGCGAAAGTGGACAGCGCGGCGGTGCAGGACGGGTTTGCGCTGTACCTGCACGGGTTCGTGGTGACCGACGACGGCAGGTGGACCGTGGTGCAACAGGGAATGAACCCGGACCGACGCCAGGCGCGGCGCTACCACTGGCTGTGGGAACGCGCGGGCTCATTTGTCGACGCGCCTCACACTGCCATCGAGGGCATTCCGCAGGGAAGCATCGTGAACTTCACCGATCGCCAGGCCGCGGCCGCCCGGGCCGCGACAGTGGCGTTGGCCAATCGCCCATCCGAGGCCGTGGTAGTCGAGGTGGAGCGCGCGGCCAGGTTGGTTTTGCCCGACCATCATGACGTGCGCGAAAAGGATGTGGACCTGCGCCGACTATCCGCTGCCCTGACTGTGGCGGCCGAACGCGGGCCGGCGGATTTCCCTGAGCTGTTGCTCACGCCTGGCGTCGGCGCGCGTACGCTCTTCGCCTTGTCCCTGGTGGCCGAGGTGGTGTATGGGGCGCCCAGCCGATTCTCTGATCCGGCGCGCTTTTCCTTTGCCCATGGTGGCAAGGACGGACACCCATTCCCGGTTCCGCTGACCATCTACGATGAGACGCTGCGTGTGCTTCGGCGCGCGGTGAACCAGGCCAAGTTGGGGCAGGACGAAAAACTGGCGGCGCTGCATCGATTGGACGACCAGTGCCGCACGCTGGAGGCGGCAGCGGCCGGGCATCCCCAGCTTGCGCCGGCGCTGTCGTTCCCGGCAATTGTCAACGACCAGCGCAGGCGTGCCCCGGCCTGGAACGGCCGAACCTGCTTCGAAACCATAGCGCGCCAGCCACGCCAACTGCGCCTCCCATTTGCCACCTGAGCTCCAAGGCTAGGCGTTGCTTCTATGCCAGGACTCTTCACCGCCAGCGGGAACAGAGTATCATGACTCGCATGAAGGTTTCCATGCGCCTGCTTGGCCTAGTCGCCTTGGTGTCGCTCACCCTGCTGTTGTTCGCCAGGGTTCCCAAAGTACAGGCGGCACAAGTGACCATCGATCGCACGCAACGATCGCAGACAATTGACGGGTTCGGCTTTTTCGGAGCCCACGATGTCTGGTGGGGGCAGCCCCCGGACCTGGTCAACACCGCCTGGTTCGATGCGGTGGTCGACGACCTGGGGATCACGATCTGGCGCAACGAACTGCCGCCTCCCGCGGACGCCATCGCCCAACAGGACGCGGACTGGAACAAGATGCGTCCTGTGGTGCAGGCCATCTCGGCCAAGGCCAAATCGAGCGGCGTGCCCCTGAAGATCATCCTGAGCGTGTGGTCGCCCCCGTCGAGCATGAAGTGCGTCGTGGGCACTGCTGGCGTGCAGGACGGCACGCCTCACCCCGGCGGCACCAAGAACGGCGGCGGCCTGTGCCCTTCGCAGCGGACCGCGTACGCCAATTGGCTGGTGGCAGGATTGAAACAATACGCCGACATCGGCGTCGACGTGCATGGGCTCAGTTTCCAGAACGAGCCCTTGTTCGTCGAGTTCTACAACTCGTGCGTCTACAACTCGCAGGAATACGCTGACACCTTGGCAGCCATTGGTCCCATCATCCATGCGGCCTATCCCAACGTGAAGCTCTTTGGTTCGGAGAACATGCTCGCCATCGAGTGTGGTGGCAAGAACGGCTTCGACCCCTACTGGTACACCGCCAACGTGATGAGCCGGCCGGCGGCGGTCAGTCAGATGGGAATTTGGGCAGTTCACGGCTACTCCGACGGCGTGCTGGCCACGCCGACCTCGCAGATGTCGACCTATTGGGCCAGCTTCTATGCCGGCACGCAGAGCACGCGTCTGCCCATCTGGATGACCGAGACATCCGGCTATGTGGATACCATCGAGGCAGGGCCCAATGCGAGCGGAGACAATCTGCCGGGCGCCCTGGATCTGGCGCAAGCTATCTACGCCGCCCTCTACCATGGACACGCCTCGGGCTGGGTGTGGTGGCAGGGCAGCGAGCTGGGCGCCGGGATGCCAAGTGAGTTCGACCTCATGAGCAGCGTCACCACGCGGGGCAAGAAGTACTATGTCTCGAAGAACTACTACCGCTACATCCGCCCCGGTGCGCAGATGGTGCAGGCAGCAAGTGACGACAGCGAGGTGCTAGTGGCTGCCTTTGACCACGCCACTGCGAACACGCTCACCATCATCGCCATCAACGGCGGCACCGCGAGCAAGTCCGTCACCCTAACCGGTGCCAACCTCCCCGCCACGTTTCAGGCCTATCGCACCTCGGCCAGCGAGAACTGCGCCGCTGTGGGGCCGATGGCGCCCGTAGGCATCACCCTTCCTGCGCGCAGTATTACCAGCCTGGTCTTTGGCGACACCTCGAAAGATCCCGGAACCGGTGGCGCGGGAGGAGCGAGCGGTTCCGGAGGCGCCGGATCTGGTGGAACCACAGGTGGCTTCGGCGGTGCCGGCGGCGGTAATGGTGGAACCACGGCTAGCGGCGTCTTGGGCGGCATCAGCGGCAGCACCGGTGGGATATCCAGCAGCGGCGGCGCCGCGGGAAGCGCCGACACAGCCAGCGGTGGCTCCGGGGAGATTGGCGGAAATTCAAAGAGCAATGGCTGTAGCTGCCGCGTGGCCCGATCTTCGCAACCCGCGGCAGCTTGGTACGTACTCCTCTTGTCCCTCCTTTGGGAACGCCGACGCCGGCGCACGCCCCGGCCGCGCTAGCAATCAAATCAACGCTCAGTGGCCAAACACTCATGAAGAAGCTGTTTCTGTTCTTGCCCGCCCTATTCTTCGGGACCGCGCTGTTCGCCGCCGAACCGCCCCGCGAGACCATCAATTTCAACCGCGAGTGGAAATTCCTGCTGGGCGATCATCCCGGAGCGCAGGCGGTCGGCTACGATGACGAGCACTGGGAGCGCATCGGACTGCCGCACTCTTTCAGCATTCCCTATTTCGCGTCGCCGAAGTTCTATGTCGGCTACGGTTGGTATCGGAAACACTTTGACGTGCCGGCAAAATGGGCCGGCAGACAGTTGTTTCTCGAATTTGAAGGCGCGTTTCAGGACGCGGAGATCTTTGTAAACGGCCGACGCCTTTGTGAGCACAGGGGCGGTTACACGGGATTTTCCCTGGACATCACCGGCGCGGTGAAAACCGGCGACAACCTGGTAGCCGTACGCCTCAACAACCGGTGGAATCCGCAGCTCGCCCCGCGCGCGGGCGAACATGTTTTCAGCGGCGGCATCTATCGCGACGTGCGGCTGGTCGCGACCAAGCCGCTGCATGTCACCTGGTACGGTACGTTCGTCACCACACCGCAGGTTTCAAGCAAATCCGGCACGGTGAATGTGAAAACCGAAGTCCGCAACGACGGCGCGATAGCGAAAGCGTGTGTACTGAAAACCGTTGTTCTCGATCCCGATGGCAAGGCGGTGGCGAAGGTTTCTTCCGCCCAATCGGTTCCCGCCGGAACCACTGTCACGTTCGATCAAACGACCGACCCCATCGCCGGAGCAAAGCTGTGGCATCCCGACCATCCGTTCCTCTACAGGGTGGTGAGTGAGCTCTACCACGGCGAAGAAATGGCCGATCAATCTGCCACGACGTTTGGGTTCCGCTGGTTCAAGTGGACGGCGGACCAGGGATTCCTTCTGAACGGCGAGCACTACTACTTCAAGGGCGTGAACGCACATCAGGATCACGCGGGCTGGGGCGATGCGGTGACGGACAGTGGGTTCTTTCGCGACGTGAAAATGGTCAAGGAAGCGGGTTTCGATTTCATTCGCGGCTCGCACTACCCGCACGCTCCAGCTTTCGCGGATGCGTGCGACCGGCTGGGGGTTTTGTTCTGGTCGGAAAACAGTTTCTGGGGCACCGCCGGCTTCAAGGATCCGTGGGGCAGCAGCGCCTACCCGCCGGAGCGGGAGCATCAGCCGGGTTTTGAACTGAGTGTGAGAAACAGCCTGCGCGACATGATCCGCATCAATCGCAACCATCCGAGCATCATCGCGTGGAGCATGGACAATGAAGTATTTTTCACGGAGCAATCCACGCTGCCCAAGGTCAGGACCTTTCTGAAGCAACTGGTGGCGTATTCGCATGAACTGGATCCGACCCGGCCGGCGGCCATCGGCGGATGCCAGCGCGGCGACATCGACAAGCTCGGCGACATTGCCGGCTACAACGGCGACGGCGCGCGGCTGTTCATCAATCCGGGCATTGCCAATGTGGTGAGCGAATACGGTTCGACGATGGAGGACAGGCCCGGCAGCTACGCGCCCGGCTGGGGCGACATGGTCGATGGCCCGGGCGACAAGTCGCAGCCATTCTTCTGGCGCTATCCCTGGCGCAGTGGCGAAGCGCTCTGGTGCGCGTTTGATCACGGCAGCATTGCCGGGCGCCGCTTCGGCGGGATGGGAATGATTGACTACTTCCGTCTACCGAAGCGCCAGTGGTATTGGTATCGCAACGAATATCGGCACATTCCGCCGCCAGCCTGGCCGGTGTCCGGCAGCCCCGCCGGGTTGAGACTCACTCCCGATGCGACCGCACTGAAATCCGTGGATGGCACGGACGATGCGCAGCTCATCGTTACGGTCGTGGACAAGGATGGCCGGGCTCTGAACAATTCGCCGCCGGTGACCCTGGCGATTGTCTCCGGCCCGGGTGAATTTCCGACCGGCCCCTCCATCACATTCGATTCGAATTCCGACATCACCATCCGCGACGGCAAGGCGGCGATAGAATTCCGTTCCTACTATGCCGGCAAAACGGTGATCCGCGCCACCTCGCCCGGGCTCAAAGACGCGACGACCACCATCATTTCCCTGGGCGAACCGAGATTCATTCCCGGCGTCACCCCGGCCGTGAAGCCGCGTCCCTACGTGCGTTTCGAGAGAGAGGCCGTCTCTGGCGGGAGGACAGACGCCAATTCGGTTTTTGGCCTGAAGAATCCAACCCAGGCTAGCAGCGAAGCCCCTGGCCACAACGCCAGCCTGGGCAACGACGGCAATCCCGCAACCTTCTGGCAGGCGCAGGACGCCGCGACCAACGCCTGGTGGCAGGTGGACCTGGAGCGGGTCATCGCGGTGTCGCAGACCCGGATGGTTTTTCCGTCCGAGGGCAACTACCGTTATCGAATTGAGTTTTCCAACGACCAGGTCCACTTCACGCCGGGGGTGGACCAAACTCGCAGTCTCGCCACCGAGACATCGCGCACGGACGCAGTTGTGCCGGCTGTCACCGGACGATTTGTTCGCGTGACGTTCACCGGATTGCCGACCGGGAAGCCCGCGGCGCTTGCCGAAATGGAAGTAGTTGGACGAGTGGCGGCGCAATGAATGGATAGAGGAATCTCGCAGGGCGAGGGCGTGGCGACTCACAGGGCGAGCGCCGCAAAGCGCCTTCCTCGGCGCCCACGCGCAGGCCCAGACCGAGAGGCAGCACGTAGCCATTCGCCCGGATGTACTCACCCGGCACGCGGCTCAGTTCCTGGTAGCGCGGAGAGCCTCGATCAAGCGGCAGCCATAGTACCCGCTTTGGCGGAGGTTGGCACGCGCTGCGGCTGGCGGGCGACATCAACCTGTTTGCTGGAGATCAACCTTGGTCGGGGTTCAGCGTATACTGCGACCACCAACGACTGCTGGAGATCGATATGCGCAAGATCAGCGTTCGCCTGTCCGTCGCGTTCCTGTTCCTCGCGGCTCTGCCGCTTGGGTGTGCGTCGTCCACCAATCCCTCCCCGACGGGCAGCGGGGGCAGCAGCGGCAGCGGAGGCAGCAGCGCCCGGACCGGGGGGGCCAGCGGCGGATCGAGTTCGACGGGCGGCGCTAGCGGCGGATCTAAGGGCAGTGGCGGCTCTACCTCAACCGGTGGTGGCAGTGGCGGCTCCACCTCAACCGGGGGTGGCAGCGGCGGCTCCACCGGGACCGGCGGTGGCACGTCGGAGGCGACCGGCGGCTCCAGCGGGACCGGCGGGGAAGCGACCGGCGGCACGTCCACCGGGGCCGGCGGTGGCACGTCGGAAGCGACCGGCGGCTCCAGCGGGACCGGCGGGGAAGCGACCGGGGGCACGTCCACCGGGACCGGCGGCGGCGGGGGAACCTCGCCCCTTGACGGCGGAACCGCCGCGACCGGCGGCAACCGCGGCGATGCAAAGGATGGCCCGGAAGGCGACGTGGCCGGGAACAGCGGGAACGACGGTGGTGAAGGCGAGACCGGTCCGAGTTGCACGGACTATGTGCAGAACGGCGCCGAAACGGACGTGGATTGCGGCGGTGGGACCTGCACGAAGTGCGGGTCAGGCATGATGTGCAACATCGACGACGACTGCCGCACCGGAAGCTGCACCTCGGGCAAGTGTGCCGACGCCTTCGCTGCCAACGCGCCCGTGACCCAGAGCGGGAACATGTGGCGGATCACCCTGGGCACGGTGATCTTCGAGGTGGACGCTGCCGCGTCCGGCAAGGTCGCGACCTTCAGCATCGACGGCACTGATGTCGTCGCCAAGAACATCGCCAGCACGGGATCGGTTTTTTGGACCAGCCCGCAGAACGAGTGGTACATAACCCCCGGACAAACCTGGCCGCCGCCGACCGAGATGGACGGCGCGGCGTACACCCCGAGCACGGGCGGCAATGTGCTGACGATGACTGGACCGGTCGGGGACGACAAGCTCTCCATTTCCAAGCGTTACTGGGGCAACCTCGAACATCAAGCGGTTACCCTCGAGTACACCATCCACAACGCCAACTCAGTCCAGGTGCAGAAAGCGCCCTGGGAGATCACGCGCGTCTATACCGGCGGGCTCACCTTCTTCCCCAACGGCGAGCCCGCGGTAAGGCTCGGCGACGCCAGTTTCAGCCCCGTGCCCTTCACCAGTGCGCAGGGCGCGCTCTGGTTCAAGTACAATACGTCGGATTTCACCACTTCGAGCCTGAAGGGTGGCGCCGACGGGCTCGAGGGCTGGGCCGCGCACATCGCTTGCGGGGCCGGCCTGGAAGGCTCCTGGGCCTACCTCACTTGCCCGAAGAGTCCGATCCTGATCAAACAGTGGACCGACATCCCTGCGGCGGCGGCGGCGCCCGCCGAGAAGGAGGTCGAGATCTACGCCGCCCAGAACAGCTACGTGGAGTTCGAGCAGCAGGGCGCGTACCAGTCAATCCCCGCCGGTGGCACTTTGGTCTGGACCATGCACTGGTTGCTGCGCTACCTCCCGAGCAACGTCGCCCCCACTGCCGGCAGTGCGGCGCTGCTCACCTGGGTGCGCGGGCAGTTGCTCTAGCGCAGATAGCGCGATGGCGCCGCACCAGGGCCGATATCGTACGACGGCGGAAGTGGTGTTTCACAAGGCGCATCCCAGCCCCCAGTCGATGGCCGAGCGACAAGCTCTGGTTCGCGAGTCGCCCCTGGCAGTCGCGCTCTGCCCGCTTCTCGTCATTGCCGCGGCGTTTGCCGCCTATCACAATAGCTTCTCCGGTCCCTTTGTCTTCGACGACATCGCGGCCATCGTCGAGAATCCGTCCATCCGGCACCTGTGGCCCATCACGCAGGCCATGCTTCCGCCGCTGGGATCGGCCGGTGCGAACGGAAGACCAATGGTCAACCTGTCCCTGGCAGTCAACTATGCCTTGGGCGGAACCAACGTCGTGGGATACCATGTGGTCAACCTCCTTCTTCACATTGCGGTTGCGCTTGTGCTTTTCAGCCTTCTGTTGCGCACTTTGCGGCTGCCTTCGCTGAAAGGACGGTTCGCAGGCAAAGCGTGGCCCATCGCGCTCGCGGTAACCCTGCTTTGGGCGGTTCACCCGCTGCTCACTGAATCGGTAACGGCTGTTATCCAGCGCAATGAGTTGATTGTCGGCCTTTTCTATCTGCTCACGCTTTACGGCGTCGTCCGTTCATTCGACTCGACCAGGAGAGCCTTCTGGTGCACATGGGCCATCGCAGCCTGTTTGCTGGGAATGGCCAGCAAAGAAGTCATGGCTACCGCGCCGGTCATGGTGCTGCTCTACGACCGGGCATTCTTTTCGGGTTCCTTCAAGAAATCGTTGAGACAACGGTGGCCGCTGTATGTTGGCCTCTCGGCAACATGGGTACTGTTGGGGCTACTCGTCTTCTCCCATAGAAGTCGGGCGGGAACCGCTGGGTTCGGGCTGGGGGTGCAGTGGTGGGCCTACGCTTTGACCCAGTGCCAGGCCGTAGTTCACTACCTCGGGTTGGCGGTCTGGCCGCAAACCTTGGTATTCGACTACGGCGCAAGTGTGGTGAGAAACTTCGCAGCCGTTTGGCCGCAAGCAGTGATTCTTCTGGTGCTGTTGGGGGCAACCGCGTACGCGACGCTTCGCCTGCCGAGCCTGGGATTTGTGGGTTGTTGGTTCTTCGGAATTCTCGCGCCAAGTTCCAGTGTGGTTCCGCTGGCCACGCAAACCATGGCGGAGCATCGAATGTACTTGCCGTTGGTCGCGGTGGTCGCCCTCGTGGCGGTAGGACTCTTCACCAAGGCGAACAGGAATGCGGGGCTTGTGGTGGTCTTTGTCGTGGCATCGCTGCTTGGCTGGAGGACGCTGCAGCGCAATGAAGTCTACAGGAGCGCAGTTGTTCTTTGGGATGATACGATTCGCAAGCGTCCGGAAAATGCCCGAGCCTACAAGGAGCTCGGGAAAGTACTGGATGGTGCGGGAAGAACCTCGGAGGCGCTGGCAAACTACGACAAGGCTCTGCAGCTGAGACCCGACTACATGACTGCCTACTGTGACAAGGCAGTAGTACTCATGAGAATGGGACAGGCCACAGCGGCAATCGAGCTATACGATCAAGCTTTGCGCATCAACCCGGCGTATGCCATTGCCCTCAAGGGCAAGGGAGATGCACTGGTGCAAATGGGGCGGGGCGGGGCTGCCATTCCAGTCTACGAGGAAGCGCTCAAGCTGCGGCCAGATGATTCCGGAGCGGCACGCAACTTGGGGATCGCTCTACTCGCTGCCGGAAGGGCGTCCGAGGGGATCGAGCGGCTTAAAGCCGTGTTGCGCAGCGATCCTCGGGACGCGACCGCGCACAGCCATCTGGGCTATGCGTTTTGGCAGATGGGACAGGTTGGAATGGCGGAGTTGCATTTTGGGATGGCGGCGCGATTGCAGCCCGACTCCGCGGAGGCGCAGTACAACTATGCCCGGGCACTGGCACGGGCAGGACGGTTCTTGGAGGCGATTGCCGGGTACCGGAGAGTGATCACGCTGAAACCGGATCATGTTGTGGCGTACTACAACCTCGGGAACGCCTACGCGCAGACTGGGGGGTTGTTGCAGGCGCTTGCAGCATACCAACAGGCATTGAACTACCGGCCCGAGTACGCGGAAGCCCACAACAACTGCGCTACCATCCTGCGCCGCCTGGGCCGCCTTGAGGAAGCTCGCAAACACTATGGTCTGGCGCTTCAGTACAGACCTGACTATCCCCAGGCGCAGCGCAACCTTGCGGCCCTGGAAGGATCGCAGGACGTCCCATCGATACAGGAGTAGGGCTAGCGCACGCTTCCGCCAACACCCCTCTGCGTCATCGCCCACGAACGCAGATCCTTCGATGTTCCGACTGGTTGCGCGCAGGGCCTACCTGGGCATACTATGGGCTTCCCGTGAGCCGATTGCCCCAAGTCTTGGTTGCTGCGCTCGTGTTTTCGATGGCAAGTGTCGTCGCATCCCAGGGCAGGGCGGCGGAGAAGACTGTCGGTGCCGCCGCCACCGCCAAGGCCTGCTACAAGCGAGGCCGCACCCACTACCAGCTAGGTGAGTATCGCGAGGCGCTGAAGGAATTCAAAGAGGCGTATAGGTTGCGACCAGACGCTTCCTTCCTCTACAACATCGCCCAGTGCCACCGGCAACTGGGTGAGCTTGCCGATGCTATCAAGTTGTACAGCAGCTACCTGCGCGAGGCTCCCGACGCTGCCAACCGCGCCGAGGTGGAGCGACAGATTCGCGAGCTGAAAGCCGCTGCTGAAAAACAGCAGCAACAGGAGCAAGCGAGTGTTCTGCCAGTAACGTCGCTAGCGCCAAAATCGCCGGAGCCGATATCCCCGCCCCTGTCTGCGGTGGCTGCCCCGGCCACTCTGCCTCCCGCGCCCGCGACGGCAGCACTCCCTTCGCCTGCTCCGGCGCCTGCGCCCTTTGCCGGGCCGGCAGGAGGCGCAGCGGTTTCTGCCTCTGCTCCGGTGCCTCCGCGCAGCCCCGATCTCCCCAAAGAGTCCGAGCTGGAGGTGATCCCTGACCCGCCCGAGGCCAATATCCTGGTGAACCACATCTCGGTGGCCACGCGTGGCCCGGTGAAGCTGCGTCTGCCGCCCGGTCTCTACTCGGTGGCGCTGGAACGTGAGGGCTTTCGCGGCGCCGAAGGCGCGGTGACGCTCGTCCCGGGCGAACACACTACGCTCGCCGGCACGCTGACCGAGACAAGCACGCACGGCTGGAACGGCCTAGGTCACTTCTTCGTCGTGATGAGTGCGTTGAGTGGAGCCGTGGCGATTGCTGCGTATGTCGAAGCCAACCGCAAGACTGCTGGAAGCAGCGACTTCGACAAATGGGCCACCACGGAAAACTGGACTGTTGCGGCAGCCTTCACCATGCTGGCATCGGCCGTCGCATGCTACGTGGTGGATTGGGCGGTCAATCGAGACAAGGTTGAGCCCGGGCCTCCCGGCCTGCTGGCGCCGCCGGCGAAAGAGACCCCGTGAACATTCCCTTCGCGTCCGTCTATTCTGCGCTGCCGGGGCTTTGTCCGCCGCGTTCTTGGCGGTAGCAGAGCCGCCGACGAGCCTCAGCCCCCTGCTCAAGATCACCTTCACCCGCAGCTCTTCGCCCACCCTTTCGCTGGTTCGCAGGAGGCTCGACGCCGTGCTGTCCGCAGCCAGATCTTGAGACCGTGATCTCACAAAGCGCCATGCTGGTGGTGACCCAGCGTCGGCCCGAATTCTCTGCATTGTCACAGTCTTCCCGCTGCCCGGTGCTAGACTTGGACGATCAGGTGCAGATGCATCCGCCCACAAGTAGTGGGAGATGAGATGCGAGGCCCAAAGAAGGAAAGGAAAGCCACGATGAGGCACTTTCGATCGCCGTCTGGTGCCACTCTGGCGGTTGCACTTGCGCTCTTCGGTTGTGAAGGAGGTTCCGGCGGATTCAAGGATGGCTCGGTCGAACGCTGGGGTGCAGGCAGCGGGGATGCGGACTCTGGCCCCAAAGCAGGCGACACGCGCGGCGGCACGACAGCGGATGTAGGGGGACAGCTGGCCACAGATGGCACAGCGGGAGTCGTGGCGGATGACGCTGGGGTGTCAGACGCCCCTGGCTCGCGGCCGGATGTTCCCCTCGGCGGCGCCGGTGACAGTGCCATTGGCGCCGGAGGCTCGACGGGCAGTGGCGGGGGTGATGCCGTGGTGTCAGATGCCCCTGGCTCGCAGCCGGATGTTCCAGTCGGTGGCGCGGGTGGCGGTGGAGGCGGAACTGGCGGTGGTCTAGCTGGCGCGTCCGGCACCGCAGATGCGGGGGCCGTGGCAGGCGCCACAGTTCTCAGTGGCGGGTCAACTGGAGTCGGCAGCGGCGGCACCGCTGGAAGTGCCGGCGTTGGTGGCACCTCGGCGGGCGGCGATTCTGGTACTGCGACCAGCACCGCCGTCGCTGGTGGAGCCGGAAACATGGGTGGAACCGTTCAAACCGGTGGTTCCACGGCAACCGCTGGCGCTACGGCAAACGGTGGTTCTGGAGCGACCGGGGGTGCTACGGCAACCGGGGGCACTGGGGCCAACCCTGAGCTGGGTCCCGAGCCGTCGGTTGAGCCTACGCCCGAGCCTTCCCCGGACGCGGCGATCGACCAGTTGTCCGACGTTAACATCGATACTGGTACGGGCACCGGTACTGGCGCGGTTACGAATACCGGGACGGGAACAGCCACTGCTACCGGCACCGGTACTGGCACGGGCACGAATACCGGCACCGGTACTGGCACGGGCACGAATACCGGCACGGGAACAGGCACCGGTACTGGGACTTGCGTGAACAGCACTTTCTACCGCGACGCGGATGGTGACGGCTACGGGAACCCCGCAATCACCACGCAAGCCTGCGCGGTGCCCGTGGGCTATGTCGCCGACAACCGTGACTGCAACGACGGAGCCCCGACCGTGCACCCTGGCGCGGCTGAGATTTGCAACGGCGTCGACGACGACTGCGATGGGGTAGCAGACCAGACCACACAATTCTGCGGCACATGCAGCCAGGGGACGCAGCTTTGCACCGCTGGCGTGTGGGGTACATGCGCGATGCCCGTTCCCGCTCCGGTAGTCACGCTCAACACCACCGTGCGCGACTTCCGGTTCTTTGGTGATGCGCCCGTGCCGGGACCGCTTGCAGAGCCCGCAGGCCATATCGATTTCCAGAACTGGTGCTGCGGCGATGATCGAGGAATCGTGAAGGCCCTGCTTGGTACTGATGGCACGCCCGACTACTTGCCACCCCCTGTGAAATCCACGCATGGCGCTGCCGCATTCTTCCAGTGGTACCACGACGATGCGACAGCCAACGTCAGCCTCTCTCGGCAGATGGTGTTCCACTGGGACACGACCCTGCCAACCCCGGCCTACACCAACGACTGGATCAACCACAACGGCCAGAACTACTTCCCGATCGACGGCGCTGGCTTTGGCAACGAGGGGACCGACGGGGCCGGCAATCCCCACAACTTCTCGTTCACCACCACGATCAACGCCACGTTCCTCTATACTGGCGGCGAGTCTTTTTCCTTCACCGGGGATGACGATCTCTGGGTCTTCATCAACGGCAACCTGGCGATTGACCTCGGCGGTGTTCATGCCGCCGAAACGGCGAGAACCGACATCGACCAACACGCCGCCGCCTGGGGCATGCAGCTATGCAACCACTACCCGCTCGACATCTTCAGTGCCGAGCGACATACCACCCAGTCGAATGTGTATATCACAACCACGCTGCAGGTGGCCGACTAGCCCCTCCGCTGGGCCGTCCGGGCATGCGCGAAGGTGCGACAGCGCGACATGGATGGGGTTCTCGTACCGGAAATACCCCCGTGCTGTCCGGAAAGTCGTCGCGGGAATTCTGGCATGAATTCGCGACTGTCCTGGATTTCAGCTATCATCTCGCGCGGATGCGTTCTGTAGCCGCCACGGCCCTTCGCGTCCGCCTATTTTGCACTACCGGGACTTTGTCCGCCGCGTTCCTGTTGGTAATAGCCTTCCAGACGGCGCCGGAGGACGGGATCGTCTGGCTTCAACTTCAGGGCCCTCTCCGCATAGGAGATGGCCAAATCCCAGCGGTCTTGTTTGGCGTAGACCAGCGACAGGTTGCGTAGAGCCGTGTCGTAGTTTGGCCGGAGTCTGATCGCCTCCAGGTAGGCGCGCTCGGCCTCGGGATAGCGAGCCAGTTTGTAATAGCACAGGCCAAGCTTGTTCAAGAGCAAGGGGTCGGGCGAGCCCTGCTCTTTCTGCAGTGACAATGCCACGGCCAGGGCGTCCTCGTATTTCTGTTGACTGAGCAGGCTGACGAGCAAGGCATCCCCGTCGGGCGATTGGCCTTCTGCTGCCACGGGCTGCCCGGAAAGTTGGGCCTTCAGCCGTTGGAGTTCACTCATCAGTGGTCCGTTCTTCTGCCGACGACCGGTCTTTTGGATGGCTTCCTCCAACAACGCTCCTGCCTTCGCGTGCTCACCGCTCTGCATGTAGGCATTCGCCAGCAACCCAATCACTTCGAGGTTGTTAGGCGTCAACGCCAATGCCTTTTCCAAAACAGTCTCGGCTTGAGGCAAACGACCCAGGCGAAACAGCGCGAAGCCGGCATTCTGGTAGGAGCTGGACAGAATGGGAAGGCGCTCGATACTCTGCTGGTAGCACGCAAGCGCCTTCTCCAGCGCCGCAACGAATCCCTTCTCATCGCCAGCCTGCTTGTGCAGGTCCGCCATCTTGTCGTAGGTGAGGCCCATTTGAAAGAAGTAGTCGGCGGCTCGAGAGCCGTCCAGCTCAATGTTTGATATCTCCGCAATGGCGCTTTGGTGGAAAGCCACGGCCCTTTCGTACTGGCCTGATTCGCGGCTAGCAATACCCAGCGTATTGCGAAGCTCGGCCAAGTTGTATTGCTCGAAGTGCACGAGGGAGGGATTGGTGAGCTTGCCAATGCGTTCTTCCGTGAGCTGCGTGGCTTTCTCAAGATAGGGCACCGCTTTCTCAGGTGTTGCTACCGTGACCGAGTAGTAGCGTCCGAGGGTCCGAGCGGCGAAAATGTTGGCTGGGTCCTTGCGAAGGGTGTCGGTGAATAGCGTCTCAGTCTCGTGCCAGGCCCGGACGCGCTGCCAGGTGACGGCAGCGAAAAATACGACGAAAACCACCCCCAAAGGTGCCAGGGCCCTGCGGGCCCCTGCCTGAAAGTGGCTGACCGGTGGACGCGCGCCGCCTAGCGCCGACACGAGCGCGGCCGCGGCCAGAATCAACCCGAAGGACGCGATGAACACATACCGGTCGGCCATGCCCGTCGGCTTCTTCCAGACGGTGAGCGTGGGTAGAACGCCCACGCAGAACCAAAAGAGCCCAAAGGAAGCCAAAGGGCTGCGTTTCCTCAGGACCAGGACCCCGGCGCCCAGCAACAGCAGACCGGCGGCTCCAGCTATGCACCGTGGGTCAGTCAGTTTCTCGCTGTACCCCTGGTAGAAACCCTGCAAGCCCAAGGGGACGACCATCAGACGCAGGTAGGAAAAGAGGTTGGCCAGCCAACTGCGGGCGGCCACCGCCGAATCGAAGGTGGTCCCGGAATAGCGTTGGGGAAAGGTGACGAAATTCAGGTACACTACTCCCGCCGCCACCGCTGACATCATTGCCAAGTTGACCCAGCGGCGCCGCCGCTCCCCAGCTTCTTTCGCACGGAACAGCCACAGGTGCCCGCATACCAGCGCCGGCATGACCGCGGCCGGCGGGTTGGCCAGCGCCGCCGCGGCGAAGGCCAAGGTGCTCGCCCAGGTTCGGCTCGACAGATACAGGGCGAAGGAGATGAGCGCCAAAGCCCCCGCGATCGCGTAGCCGCCGGCCATGATCCAAGCGACCGCCTCCACATGGATGGGATGAACGGCGAAAAGCAGGGCGCCGCCCCAGGCGGCCCAACTTGAAGGCAGAAGTCTGCGAAGAATCCCGTAAGCCGAACCCACGGCCAGCAGATAGAAGAGCAGGCTGGTTGCGTGGTAGCCGGTGGGGGAAGTCCCGTAGAGGCGGTAGTCGATCGACCGAACCAGAGTGTAGAGGGGCCGGTAGTAGTCGTGGAGCATCTCTTGGGTGGAGGTGCTGCCAAACATTCGCACCAGGCCGGCGAGATTCAACGGCCGGTCGTAGTGGCCGTATTGGACGATGTAGTCATAGTCATCTACCAGATTCAACCGACCTGATAGTACGCCGGCGCCGGTATAGAGGAGAGCGGTGGCGGCCAATAGGGCCGCCAGGGGCAGATGCTTCTTGCAGAACGGTGGCGTGCCGGACGGCGGCTGCGCCTCGATTCTCTTCCTAGACATCGCCTGTCAGCTTGCGCTCACCGTTCCACGCAAACGCAAGTTCGGACCCAACTCGGAGGCTGAGCAGTTTGAAGGAAAACCCACATTGGCCCGCGTCCACCTATTGTATGACGGCGGTGCCTACTGGACCCAGTCCGAACTGACCTTGGCTGCCAGCCAGTTTTTCACTACCGTGCCAAAGTCCGTGAGTGTGGTGAGCCCGCTGTTGGAGAACAGGTTGGGTGTCCACGAGTTGTCGGTGACCCACGCGGTCCAGCTCGCTCCGTAGCCGTCAACCGCCGTCTCGAAATCGGTTCCCCAGGTCGTGCTGGAGGTACTGAGATTGCTGTCGCTGCCGTTGAGCTCGTACCCCCACTCCGTGATGAACACCGGCGCCTTTGCCACCGCGGTGGCGACCTGTGCCTTGAAGGACGTGCTCCAATTGCCAGGGTAGACGTGCGCGGTGTACACAAGATTAGTTCCTGTCGGCGGATTGCTGGCGGCGTCGCCCGGGTGCTGGTCGTAGCTCATGGATGGAACGATGATGATCTTGTTGTTGGGGTCTCCCGCCTGAATGGCATTGATCCAGCCCTGCACCACGGGCTTGAAGGTGGCCCACGATGCGGAGCCGTCGATCGGTTCGTTGAAGGGTTCGTAAATGACGTTGGCATAGCTCGCGAATTGCGGGGCAATGGCGGTCCAGAAGGTCGTCGCATCGGCTGCCGAAGTACCCGTGGCGGCGTTGTCAATCTGATGATGATCGATGATGACGTACAAGTTCTTGCTGGTGGCGTAGTCGACCGCCGGCTTGAGAACCTTGCTGACATAGTCGGTTGCGGTCATCGGCGTGGTAGGGGTGCAGCTCGCGTTCGGGCCGGTACCAACCGGGTACGGCAGGGGCGAGCAATACGGATATCCGCCGTTGTAGTCGGTCTTCGGATAGACCGGCAGGCGCACCACGTGGCCCTGCAGGCCGGCGGTGGCGATCTTGTCAATTCGGGCGGTGATTCCCGCAGAGCTATTGCCGCCATAGGCGTAGAGCGCGCCGATGTCGATCAAGGCCGTCCCGCGCAGAATGATGGTCTTGCCGTTGGGATCCTTGATGAGGGGGCCCTCTACGTGCAAAGCAGGTAGGCCGCTGGTCGAGCCGCCGGCACCAGTCACGCCACCTGTCGCGCCACCCGCACCCGTCGTGCCACCCGTTGCGCCACCCGTCGCTCCGCCCATGCCGGTCACGCCGCCGGCAGCTATCGTGCCGCCCCTGCCCCCGCTTCCGCCGCTGGCCGCGCCGCCGGTACCCGTCGTGCCACCCTGTCCCCCGCTTCCGCCGCCCGTAGCGCCGCCGGTAGCCGTCGTGCCGCCCCGTCCCCCGCTTCCGCCGCCCGTAGCGCCGCCCGTAGCCGTCGTGCCACCCCGTCCCCCGCTTCCGCCGTTCGCTCCGCCCGTAGCCGTCGTGCCGCCCGTCGCTCCGCCCCTGCCCCCGACCCCTCCACCCGTGGCGCCGCCCGTGGTTCCAGTCGCACCCCCGGTTGCGCCGCCTGTGCCCCCGGTCGTGCCGCCAGTGGCACCGCCGGACCCGATTGAGCTGCTGCTGGTTCCGCCCGCACTGGGTGCGCCACCCGTGCTTGTCGCGCCGCCGCTGCTAGTGCTGCCACCGCTGGTCACCGCACCGCCGCTGCCCGAGTTGCCGGCTACCGTGCCGCCCAAGGCGGAGCTACCGCCCGTGGCCTTTCCGCCTCCAGTGCCTGAAGTCCCGGAGCTGTTCCCTCCGGAACCTCCGCTGCCTTGCGCTCCAGTGCCATTGCCCACGCAAGCACCACCAAGGGCGGTGCTCAGTATCGCGATTCCCAGCAGAACCTTGCTATTCGTCATGGTGCGTCCTTTCGGAATGTCGGTCCGCAATGTTACCACGTCGCCTGCATCGTCTCGATGCGTGGCGAACCCTACTTGCCCACAACCAACACAACGAACGTGCCGGGCAACGTGGGCGCCCTCGGGTTGGGATCGGCCGCCGACGGCGCGGGCTTGTCGCCAAACTGCGCTGCCGAGAGAAACACCCGGTGAGACGCGGTGTCTACCGCCAGGGTTCGCGCACGAAGCTGGGTGCTGAGATTCTGCACGACGTGGTACTTGTCCGCCGCATCCTGGTGGATCACGGACAGGGTGCCGTCCTTGCCGCATGCGTTGAACACGTCCCCAGTCGTGGCATCGAAATCAGTTCCGTCGACGCCTGGACCAATGGCAAGCGTGGTGATGACCTTGCCGGAACCGGCGTTGACCACCGCCATCATGCTGTTGCCGCAGCCGACGAACAAGCGGCCGTGCTTGGCGTCCAGAGCCAGGCCGGTCGGCTCTTGGCACGGCGGCAGGGGAAAACGCCCGGTGATCGCCAGCTTCTTTGAGTCGATCCGCACGATTTCGCTTTTGTCCTCCACGTTGACCCACACGCTCCCCTGGCCGTCGGCACGCCCAAACTCCAGAGCGCCCCCGACGTCGAGCGTGGCGGTCACCACAGTCGTCGCTGGATCGATCACCGTGACCTGGCCGCTACTGTGGTTGAACACGAACAGCCGGCGCGATGCCGAGTCATAGATGAGAGCATCTGGGTTCTTGCCGGTGCTCCTGATCTCGCCCGTGAACTTGAGCGTCTTGGGATCGAAGACCGTGATCATCCCCGACTTCCCGTTGGTGATAAAGCCCTTGCCGATCTCAGGCACCACGCTGATGCCGTGCACGCCAGCCAGTCCCGCGATCACACCGACAATCGCACCCGAAGTCGCATCGAGCACCGCCACTTCGGCGCCGTGCGAGACGTACAGCCGCTGGGCCGGTTCATCCAAGTAGAGGTAGTCGTAGCCGCCGTCTCCCGGTATCGGGATCTTCTGCAACACGCGGTATGGCGTGGCCGGCTCGTGCCCCGCTTTCTTGCCCTGCGCCGCTACCGCTTCACCGGCCGGGACGGCGCCGGCAAGTAGCATTGCAAGAATCGATGGAAACAGCTTCATGAGAATCTCCCGTGGTGAGGACAACCTTTCTACACCTATTCTCCCACGACTGGGCGTCCACCCGACTCCGGCATCAACTGTCGAAGCTCGGGATCAAGGTCTTCGAGGTGGTTCCGCCCGCCGTCGATACGGAATTGAACCCGGAGGGCCGAGCCGAGCGAGGCAATTCCAAGGCAAATCTCGCGCCCGAGGAATTCGTCAGCGCGGTCATGAAGGGCCTTGAAGACGACGTCACCGAGATTGGCTACGGCATGAGCGCGGGCATGCTCAAAGCATCCAGGGCCGAGCTTGACAAGAGCTTCCAGCAGATGAACAGCCGGTGGTAGAGGACTCTTCACGCGGCCCCGGTGCCGTCAGTGCCTAGCTTATTAGTGGAGCTGATGGGGATCGAACCCACGGCCTCTAGTCATGGCTTTGCTAGATGGGTGATTCATCCTGGCCTTCGGGCGAAGGCCCCAGCAACCCGGATGCCAAAACGGCCTCAAACCAATTCCCGCCAGTTGGCCGCGACGGTATCCAGTACATCGTCAATCTGGCCTGCGAAAGCGATTTTGGTCATCGCCAGCGCGAAACCCGCGGCCTGCTGAATTGTCGCTCGCGGCGGCATGGCTAGAGCGTTCGGGTCCGTGACGACGTCGACCAGAGCCGGCCCGTTGTGCGCCAGCGCCTGCTTGAGTGCGGGCCGAACCTGCGCGGGATCCTCCACCCGCACGCCGAACAGACCGACGGCCTGGGCCAGCGCGGCGAAGTTGGGATTCTTCAGGTTGCATCCAAAGGGAGACATGCCGGCGACTTCCATCTCCAGCTGGACCATAGCCAGCGACTGGTTGTTGAAGAGGATGATCTTGACGGGCAAGTCGTGCTGACCGAGCGTCAGGATATCTCCCATCAACATGGCAAAGCCTCCGTCGCCCGACAGCGCGATCACCTGTCGGCCCGGGTAGGCCGCTTGCGCGCCGATGGCTTGTGGCAAGGCGTTGGCCATCGACCCGTGCACGAACGATCCCAGCAGCCGCCGCCCCTTGGCGGCGCTGAGAAACCGCGCGGCCCAGACGCAGGACATTCCGGTATCGGCAGTGAAAACTGTATTGGGGCCGGCCAACTCGTCAAGCGTGGCGGCAACGTACCCGGGATGGATCGGCCGCCGCGTGCTGCCGGCGTCCAAGTCCGCACGGAGCTTGTGGCGGACGGCCTGCTGTTGCTCGAGCATCGCATCGAGGAACTCGCGGTTGGTCTTAGGCTCGACCAGCGGCAGCAACGCCTTGATGGTTTCGCGCACGTCCCCGCACAGACCCAGGTCGAGTTTCGACCGGCGGCCCAGACGTTCTCCACGAATATCCACTTGGGCAATCTTCGGTTTGGTCGGCATGAAACTGTCGTAGGGAAAGTCGGTTCCTAGCAACAACAGGGCATCGCAATCGTGCATCG
>Ga0182017_10000668_pt1 | contig 26958 bp, 25 predicted proteins | sample 712E3DmetaG_FD_120492 | JGI IMG/M metagenome (GOLD analysis project Ga0182017, IMG submission 120492) | Permafrost microbial communities from Stordalen Mire, Sweden - 712E3D metaG | ecosystem: Environmental > Terrestrial > Soil > Wetlands > Permafrost | place: Sweden: Stordalen | collected... | reverse complement strand
TTCTTCGGCAGCTCTCCACAAATTGCTTTACTTGCTCCAGTGTCCGTAGTTGTCTGTCATCCATATTAAGTCGCATGTTCCAATCATAAACGACTCCGTATCTCCAGAGACTCATCTTGTATTGGAGAGACTATCTGTTGACACTAATAGCCAGGATGGTTTAAAGTATGAGGCAAGATAAAATTTCAACCGAGGTGAAACATGTTACAAGTGGATGATAAATTAGATGAACTTTCGATAAATACTGTTCGATTTTTGGCAGTAGACATGGTACAAAAAGCGAACTCCGGCCACCCGGGGGCGCCGATTGGTCAGGCTCCGATGGCCTACACATTATGGGACCGATTTTTAAAACATAATCCCAGCGATCCCAAATGGCCTGATAGAGACCGTTTTATTCTCTCAGCAGGACATGCTTCGGCGATGCTGTATGCGCTGCTTCATCTCACCGGATATGCTCTTTCTCTGGAGGATTTGAAACAATTTCGACAATGGGGGAGCCATACACCGGGCCACCCGGAGTATGGCGTCGTTCCTGGCGTTGAAACTACCACAGGGCCACTCGGTCAGGGTTTTGCCAACGGAGTTGGCATGGCTATAACCGAGAGATGGCTGGCTCAACATTATAACCGTCCGGGTTACGAGATTATTAACCATTATACTTATGCTATTGTTTCGGATGGAGACCTTCAGGAGGGTGTATCTTCCGAAGCAGCTTCGTTTGCAGGCACATTGCATCTGGAAAAACTTATCTACTTTTATGATGACAATGACATTTCTATTGAAGGGAATACTAATATTACTTTTACGGAGAATGTGGCACAACGTTTCGAAGCTTACGGTTGGAATGTTATCGGCCCAATAGATGGCATGGATGTAACGAGTGTTGGCGCAGCTATCCTAGCTTCTCAGACTCAAAAAAGTAAACCAAGCCTAATTATTTGTCGTACCGTTATCGGTTATGGTAGTCCCAACAAGGCTGGTAAAGCTGCAGCTCACGGCGAACCTCTGGGGGAAGAAGAGGTTCGACTAACCAAGAAGAACCTGAAATGGCCCTATGAAGATCCTTTCGCTATTCCTCCTGAAGTGTTGGTTCATTTTCGCCGGGCGCAAGTGAGAGGCGAGCTTAAGCAGCAGGAGTGGGAGACCCAAATGGAAGCTTACCTCAAAGTTTATCCCCAAGAAGCACGGCAGCTGCGGGAAGACTTGGTAGGAACCCTACCGGTAGGGTGGGACCATGAACTATCTGTCATGTTTAAATCATCAAATAAACCAATGGCCACGCGTGAAGCTTCCGGTTTTATTATGAACGAAATCGCGAAAAAGGTGCATTCATTTACAGGCGGTTCGGCTGATTTGGCTCCTTCTACCAAAACTCTCTTGAAAGACCGCGGTTACTTTGGTTTTGAAGATCAAGTAGACCATAATATGCACTTCGGTATCCGAGAACATGCGATGGGGGCGATAGCTAATGGAATGTCTCTACATGGGGGAACCATTCCGTACACCGCCACCTTCATGATCTTCTATGACTATATGCGTCCTCCCATCCGTTTGGCAGCCCTTATGGGTATCCGTGTGATATACATCTTTACCCACGATTCAATTGGCGTGGGAGAAGACGGCCCAACTCATCAACCCATTGAACAACTAATGGGAATGAGACTGGTACCTAATTTGGTAACCATACGTCCGGCAGATGCTACTGAGACCGCCGAGGCTTGGAAAGTTGCCCTAGAGCGTCGATGCGGCCCGACAGCCTTGGTGCTGAGTCGACAGAGCTTACCAGTACTTGATCGGACAACACTGGCTCCAGCCAGTAGCCTGCAGAAAGGCGGTTACGTTCTCTGGCAGTCCAACACAACGCCGGAAGTCATACTGATAGCCACAGGTTCTGAGGTGCATATTGCTCTGGGAGCTGGCAAAGACCTGCAACAGAAGGGAACATCGGCCCGCGTGGTTTCATTGCCATCCTGGGAAATATTCGAGGCTCAATCGGCGGCTTATCGCAATGAGGTATTGCCGCCAAGCATAACCGCGCGAATTTCTATTGAAGCTGGAGTATCACTTGGTTGGGAAAGGTATGTCGGCCAGAGTGGCATTGTTATCGGCATACCCCGATTTGGTGCTTCAGCGCCGGGCAACATTATCTATGAAAAACTGGGGATTACAGTCCAGCGAGTAGTGGATGAGGCCCTAAAATTATCAGGTAAGGACGCAATATCATAGAGCTAAAAGTGCATATCTATTTAGAAAGCAACATTTTTAACTAATATAGCTTTATTGAGGATATTATCGGATAATAATATTCCCATCTCACCCGAAGATCCCATAGTCTTTGTTTGGGTTATTTAATTTTATAAACAAGTACCATTCTTTATCATGACTGGCCATTCAATGCCATTATGTTCGCCGTGTATTGTGGATGTTAGCTATCATGGCAGTCAATACCGTACCAGCCTACCACGACTATCTGCAGAGGCGTACCGTGTTTGGTTGCACACCATCGTTGCTGTCGGCCGTAAAATTCTCTCAGTCATCTATGCCGTGCTGAAAACCGGAAGGCCGCATAACTTGAGGCCGTTTAAAAATGATAGTTGATGTACTCTAACCATCTTTTTAGAGGATTAAAAAATTAAGAGGTTATGATTTAAAACGGTTTTTTCATTATTTCTTCTCTTTTTGATGATTTTAGTACCTTAACAACAGAATAATCAGCAATTCGGGACAATAATAGCTAATCCCGGCTGTGGCGGGATTAGAATAATCCATCCGCCTCCGAATGACCGTGCCACAACAGGGACAGATTCCTATCCAACGAGTCAGCATGCACTGAAGTTCACGACGTACCATTGGCAGGGACCAGCGCTGTCCAGAAGTTTTTTTTAAGGTAAAGCGATTCTAGCGTCAGGAAACCGAAGGCGAGCATGGTCAGAGTGACACGGTGATTCCATCCTTGCCAGGTACGTCCTTCATAGTGGTCCAAACCCAGTTCATCCTTGAGTTGCTGGTAGCCCTGCTCAATCCACCATCGTATCTTAGCCAAACGCACTAGGCTGATGATACTTGTTCCATCGGGAAGGTTGGCGAGCCAGAATTTGGTGGGCACTTCCGCCTCTTCAGGCCATTCCGCCAGCAAACAGAGCGTCCTCTCTTTGTCGCCGCCATGCTGATAGGAATGGCTGGGCAAGACGCGTGTAGCAGCAAAACGACTCGTCATCGGTCCCTTCGTGCCTTCGCGCCAGGTGACGCGCTGCCAGTGCTCGTGCGACAATCCCTGACTCACCTCAGCCACACTCATTGGAGCGCCCGTATCCAAAGGTCTGAGCCGTGGCCGACCACGGCGTCCGAGTGACGGCACAATCAAATTGCCCGCGTCGACCCAGACAGAGGTTGTATTCTGAATGCCCACCATGTAGAGCAACTGGCGCTCCGCCAGCGCTGCCCGAAACTCCGTAATGTTGCCATAACCCGCGTCTGCGGTGATCACGCCCCTGGGCACCTCCCATGCCATGGATCTGTCGATCAATGCCAACGCCAGTTCCCACTTGGGATGAAATGTCACGTCCTGTGGGATACCCGCTTCCCGGCGGCGTTCCTGCTCCAGCCACTCCTCGGGCAGGTAGAGGGCAAAGTCCAAGGGCATAGCAGCATCGTCAGTAGCGAAATGCAGGCTTACCGCTACCTGACAGTTGCCAATTTTGCCCAGCGTTCCGGAGTACTGCCGTGCTACCCCTACTGAGTGAGTACCTTTTTTGGGAAACCCGGTATCATCGACTATCCACGCGGCCACGGGCTGCAGCGCTTCCACTAAACGATGTGCCAACTCCTTTCGCAGAGGTTCCCACTGCCACGGGCTTTGTCCAATAAACTGCTGAATTGCCTGTACATTGCCGTCCGAAACGCGAGTAGCCATACTCGCGGTCGCTTTACGGCCACTTGCTGCCAGCAGTCCTCGCACATACACATCACCCCACTGTCGCCGTTCAGAACGGCCCAAGGTCACCAAAATGTCGTCCAGAAAACCTTTCAGTCTTTCCTTTTTAGCGTGTATCGTATTCATGACCACAGTATGCGCTCAATATAAATTCTTTGTCAAGTATACTTAACGTAGTAGTACTAGAACATTAACATAGATAAGACTGAGGCTTTGACAATCTTCAGATACATATGATAAACTGTTTGGCAACACATAAAATGCCATAGTTCCCGACAGAAGTGTCGGGGTATCAACATTCCGAATGTTGACGTCCGCACATCTTTGCTAGAGCACTAGCCGCAAGCTGCGGGAAATTAAATAATGCTTTATAGTTATCGGAGGTCAAGATAAGATGCGTGTTTATATAATTAGGAGATTACTGCTAATAATACCTACCGTTCTTCTGACTAGCATCATAATCTTCATTACGATACGCCTAATTCCTGGCAGCATAATAGACATAATGGTGGAGCAATTCGGTGCTTACGCCAAGGTGGACAGAGCTGCCGTTGAGAATGAATTAGGACTTAACGTGCCCATTTATATCCAATATGGTCGCTGGGTAGGAGTTGTTCCCCAAGCGGATGGCAAAATTAGCGGTGTTATGGAAGGCAACTTAGGGGATTCTTTGTGGCATGGCACCCCGGTAATCAGTGAGATAGAATCCAGTTGGCCGGTAACTTTTGAACTTGCTGTCCTGGGTTTAATAATATCTCAAGCGATAGCTTTACCTATAGGTATCTATTCATCAATAAGGCAGGATACATGGGGCGACTATGTAGCTAGGACCTTCGCTATATTATGTATCGCCGTCCCTGGCTTCTGGTTAGGTACAATGATAGTAGTCTTTCCATCAATATGGTGGGGTTATTCGCCCCCCATAACGCTTATCCCATTTATAGCGAACCCAATAGGCAATCTGAAAATGTTCATAATACCAGCTATTGTGTTAGGCATGAGCATGGCGGGCATTAGTATGAGGATGACCCGCACTATGATGCTGGAGGTGCTAAGGCAGGACTATATCAGGACGGCCTGGGCGAAGGGGCTCAGGGAGAGGGTGGTCGTCATGAGACATGCCTTGAGGAATGCACTGATCCCGGTAATCACCATAATAGGGATGCAGGTGCCTGTCATGGTTGGAGGCGAGGTTATTATAGAGAATATATTCAATTTACCAGGAATGGGACGCCTTATTACAACTGCCACCCTTGACAGAGATTACACGATAGTTAGCGGAACAATGCTTGTCTTTGGAATTGTCATGGTGTTAATCAATCTGTTGGTTGACCTAACCTATGGCTATCTCGACCCCAGGGTCAATTATAAATAATAATGATAAATTAATAAAAGAGTGATACAGTGAAAGATAACTCATTAAAAAGAAAAACCGAGAGAAAGAGACGATCCGGAATGATCAATTTACTTGCAAGGCTATTGAAGGAAAAGCCGCTGGGCACTGTAGGTTTGCTTATAACCCTTCTATTGCTTCTAGCCGGCGTTTTTGCTAATTTTATCGCCCCTTATGGCATGAACGCAGTGGGAGCGGGTCCTTCGCTATCCGCGCCATCAATTCATTTCTGGTTGGGTACAGATAATCTGGGGCGTGACCTGCTAAGCCGTATTATCTATGGGGCTCGTATCTCTGTAATTGTAGGATTGATTGGTGCTGCCATTTCTGTGGTTTTGTCCACAATTATAGGTATACTAAGCGCGTATATTGGTGGTGCTTTTGACTTGATAATGCAGAGAATCGTTGATGCTTGGATGTGTATTCCCCCGCTGATTCTTATGATGGTACTAATCTCGATGGTAGGACCGGGTATGTGGCAAGTAATCATTGTTATGGGGCTAAGTTTTGGTATCACCGGTTCCAGGATAGTAAGAAGTTCTACCATAAGCATGAAAGCGAACATGTATCTGGAAGCATCGAGAGCCTTAGGCTGTTCCAATACTAGAATTCTTACCAAGCATATCCTGCCCAATATTATGTCTACTATAATTATCCTATTTTCCACATTAGTACCAACTATGATTCTAACAGAGGCAAGCCTCAGTTTCCTTGGGTTTGGCATAGCTCCCCCTGCCCCCAGTTGGGGAGGTATGCTTACCGGAAGCGCACGCAACTACATGTTCATGGCTCCATGGTTAGTTATATGGCCCGGCGTCGCCCTGAGCATTGTGGTATATGGCGTCAACGTGTTTGGCGATGCACTGAGAGATCTACTGGACCCCAGATTGATGGGTGGTGTCGGGCGTTATGGGGTAAAAATCAAGAAAGGAGACACCGTAAAAAGTAAACTTGCGGCTCGCTCTGACGGGTGAGCGTCTATGGGAATTTATATTTTTAAATTCCATCGTTTGACTGCTCACCACAAATTGCTTTACTTGTTCCAATGTCTGTATTTTGTTTACCATCCATAATTAAATTGCATGTTCCAATCATTAAGGACTCCCTATCTACAAGAGTTTATCTTATGTTAGACAAGACTAGGCTTGACATCAGGATATAATTGGGATATTATCTGTGTTAAATTTAAAAGAAAAGGAGGATAGGAATGACGGAAAAAATTCTTTGCGGTAAATGTAATATGTTGTTGTATTTTGGGGAGGAGATAAAAAGACGCCTTTACATGCGTGCGATACCATCGGAGGAAACTGTTCTGGGCTATTATAAAAATACTTGTCCGAAGTGTGGCAATAAGTTGTCATTGGATACCGTAAAAATTGAAACTAAAGGGAGGAAAACATGGCACACGACCCAGAATTAATTCAGGAGCTTACGGATAAAGCTAATTTAGTTCGTCGCAATGTCTTGCGCATATTTGAATCAAGCCGTATGGGACATAGCGGTGGCACAATGTCTCTGATCGAGATTGTGACCGCACTTTATTTTCATCACCTTAAGCTTGATCCTAGCAATTGTGATTGGCCGGAAAGAGACCGTGTTGTGTTATCGAAGGCTCACGCTGCCGAGGCTATCTATGCAGTTTTACCGGAGATCGGTTATGTTCCCAAAGAGACCCTTGATAAATACTATTGCTTTGGCTCACAGTTTCAGGGCCATGCCGACCGCTGGTGTACCCCTGGGATTGATTATTCCGGCGGTTCTCTCGGGCAGGGTCTATCCTTTGCCGCAGGAATGGCAATGGCGGAAAAAATAAAGACGGCAATGAATCCACCTGATCTTCATGTTTCGCCGGGAAATATGCTGCGATCTATAATGAGTTATAACCCTATCTACCGTGTCTTCTGTATTGTTGGCGATGGGGAGTGTAATGAAGGGCAAATATGGGAAGCGGCGATGTTTGCCGCAAAGTACAAACTGGACAATTTAATTTGTATCGTTGACTACAACAAATATTGCATTGACGGCCCGGTAGAGCAGGTAATGCCATTGGCCCCCCTTGATGAAAAATTCAAGGCATTTGGGTGGTGGGTCAAAGAGATTAGCGGCCATAACCTTACAGAGATAGTTGACACCCTTGACTTAGCCAATGATCTTTATGGCGATGGTAAACCGAAGTGCATAATAGCTCACACGGTCAAAGGTCATGGAATCCCTGTATGGGAAAAGGTTCATATGCATTATGCCAGAGCAGAGGGCATAACCATAGCGCTTAAAGAAGGGAGAGAGAAATATGGCAAAATTTAATAAGTATGTCAAAATCGGACCCCCGATTGCCAGTGCAGCCGCGGATGAAGTGGCAATGGTAAAGGTGCTCGAGAAGTATAAGAATGTAGTAGCTGTTCTTGAAGATGTAGCGATGCCGGCGCTAGAATGGTTCAAAAAAAATGCACCGCAGCGAATAGTTGAGTGTGGCATTGCAGAGGGTAACGCCGCAGTTATTGCCGGCGGCTTGGCAGCCGAAGGATTCACACCATTTATACATGGTTTTACATTTGCGTGTGTTGGTCGTGCTTATAACCAGATAAGACAGAGCATCCTGGTGGACCACTTCAACGTAAAGATTACGAGTCGTGAAGTATGGGGTGAATTGGGCATATCTCACAACGTTGTTGAAGGAATCGGCTCCTTACGCGTGTTGCCAAATTTGATAATCTTAAATGCCGCAGATTTTGTTGAGACTGAGAAAGCTTTTATAGCTATGGCAGATTACATTGGTCCGGTTTTCTTCAGGATGGAAAGCCAACCACCAATGCAAATATTTACTGAAGACTATCCTTTTGAAATCGGTAAAGCTTACGCGATAAAAGATGGTAAGGACGCCACTATTATAGCTACGGGTTATATGGTGACCGAGGCGATAAAGGCGATAGATATTCTGGAGAAAGACGGGCTCGATGTGGGGATTATTAATATGAGTACCTTGAAGCCCTTGGATGAAGAAGCTATAATCAAAGCTGCGGAGGATACAAGGGCTATTGTGACTGCGGAAAGCGGCAGCATTATCGGTGGTTTGGGCGAGGGTGTGGCGGCTATCCTGGCCGAGAATTCGCTGGCAGCTTTGGTTAGAGTCGGTATAGATGACGAGTTCGGTCAATCAGCGAAAACTGATAAAGATCCGGATGACCTTATGGTGCATTTCGGAATGACTCCTGAAGATTTGGCGGCGTCCGTAAAAGAATGCATCGCTAAAAGAGATAAATTCAAACTCCGCAGAAAGAAGAGTTACAAAACCCGTATTTAATTTATTGGCTGTTCTCACAGGACAATCACTTTGTTAAGCTAAATATTATTGAGTAATTTAGAAAATGTAAATATTGAAGGAGAATGTAATGCCTAAGAAAGTAGCTGCTGTCCCGAAGAAGAATGAGAAGTCCAAGAAAATAGTCCTGGCTGCTGATCCAATGGGCGCGGCTCTCAAGAATGCAGTTAAAAAGCACCTGGAAAGTGAAGGATATGAGGTTATCGATTACGGTACGGACTGTGCCGAAAACTTCGTCACCTATTTTGGGATTTCGGCTAAAGCGGCAAAAGCCATACAACAAGGAGTGGCAGACAAAGGAATTGTATTCTGCGGTACCGGAGTGGGTGTTGGAATTACAGCGAATAAATTCAAGGGTATTTATTGTGGGATGGTTGACTCGGAGTTCGCGGCAGGACAGTGCAAAGTAATCAACAATTGTAATATGTTGGCAATGGGAGGGTGGCTTATTTCTGAAACCAAAGCTATAATGGCAGTTGACAACTGGCTTAATAAAAAATTCAATGAAGGGACCCCTGAACAATTTGTAAAAATAGTCGAAGACGGTGTTGCAGGAATCGCTAAGATAGAAGGCAAAAACTTTAAGTAACCTTACTGAAATCCCGGCTCGTGAGGTCGGGAAAGGTCATATTAACGGCGTGATAGTTATTAATGCTAGGATGTCTAACACAGCCGAATCAAAATTCAGTAAACTGATAGCGAAAAATATAATCGAACAAATTAACCAACTGATAATATGCAGAAAATATCCAACGACGTATTTTTAACATGGAAAGATATGGACGACGTTAATTGAACACATTCAATAGGATTACAGAATATCAGGGAGTTAGCCCCTTCTCTTCTTAAACTCGGCTCCATGATATTTATGTTTTTTCCGGTTCAACGTCATTTCTTGCTTCTTACTGACACGTATAATGAAGTTGAGTGCAAGTTTGTGGAAAGGCACCGGGAGACCTCTATCTAATTGACTGGGGACATTGTACCACTTGAAAATGATTGAGGCTCCCGCCTGACCCCCTAATTGACACCTATAATACTCTCAATTAATTCAAATGATGTTTAGGGAGTATGGTTTTTGTGGAAAAGATCGAATTCCATGGCTTAAACAATTGTTATCATATCTTTAATGACATTATTGATTTAATAGCTCCCACGGAGATTGGCCCGAGCGTATTACGTTTCGGGTTCGTTGGGGAAAGAAATGAATTCTGTGTTAATAAGACTGAGTGGGGTTATGGGGCACATGGTCTCAGGCATGCACCAGAAGCATTACCACGTTATTTCCCCGATGTGAATCCAATGGCAGTTGAAGAACATGATAAATTCATTCGCTTTACCCAATCTAAGATACCACCCACGGCCATTAAGAAAGAAATGGATATACCTACACCCATGAACGGCAATCATGTTAGTATTGTTCACCGTATTTATAACACCAACCTCTGGCCTGTGGAAGTGTCACCGTGGGCAACTACCCAGATGCAAGTTGGAGGGAGGGCAGTTGTGCCACTACCACAGCGTCTCTCGCACTTCAGCGGAGGGCCATTACTACCCACAAGCTCCATGGCAATATGGTGTTATTGTAACCTTTCTGATGCTCGCCTGGTATTTGGGAAAAAATATGTCATGCTTAAACAGGATGACAAGGTTCCGGGTGCGTATAAGCTTGGTATGCTTGTCTCCGATGGCTGGCTCGCTTACTATAATAATGGACACCTCTTCGTGATAACCTATGATTACAAAGAGGGTGCCATATACCCAGATCGTAACAGTCCGGTGGAGTGTTTTAGCGCCGAAGGGAACTTTGAACTTGAAACACTTGCTCCTTTAGTAACATTACAACCGGGAGCTATGGCGGAGCATGTAGAGAACTGGTTTCTTTTCCGTAATGTTCCCGAGCCGCAAAATGATGATGACATAGAACAGTATATTCTACCCTTAATCAAGAAGATTAAAAAGTGTCAGTGCGACCCCCGTTTTTACCTGGATAATCGAATAAAAAGTGGGGGGAGTTGTAGTTACCCCCCTTGTAATTAAGTATGGACCCGAGAGAAATGTCAGTTATCCGCTGCTTAAAGAATTAATTGCTCATTATTACCCGCACCACCCCACAGTCGGGTTCTACCCATACTCCGTTAAACACCTGTCCACCGTTGCGCCGCCTTTCGGCCACGAATTCGCCGTTTCGGTCGAAATGACCTTCCTCTACACTCAGATAGGGACTCAGCATGGTGAAAATAAGGTCGGGGACAGGCAACGGAGCCTGTGTCATATCAGAGGATGGCTTGGGACGAAGGATGAGTCGGTAGTTGGCGCCGACGAGATAGAACTCTCTTTTACCTGCCTGTATTATCAGACCTCGGCCCCGGTTATTATCAGACGGCGGTTCTTTATAAAATGTCTCATCAGGCGGATGTCGCCAGTTTTTCCATTCGGCATGGGCCTGTCCTCCGCCGAATTGGGCTAACCCCATATAGCCATCAAATTCAAACTCCTGGGCATTCACGAACTCATCCTGGGCCACGGCATGGACCTGTCCCGTACCCTGATACTTGAGGAGAAGCGGAATAACTGCCGCAATGCCTTGAAAGTTTTCAACGAGCATCCGGAATTCAGGACGGAAAGAACTATCCTTGGTAACAATGTACTCGACGCCGAAAAAGAAGCAGCCAATGAGATTATAATCGGCAATGGCACGAAACGTATTCCACATTTGAGAACTTTTGCCGCCGTCCGTCACTTCCTGAACCGATTCAGGCAAGAAAAGAGGGTTATCATCACGGGCATAAGAGGCACAGGCAAACTCAAAGCCCTTGGTGTCACGGATATAAATGTCCGGTGCGATTATGTCTATGTGAGGCGTAGACCACTTATAGATATCCAGCACTCTACTGACAGCCCCACCCGCTGCATGGTGTGCCCCCGGAATCGACCACAATGGGTATGCCATCATCCAAACATTAATATACATAGGAATATCATACACTGCTTTGCCAGCTTCAGCCACACCGTCGATATAGGTAGCGATACTTCGGGCGGACAGGAGCTCGCCGGCCTCCCAGCCGAATAACTCGGGCCAGGTGCCGGATTTTTTACCGCCTGCCTGTTGCCAGATATCGTAGACCCGCCCCTTACCAGCAGTTTTCATCGCAGCCACCAATTTGGCTGGTACAGGGCTATCGAACTCAGTTTGGCCTTCGGGGCTATAATCTCGGTCGCTGCCAGCGATACCTGGCTCATTTTCAACCTGGATGCCAATGACGACTTGCTCGGTGCTGTCTTTAGTTTTCAGGTGTTTACATAGTGCCGCAAAAGCCTTCTTATCAGCTTCAAGATTTGCCCGACAATGTGGGGAAAGAGTCCACAAATCTTTACCGGCGGGTGACACAACCCTCTTGAAGCGCTGCGGATCATCTTTCACCCACGCCGGGGTAAAGTCCATAGTACCAGTAAACCAAGTAGCGAACCATAGCAGGATTAACTTCAGGTCATATCGTCGTGCGTTGGCAAGCAGTGCATCCACGCTGGAAAAGTCGAACTTACCCTCCTGCGGTTCAACCTGCTCCCAATGTACCGGTATTTCTAATGTATTGCCGTGGAGCATTTTTACCGTTTTAAAGGCTGTTTCAGACTCACTGGCGCTGCGACCGCTCTGATTATCTGCCTGGGCGCCCAGAGGATAGAAAGGTTTCCCATCGACCATGAATACCCGCCTGACGTTTGCCATTGAAAGTTTCCTCCTTGTTTGTAAAATAAACACATAAAAATTGGGTGATATTTGTTAACTTCCCACCTTTAATTATTATAAGCCAATTCGGGTTAATTGACAATGTTTTGTATCTCCGATATATTATAGAAAGGCTTTCAGGAGGATTAGCATAAATGCTGTGGAACCATTAAATCTCTACGAACGTAACGCGCTAGTTATCGATGCAGGACAGGGCACAGGGGGTGTACTGGCGATATCTCCCACGTGGTGTGGTTGACATATCGATTCTGGGGAAAAATATTAATAACATCTACGATTTTGTCGCGGAAATCAAGAAACTCGGTAAGAACGTCGACTGACGTGATGAAGAACGCTGGAGTGAAATGGGCAAAATCTTGGTACAAGAGTTAACTCAATCAGTCTTGGATACTCGCACTCATATGACTGTCAAACTGACAGCCGCGCCAATGATATCCCAGTGGGAGTACATCGTGCCAATGAGCTGCTTGGATGACGCTCAGGGGATTCGGCGGCGCAGCCATTTACCTAACCTAAGACGCCTCATCTTGTACAACCGGAAACGATATGATCGTTGATGGCGGTTGTACGTCTTAATAAGTAAAATTTTCCGGATGGGTGTTATCTATAAACAGGACTTGTTATCCCAGCACTATCAGGAATTTTAAATCAAAACGATCTTTAGGGGGAATTGATTTCTCATCCGGTACGAAAAATGCTCAAATGGAGAAATGATGGAGACAAATGAAGAGATCCAGGGGAGAATTCAAAGTTTTGTCAAAAGTCTGACCAAGGCAGGCGATGCAGAGATTCAACATTATATCTCTGAGATTCTATCGGACAAGCGGTTTCATAGCACCATTGCCAGAAAGGGAGATGACGGGTCGGGCAAGAAACCCTTTTCTCTGAAAATACTGGCAAGCGATACATCATCTTGCTTGGCACTATATACCCTGTGCCGGGTTTTGAAGCCCACCGTGGTTGTAGAAACCGGAGTGGCTAGCGGAGTCTCATCATCTTACATCCTGCGTGCCCTGGACAACAACGATCATGGCAAACTTTTTTCGATAGATGTGCCCTGGTACACTGTAACTCACAATTGGAAAGCCGATTTTACCGATGAAGACATTAAGGTACATCCAATAGAGAAACAGAGCGGTTGGATCATACCTAAAAGCTTGAAGGGGAGATGGGAACTGCTCATGGGAAGGACTTCAGATAGACTCTCTGACCTTCTGAACAAAGTGGGCCCGGTAGATGTTTTTTTCCATGACAGCGAGCACTCCTACGAAAACATGTCCTGGGAATTTCGGACGTTATGGCCGAGCCTGAGGAAAGGGGGTATACTTATAGCACATAACATTGATGTAAACGATGCCTTCCCAGATTTCGAGCGGAGTGTTGGTGGTGAGAGCTTCCATTTAATTGGCATAAACAATGACGGCCGATTGATAACTATCGGAGCGAAGGTCAAAACCTAGCAGCGTCGCAACGTTTACTCTTATTTTTTGCTAGCTCCGTGGGTATGCATCCATTGTTGGCATAAACAAAGATTAAGTGTTAGAATGAACCCGATACAACAGCGAAAAGGGTCTCGATTTTAGATTTTGCAATGTTATCGTTAGGCCCACCTGAGAGAACTATTCCACCGCAAATTCCGGAACTGTTTTCTAAGCTACTCAGCTCTCAAAATTAACATAGCTCGGTATCTAGGAGATTTAGAATATTAACGTGGAATTAAGCGTAGCATTGACAACTGGATGTAATGATTATATTATATGAGTTAAAATTAAAGAAGGATAGGGTCGTCTCAATACGGGTTAAAATGGAAAATCCCGGATACTCGGTCTGGAACAAAAGGGAGATATGCCCGGGTGAGGGTAAAAAGTCTGATATTATCTCTTGAATAGGGGAAATTCTCCGGGTGGTTATGTTACTTCAGTGGTTGAGTATCCTTTGTGCGAGGCGAAGTGTTTAAGGGAGCGCCTATATCAGAATAGTGTTTGTTACAAATGTAGGTATGCGACGGACTCAGATCAATGTAAAGAAAAAGGGTGAAGGAGGTTAGGTGCCATTAAGGTATTGAACGAGTATAAATACAGAAATCAAACAGATGGGTATTGAGATTTACCGGCAGGCAGTGGATAATCGAGTAGTGAGTTGTTGAGAGTGGTCAAAGAAGTGTCGGCTACAAAACAGTTGGCGCTTCTGACAGCAATTATTTAAAAGGAGAAGAATTATGAAAATAAATGAATTAAAAAAAGCTTTAAAGGGTGTAGATATCGTTCAAACTACACCATTCAACAAGGATGGTAGCGTTGATTTAGGCGGAATGCGCGCCAATACACAGTGGCTCCTCGAGAAGACAAAAGGCAAAGATTTTATCGTCACTCCGATGGGCAGCACGGGTGAGTTTTACGCGATGTCCGATGATGAATGTAAAGCTGTTGCGAAAACCGTTGTTGACGAAGTAAAAGGAAAAAATTTAGTATTCGTAGGCGCAGGCCGGGCAGGCACGCAAGAAACCATTAAGATGGCCAAATATGCCGAATCTATCGGTGCCGATGGCGTTCAGGTTATTCTTCCGTTCTATCATGTTCCTGAACAAGACGGTATGTACAATCACTATAAAGCAGTCGCAGAAAGCGTCAGTATCGGCGTCATGATTTATAACAATCCTGACGTTTCCGGCTCCTGGATTACGCCGCCTTTAATGGCCAAATTATCCAAGATACCGAATATCGTCGCAGTAAAAGAAAATACTGGTTCTATTGTAGCCTTCTATGAAATGGCAAGAGCCATCGACCCCATGGCAATCTTCTGTGGTCTGGATGCCCAAATGTATGCTTATGCATCTTTGTTCCGCTGCAGCGGTATTGTTAGCGGCATTGCAAATTTTGCTCCCGAATTAATCTATTCGGAATATGAAGCAGCAGCAGCCCGAGATTACGTTAAACTAGCTAAGATCGCCGACTCCATGGCTCCTTTCTTTGACTTTATCGGTAAGATTCATGCCGAACATGCCCCTGATTGCGGGGTTAAGCCCTCATGGCCAATGTTCCTGGGCGCGCTGAAAGCAGGTCAGGACATTGTCGGTTGCACCGGTGGAACAACCAGAGCTCCCCTTTATGGACTCACCAATGCCGAAAAAGAAGATCTTCGCGGCTACCTGAAATTGATGAAAGTAGTTAAGTAAGGAAAGAATGTGACGATAACGTTCTAGTCATTGCAAAAGGGGGGGCAATTGCCCCCTTTTTTGCTAGTTCAGATAGATAAGAAACATATATGAAAAAGAGAGAACCTTTTAGAAAGGCAATTAAAAGTAGTAAAGACGGATAGAGGTTATTATGACAAAAGAGGCCTGGAGCCGGCCAAGGTAGATAAGGAGAATTCCTATGAATAACAGAAAAGTACTTCCAGTACAAAAGATTAACATGGATAACGTAATGGGTGGGTTCCTCCGCGGTCACATCCGTTCGATGGGGTACACAGATTTCGATATGAAGCGCCCCGTGATCGGAGTCTGTAATCCTTGGAGCGAACTCAATCCGGGCCATTGGCACTTTCGGGCGCTGGGAGACGCGGTTAAGCGAGGAATTTGGGCGGCTGGAGGGTTCCCGTTGGAGTTCCCTACTATCTCGGTTTGCGAGGTCTTTCACGACATCTCGACGCTAATTTATAGGAATCTAATGGCGATGGAAACCGAGGAGATGCTTGCATCAACGCCTATTGAAGGGGCCGTGTTGCTTAGCACATGCGATAAGGACGTGCCTGCACAGGCAATGGCTTTAGCAACAGTCAATAAGCCTGTGATTATCCTCACCGGGGGCACCCGTCTTGCAGGCTACTACCAGGGCAAGACCGTCGCATGTTCCACCGATTTTTTTAGCATGATGTCGGATTGTAAGGCTGGAGTTATAGGCAGCGATGCGATGCAAGAAGTGGAGATGAACGGCTTCTACAACACCTGTGGCGCGTGTGGGGTGATGGGTACGGCAAATAGCGTACAAGCGATGGCCGAGGCATTAGGACTAACCTTACCGGGTACTGCGGACATCCCCGCAGTATATGCCCAACGAATCCAGGCGGCTGAAGCCACGGGAATTAAGATTATGGAGTTGGTCAAGCGAGATATACGACCCTCTGACATTTTAACTCGAGCTGCTTTTGAGAATGCTATCCGCGTTCTGATGGCTACAGGCGCCAGCACCAATGTGGTCATTCATCTCATTGCCATTGCCAGGAGAGCGGGCGTGGATTTGAAGCTGGATGATTTCAATCGGATTAGCAAAGAGACACCTGTCATCGCCAATATCAAGCCCGGTGGTGATTATACGGTGGAAGAACTTTACCATGCTGGTGGCATTGTTGCAGTGATGAAAGAGCTCGAGCCACTGCTCGATACTTCCGTGATGACAGCTAGCGGCCAGACCCTCGCAGAAAACTTGAAAGGCGTTCAGGTGAAAAGCAGGAAAGTAATCAGCTCCCTATCTAACCCATTGCAGGCAGATGGTGGTATATGCGTGGTTCATGGTAATTTAGCACCCAATGGCGCCGTGATCAAGACCTCGGCAGCCTCACCAAATCTTTTACGACATACGGGGCCGGCGGCTGTTATACGCGACAGTCCCGGTTTTGAAGTCGATTATCATTCAGATGACATAGATCGTGATTTCGCCGATATTACAGCCGACCATGTTATTGTGGGCAGGAACAAGGGGCCTGTAGGTGCACCGGGTATGCCCGAGGGCGGTAATATCTCATTACCAAAACACTTGCTGCAACAGGGTGTGCGTGATATGGTTCGGGTAGTGGACTATCGCATGAGTGGTACGTCCTTCGGAACGGTTGTGCTGCATGTGGCGCCCGAAGCCGCGATAGGCGGTCCGCTAGCCATTGTTGAGAATGGGGATCTGATTGAGCTAGATGCAAGAGCAGGCAAGTTGAATCTTCTGGTGGAAGAAAGAGAAATCCAACGCAGGTTAGAGAAATGGAAACCTCCTCCGCCAGCCTACGAGGTGGGGTATCGTTCCTTGTGGATAGACCAGGTTAACCAGGCTCCAGACGGCTGTGACTTTAAGTTCAACGTCGACAAAAACTGGCGCACACATAAAAACCCGCCAAAAACGCGGGGAACAGGTAACGACAGAATCTGTGGAACGGATAAGAATGCCTGACATTGATAAGGAGTAAATGTTTTCCGGAAACGACAGAAGACTTCTAAAACTGCCGCTGTAATCATGTATACACCGCTGAGAGACTATCTAAATAACACCAATTTGGACGAGTCAGTTATTGAGCTTAATTCGTACAACCGCGCAGGTAATTTAACATGATCTCATAAGATAGAGTGAGCTTGCTGCTACTATCATAATGGCGTGTTTTATTCACTGTGTATAAGGAGGCAAAATGGCAATAAGCAAGGTTTTCAGTAGTCCTGATGATGCTGTAGCTGATATTTTTGATGGTGCTACCGTAATGATAGGTGGGTTTGGGTCTTTTGGTGGCTTGCCTGTAAACTTAATTGTTGCTTTAGCAAATCAAGGAGCAAAAAGACTAACAATTATTGCCAATGCTGGTGGCGTGAGTTTTGAATTAAGTAAGCGAATAAAGCCAGAAGGATATCAGGACATAGGAATCCTGTTCGAGAAGGGTCAGGTGAAGAAATTCATCGGCTCAATGCCAGCCTTAGGTGGTATGCCACCCACCTCGCCACTGGAAAGGCTACACAATGAGGGTAAGGTGCAAATTGAGATGGTTCCTCAAGGTACTTTGGCGGAGAGGATACGCTCTGGGGCAGGAGGACTGGGAGGATTCTACACGACAGTGGGCGTAGGGACTGTTGTCGACGCAGGAAAAGAGAAAAAAATCATCAATGGCAAAGAATACATACTTGAACTTCCGCTCACTGCCGATTTTGCTCTAATCAAGGCACACAAAGCCGATAACTTGGGTAATCTGGTTTATAGAGGAACAGCAAGATGTTTCAACCCGGTGATGGCGATGGCAGCTAAAATCACTATTGCGGAAGTTGATATGCGGGTAGAAACAGGGGAGCTAGACCCGGAGGTAATAATTACCCCTCATGTGTATGTGAGTCGAGTTGTGGAGGTGGCGTGATGAAGATACATTTGGACGAACAGACAATTGCTTTAAGGGCGGCTAAAGAGTTCGAAGACGGCTCGACGATTAATCTGGGTTATGGGATGCCTGTCTTATGCGCCAATTTTATTCCTGAGGATAGAAGGATATTTTTCCAGAGCGAAAATGGCGTTTTAGGTTACTCCGGTTTAGCTACAGATGAAGAAAAAGACTTTGAATTGATTAATGCTTCTGACCAGCCGATTACGCCTGCGCCTGGTATGTGCTTTTTCGATAGCGCTGCTTCCTTTGATATGATCCGGGGCGGACACATTGATACAGTGGTCCTCGGAGCCTATCAAGTTTCGGAAAGGGGTGATCTTGCCAATTGGGGACGACCTGGACGGCCGGCCACGGGGATGGGTGGAGGTATGGATCTGGCTGTCGGTGCGAGAAAAGTCATTGTTACAATGCTGCACTCAACTAAAGATGGTAAGGCTCGCATTGTTAAAAACTGTACTTACCCGTTAACTGCACGACACTGTGTTAGTATGATTTTCACCGATATCGCGGTTATGCAAATAACCCCCAAGGGAATACTTTTAAAAGAAGTAGCTCCAGGTTGGACGGCAGAAGAGATTCAAGTCTTGACTGAACCCCGACTAATTATTACAAGTGACCTGAAGGAGATTGAACTTTAGTTAAAACATGTCCGTTTTTTGCTGTTTCCGTTATTACAGCGACTTTTAAAGTTTGTGTTAAACATAGTATAATCGGGTAATCCCGGTATAGCTACAGTAGATACAACTTCAATAACCATAAATCGGAGGAGAAATGAAAAACATACTTAAGGAGCTAAACCGTTACAAAATAGGGACATGGGCAGATATTATTTACAGAAACGCATTATTATATCCGGAGCGTGAGGCTTTTATATACGGCAAAGAAAGAATTACCTTCTCTGAGTTTAATACTAGAGCGAATTGCTTGATACATGCCTTGTGGTCAATGGGAGTCAAAAAAGGAGATGTAATCGGCGTACTGTCATGGAATTGTCTTGAGTATCTCGATGTCTATGGGGCAGCTATGAAGGGAGGGTTCATCATTTCGCCCTTCAATGTCAGGTTAAAAACGGATGAATTGGAATATATTATAAACTATTCCAAAGCCAATACGCTTTTTGTAGGGCCGGAAATGGTAGAGTTAATTAATTCATTGAAACCCCATCTCCCCAACGTTAAGAACTTTATCTCCTTTGAAGGCTCGGCTCCCGATATGTTGTGTCACCATGACATGCTTGCTAAATACCCTCGGGAAGAACCTGATGTTCAGGTTACAGAAGATGACCCTCTTTATATTATCTATACCAGTGGTACCACCGGTGTTCCCAGGGGTGCATTATTTACGCAAGGTCGTTCCAGAGAAGATATCAGGACCAAGGCATTGGAAAAGGCTCTGGAACCGGGAGATACGTATGTCATATTGATACCACTTTTCCATGTCATAGTTTCGGAAATGTTGGCTTTATTTTATATCGGAGATAGGTCTGTTATTATAAAATTCTTTGATCCTGCGGAAACTCTACAGACTATTCAAGACGAGAAGGCTACTGACATTTTTGTCGTGCCTACGCATTTGGCAGCCATGCTGGCCCTACCCAATGTGAAGAAGTACGATGTCAGCAGCGTAAAACGGGTATCCTACGGCGGCTCTCCAATTCCCGTCGAATTACTGGAAAGAGCATTGAAGGTCTTCGGCTCTATTTTCGTCCAGGCCTACGGTCAATCGGAATGTTCGATTATCACTTATTTGAGGAGAGAGGACCATGATGTTCTAGATAAATCGGCGGAGGAAAAGAAAATTTTGAACTCCTGCGGACGAACATGCATTGATACCCACCTTAGGATTGTGGATGATAAAGACAACGATGTCGCGACGGGTGAAATTGGGGAAGTATTAGTCCTGAGCAAGCACAATATGATTGGATTCTGGGAAAAACCAGAAGATACCGCAGCTACTATTATTGATGGTTGGGTGCACACCGGTGATGTAGGTTATTGTGACGAAAAAGGCTACGTCTATATTGTAGATAGGAAGAGAGACATGATTATCTCCGGCGGGGAAAATGTGTATTCACGGGAAGTGGAAGCGATTCTCTCCCAGCACCCCGCCGTAGCAGAATGCGCCGTCATAGGCGTTCCTGACCCCTATTGGGTGGAGCATGTTCACGGTGTTGTGGTTTTGAAGAAGGGCGCAACTCTCACTCCTGATGAACTTATCGTTTTTTGTAAGAAGAGACTGGCTGGCTACAAGGCGGTCAAATCGGTAGAAATCGTCGATTCTCTACCCAAGAACTCTACAGGGAAGATATTAAAGAAAGAGCTACGGAAAAAGTGGGAGACTTAAGCAGCCGATATAAAAACGTTATTTACCTTGAAAACTTTAAAAAAGTTTAAAGCTAAGGGAGTTATTATGAATCGAAAAGTGGCTATCGTTGCGGTAGCTCAAACCAAGTACCAAGCGAGCAATACCAGCCAGAGTAATAGCGAGCTTCTCTGGGAGGTTACCAAAAAAATCTTGGAGCAAACAGGTCTCAAATTTGAAAACCAGGTAGATAGTGGTTTCTGCATAGATAAAATAATCCATTGCTCTGAAGATTTCTGGCAGGGCAGAACCATCTCAGACTTGACACTGCACCCGGAGATGGGCGGGTATGCCATGGATGTAATTAAGGTAGCGGCCGATGGAACCCAAGCGGTGTACCATGCTGCCATGAGTATATTATCCGGGCATCACGATGTCATCCTGATCACAGCGCAACGCAAGGAGTCAGAAACCATAAAGAGTTCGATTGAGAATAATGCCTTTGATCCCATATTTTTACGACCTCTGGGTTTTAATTTTCTCACTGCGGCTGCGTTACAAGCTACACGTTACATGAACGCATATGGACTAACAGAGGAGCATTTTGCCAGGGTAGCCGTAAAGAACCGCAAAAATGCAATAAATGACCCTTATGCACGGCGGCAGAAGGCAATAACAATCAGTGACGTGATGCATTCGAAGATGCTGGCTTATCCCATCAAACAACTGGATTCCAAGCCGGTTGCCGATGGTGCTTGTGCCATAGTGATAGCCAGCGAAGATGCGGCCAAGAAGCTTACGGATAAGCCCGTCTGGATTACCGGTTTAGGTAGTTGCTATGACGCTCATTATTTGGGTGATAGAGAATTAAGTCGCTCCGAAGCTTTATCATTAGCCGCCAGGCGAGCTTATGATATGGCTGGTATAAAAAATCCTCGCAAGGAGATTGACTTAGCTGAGATTTCCGACGAATATTCATACCAGGAGTTGCTGTGGACTGAGGGACTCGGTCTCTGCGATGAAGGTAAAGGTGGTGAATTGATTAAGAGTGGGATCACCGAAATGGGTGGTAAATTACCCGTGAACACTTCAGGTGGCTTACTATCAGGTCTCCCTTCAGGAGTAGCGGGCATGGCGCAAACCGCCGAAGCCTTTCTGCAATTACAAGGGAAAGCCGGTGCCCGGCAAGTAGATGGGGCGAAGACAGCTCTAGTTCAGGGCACTACCGGTCCCTGTGGGCAATCTCACTGCGTAATAATTCTGAACCAGCGGAAAGGAGAAATTCTGTGAGCGAGAGAATTGCAATAGTTGGTGAGGGACAGACTTATTTTAAGAGCCGCAGGCCGGAGGTTTCCGAATTAGAAATGGTAAACGAAGCAGTAATGGCTGCTTTGGAGAATGCCCAATTGACCATAAAAGAGGTAGACGCCGTAGTAGTAGGCAACATGGAGCTGTTTGAGGGGGATTATCAGGTGGATATGTGGCTGGCCGGAGGTAGTGGGGCCTATCTGAAATCAGGCTTTAAAGTTCAGACCGGCGGCTCTACCGGTTCTAGTGTCTGCTGCACCGTCTTCGATTTAGCAGCTACCGGTGAGTTTAAAACTATTTTAGGTATAGGCTTTGAAAAGCAGGATGAGGGCAGTTCTCAGGCTTCACTGCGGTCAATCCATGAGGATGTATTCTTTGATGTAGGTTCCTCCGGGAAATCGGCCGCTACGGCAGTCCAAAGTGTAGCCATGGACATGATGCGAAGAAAATCTGTAACTGAAGAGCAGGTAGCGCTAGTGCGGGTAAAACAGGCTGAGAACGCTATGAGAAATCCGTATGCTCATTTGAGAAGAAAACTAACAGTTGAAGAGGTAATGAACTCACCGAAATTGGCTTGGCCATTGAGGGTTTTCCACATGTGTCCGACATCGGTTGGTGCCTGCGCTATAATCGTGGCGCCGGAATCACAGGTTAAAAAAATCTCTAACAATCCGGCCTGGGTGGCTGACTGGACCAATATCCATGGTGCCATTCAGCCATTCTATGGTTCGATAACCCCGTCCACGATTTCAACACCATTGGGTCCGATGTGGGCATGGTCCGTTGAACAGGCAGCAAACAGGATTTACAAGAGAAATGGGATAACCAATCCACGCAAGGAATTAGATGTGGTTGAAGTCTATGATATGGCTACCTGGGCTGAAATAGAATGGTGGGAGCGCATCCACCTGTGCGAGCGCAACGATGCCCATAAATTGGTAGAAGAGCGCGCAACATGGCTTGATGGTGATATTCCGGTAAATCCCTCGGGCGGCGTAACATCTACCAACGCTATCGGCGCATCAGCTATGCAAAGGATAGCCGAGGTAGCGATACAGATTCGTGGTGAGGGTGGTGAAAGGCAGGTTCCAAATGTTAATGTGGGGCTGGCTGTCACTGCAGGGGGAGATATGTATTCCGCGGGAGTATTAATCAAAAAATCTTTGTAAAACTAGGGAGTAAAGATGAATCAAAAAGCACCCGATGAGAATTTATACGTAGAACAGATTATTGAGCTGCCGTTTAACGAATCGGCTGGTAAATATATCAGCATATTCCTAACAAAGATTCGGGATGAAGGTAAGATTGTTGCTAATAAATGTCCGGTATGCCACCGGATAGTGTTGCCGCCAAGAATTGTCTGTGCTTATGATAAAGTTGAGATCGAGGATAAACCGGAGAACTGGGTTGAACTTTCCGATAAAGGTACGGTAACTGATTGCGTGGGTATCGATGAGAGAGAGGTTGATATCATTACCGGTGAGTTCGTCGGCACACCGAACCCCATTTTGTTCGTACGCCTGGACGGAGGCGACGAATGGACAATCCTCGGGCATATCGCGGAAGAGATGGACGTCAGTAAATATCCCCGGGGTGCGCGTGTTCAGGCAGTTTGGAAACCGCAACAAGAACGTCAGGGTAAAACAAGCGATATCAAATTTTTCCGACTAATCAAGGAATAGTTTAACGGAGGTATATTAGGTTGGGTACTGTAAAACCGATAATTCACTCGCGGACACGACGATGGAAATATACCAGATACGCCGGCCGCACCGGCAGCCAGTTTTTAATAGAACTCAGGGATAACAAAAGGATTATAGGGACCAAATGTCCTGTATGTCATCGCGTTTACGTACCGGCAAGGTCTTTTTGCCATGTGTGTTTTAAACCGATGGATGAGTGGGTCAAGGTTAGTAATGACGGAACACTGATGTCCTATACAATGGTATACCAGAGTGAGCCTTCGTATCCGGTGAAAACGCCTTTTGCTTACGGCATTATCAAACTTGATGGAGCTGATACAGGTATTACTCATATTATTGGTGAGGTTAGTCCAAATGACCTCAAGATAGGTATGAGAGTGCAGGCAATTTTCAAGGATGAACGCGTCGGTAGCATCTTAGATATCAAGTATTTTAAACCGATTTAAATCGCATTTTTTAGTATGGAATCTGAGTAAACGCAATAGCATCTGTGATATAAGGAGAGTAAATGCCATTAAGCGGCCCGGATATTTTTATTTACGAGAAAAAAGATAGAGTCGTTACCATGACTATCAACCGACCGGAAAGGTTGAATGCCGTTAGCATGGAATTAGCATACCGGATGGAAGAAGCCTGGGAAAAATTCCGTGACGATGATGACGCTTGGGTAGCTGTCGTTACTGGTATTGGGGACAAAGCTTTCTGTACCGGGTTCGACCTTATCGACCAGGCAGAGCGAAATAGAAAGGGAGAAGGGATGCCAATGGTGCTTCCCAAGTTTTATCCCCATGAAATCTGGAAGCCAGTCATTGCTTCGATTAATGGATTTGCGATTGCCGGCGGGTGGTGGCTGGCACAAGCTTGTGACATCCGAATATCCGCTGAACATGCGGAGTGTGGCATTGCTGAGACCCGGTGGAACATGCCCGCCGGATGGGTGCATAGTTTGCCCCGCAAGGTTAGTTTGGGTCATGCCTTAGAGATTGCATTATGGGGAGATGCGCGTATCACGGCGCAGCGGGGTTATGAAATCGGGTGGATTAACAGGGTGGTACCTAAGGAAAAACTGATGACTGAAGCGATGTCTTGGGCAGACCGTATGCGCTATCTGGCCCCTCGCTCCGTCAGAAACCTTAAGGAAATTATCTACCGAAGTTATGATATGTCTTATGCGGATGCTGCGGCTTTTGGTATTGCGCTGGAACACAATTTACTAGGCATGGAAGATACCTTAGAAGGCAATAAAGCTTTTAACGAGAAAAGAAAACCCAACTACAAGAATAAATAATATTCTTTTTCGTTTAATTGATGCTGATTTTGGGGTATTATAGTAATTGGTAAGAATTGACTGAAAAGGAGGATATATGAAGCTAATACCTGTCACTCCGAAGTTAGAATTTCTTTGCCGCGGGGAAGTACAGGCGGGTGAACCGATAAAAACAGGCAATCTGGACTTCGGCGAGATGTGTATGGTTCCGATACTCGGCGGACACTTTGAGGGAAAGATAACTGGTGATGTCCTCCCTGGCGGAGCTGACATGCAATGGTTAAAACCAGATGGGATCGTTGCCCATATTGACGCACGGTACATGATAAAAACCACTGATAGCGCTATTATCTACATCCACAATCCGGGATTACGTGTTACCGTGCCTGGTATTCTGGATCGTATATTTAATGGCGACGTTGTGGACCCAGGGAGTTATTACTTCCGCACTAACCCTGAGATTGAAACAGGCTCCCCAAAGTATGCCTGGTTAAACAATGTTGTCTGCGTTTGTTCGGGAGCACGTTTTGCGAGAGGCGCAATACTGGATTTCTATACTGTATCGTAACCAGTTGTTCGGATATATTGATATATAAAGATGATATGGCTAAGAAACAATCCAGTTATGCCATCTTTTTTGCATCCGTTGCAATGTTAAAGTCTCCTTTTTCCCTTCATTTTTTCTCATAACATAGTTAGTTGCCAAGCGATCACATTAACCTGAGTTTCTCAAATTAGTGACCTGAGATGGCCAAACACAGGTAGCAATTGCCACAATAAGGTGGAATAAGATTGTTTGAGCTGTATTTGTAATGGGGACACAGCGTCTGGAAACGGCGACTCTTGAACACTCAGTAAGCGTTGCTTTGCCAATGCTGTCAAGGCGGCTAATTCTAACTGAGCGCTACCAGATGAGCTTATCCCCAGCCAAATCCCGATTAGTTACCACTCCAAACAACTTGTACTGTTGCTCACCCCAGTTCAGGGGTGGGAAAGGGCAACTGAGTTTCCATCCCCGGGAATTCCTTATGTCCTAATAACTCCCGAATAGCCAGGAAACGATAGCTAGGCCCCTTTTTGCTCCGAGCGGCCCAGTTAGGTACAAAACAAACCTCCGCCCATTCCTGTCCGGCAGCCAATTTCCGTCCCCTCTATTTCTCGCTCTAAGGGATGCCACTCCTTCTCTTCGACCGCCGCTACAGCTTTTTTAAACTCCGCCATCACATCTACCCCGACTGCAAACTCGATGACACTGAACCGCTCATTCTGACCTTCGGCACAATAGATCAGCAGTTCTTTCTGATAGGCCGCCGTGTCACTCTTAAAGTAGACTTTCTTCACCCCTTTCGGTAATACCTCCAGAGTCTCCTGGAACACACGCAGATTCTGATAGGCCGCCGGTACATTGCCATCCCTAAATTCCGAATGGGCCACCAAATCCAATTTCGCCCAAGGACCGACAGTGGCTGAAAGGACAGGCTGCCTTGATAGCTAAACAAAGTGTCTTGCTTAGTAGTTTCCACGATACTGGCATCCATTTCCAGGGTGGCCTGCGTCTGTGGCGACTTCCGTTGCGCAAAGCGTAGCAAGTCGGGATTGACTCGTCTGAGAGCTTGCAGACGCTCATTGGCTGCCGGAATAAAAGCATGTCCCTTGGCCCGCTTGGTTTCTTCAGCCGGATTTACAAAGGACATAAGATAACGGAAGACTACCGAGCGCGAAGGAAAAGCTCGTTTGCGTACGCCGGTGCGAAACGACGGCGTGACCGTTTAAATCCTACACCTTGGCCGGAAAATTCCGACACCCCGGCCGCGAAGTCCGACAATTTATTTAGTTGTGCGCGGCGACCAACCGGA
>Ga0182017_10000667_pt1 | contig 26964 bp, 25 predicted proteins | sample 712E3DmetaG_FD_120492 | JGI IMG/M metagenome (GOLD analysis project Ga0182017, IMG submission 120492) | Permafrost microbial communities from Stordalen Mire, Sweden - 712E3D metaG | ecosystem: Environmental > Terrestrial > Soil > Wetlands > Permafrost | place: Sweden: Stordalen | collected... | reverse complement strand
TCGGTGCATCTCGACGCCCGCCACCGCCACCCCGGCTCCATCCGCAAGTTCGACGCCAAAGCCGACGGCTCGACCGACCGCCCGACCGACGGCCAGGCCCACCGTTCGACCGACCGTTTCGCCGACTGAGGTGACCGCCACCGCGGTGCCAACCGACGCGACCGCGCCGACGGCGGCGGCTACCTTCACCCTGATCCCGACCGAGGAGGCCGGCCCGACGGAGGTGGTCGAGGGCGCGACCTTCGTTCCGACGGTCGTGGGCGACTCAACCGCCGGCCCCTCCGGCCCATCCGATCCCTCGACCCCGGCGGTGCTCCTGTATGGCGCGGCCGCACTGCTCGGGCTGATCGCCGTGCTGGGCGGCGGCTGGCTCTACGCGACCAGGCCGTGGCAGCGCTGATGCGTCGCTTTTCCTTGCTGCTGCCCGCCGCGATCCTGGCGGCGCTCGCTTCGCTCGCCTCGTTCGCGCCTGTGGCGCCGGTCGTGTCTACATGTGCCGCCGCCGGCTCGAACCACGCGGCCCTGGTCGTGGAGCACGGCGACGGCTCGGCGGTGACCCGCTGCGTCGCCTTCGCCGCGAGCTCGGTCTCCGGCGAAGAACTGCTCGACCGATCGGGGCTGGCGTGGTCGAGCCAGACGTTCGGCGGTTTCGGCGACGCCGTGTGCGCGCTGGACGGAGAGCCCGCTCACTACGCCGACTGCCCCGGCAAGGACAGCTACTGGGCCGTCTTCGTGGCCCGCGGCGGCGGATCGTGGCAGCTCGCGAACCTGGGCATCTCGGCGCTCGTGCTGCACGACGGCGACGCCGAGGGCTTCCGTTACGTGCCCGCTTCTGGGGCGCCGGCCGTGCCCGTTTCGGCCGGCGGAGTGTGCGCCGCCACGGCGGCGCCGGCCCCACATCGAACTGTGGCGCCGGGCGCCTCGTCGCCGTCAGTCGTGGCGACGGCGACGACCGGGCCCGCAGGAGCCGCGGCCGCCGTGACCGACCCGCCCACAGCGGCCTCTTCGCCCGCGGCCGGTGCCGGGGGGGCCGGCGCCGAGGCGACCGGCACCGGGGCGACCGCAACCAGCCGGCCGCCGGCGGCCCCGGCTCCGGCACCGTCGGGTGGCACGGACCTCGGTCTGTTCGCAAGCGCCCTGGTCGGCGGGGGACTGGCCGGGCTGGCCATCCTGAGGCTCGTGGCCGGCCGGCGTCCGGCCTCGTGACCGCCGTCCCCGGCTCGGGCTTGGGCGCGGACTCCATCGAAGGTTCGGCGCCTGCCTCCGAGGCCCACGCCGGCCTGGCCTCCGACGCCGGCCTCGCGCCACGAGCCTGGCTTGTCTGGTCGCTTGCCGCCGTCACCGTCGCGCTTTGCACCGATAACCCTGTCTATCGCGGGCTGGTCGCCCTGGTCGCGCTCAACGTCCTGCTGACGTGGCTGCCGCCCGGGCGCCGGCTGAGGCCGCTCGCGGTGGCCGTGACGCTGGCCGCGGCACTGGCTGCGCTCATCAACCTCCTCGCCGGCCACACTGGCGCCGACGTGCTCGCGCGTCTGCCCGACGCGCTGCCCCTGCTCGGCGGGCCGCTGACGCTCGAATCGCTGGCCTTCGGCGGCGCGATTGGCCTCGGCCTGGTGGCCGCGCTGCTCTCGGTGGCGCCGCTCTCGCTGATCCTCGAGCCACACGACGTCGTCGACGCCATGCCCGCCGCCCTGGAGCGGACCGGGATCGCTGTCGCCACCTCGCTCAACCTGGTCTCGGGCTTCGGGCGAACCTTCACCGAGGTCCGCGACGCGCAGCGAATGCGCGGCTGGAAACCGGGCGGTCTGAGGTCCTGGAACGAGATTCTCGTGCCGGTGGTCCTGACCGCCATCGAGGATTCCGTCCTTCTGGCCGAATCCATGGAGGCCCGTGCATTCGGGGCCGGACGGCGAACGAGTTACGCCACCGCCAGCTTCGGCACAAGAGAGGTCGTCGTCGTGGTGGCGGCCCTTGCGGCCGCGGCGCTGTTCGTCGGCCTGCGAGTCGCCGGCGTGCCGATGGACTGGTATCCGTACCCGACCCTCTCGCTGCCGCCGATCCAGCCGCTGGCGGTCGCCGGCTGCCTGGGCCTCGCGCTGCCCGCGTTTCGGCTGCCGGCGGCTCGTGAGCGCTGCAGATGATGGCGCCGAACGGGAATGCCATCGCCCGGCTCGACGGCCTTTCCTACTGGTATCCGAACCAGGACGAACCGTCGCTGCGCGCGGTCGACCTCGAGATCGAGCCCGGGTTGACGCTTGTCGCCGGCGACTCCGGCGGCGGCAAGTCCACGCTGCTGCGGCTCTTCAACGGCCTGGTGCCACAGTTCCACGGCGGACGGGTGTCGGGCCGTGCGGAGGTCGCCGGACTGGACCCGCTCCGCTCGCCGATACCGCGGCTGGCGCAGAGAGTCGGGCTCGTCTTCCAGGACGTCGAGACACAATCGGTCTACGGGTCGGTGGCGCGGGAGATCGCCTTCGGCCTGGAGAACCTGGGCGTGGTTCGGGCCGAGATGCGCGACCGAGTCGACGAGACGATGGCGGCGCTCGGGATCGAGGGGTTGGCCGACCGGCGGCTCTCGACCCTCTCCGGCGGGGAGCGGCAGCGCGTGGCGTTGGCCGCGGTCCTGGTGCTGCGGCCGCTTCTCGTGGCGCTGGACGAGCCCACTTCCCAGCTCGATCCGGCGGGGGCCGCGGCGGTGCTGGCGGCATGTCGGCGCCTCGCGGGGGAGGGTCGAGCGGTCGTCGTTGCCGAGCATCGGCTGGAGACGCTCGGCCCGGCCGCGGACCGCACCCTGACCGTGGAGGGTGGCCGGGTCGCGGCCGGCGACGCGCAAGGTGGCGCGGCCCGTGGCGCGGCCCGCGCCACGCCCGGCTACGTGCCCCGCGCCGCCGCCAGATACGCGGCCTGGGAGATGCGCGGCGTGGCGACCGGCCCGGGGCGCGAGGCGGTGCTCGCGGACCTCTCTCTGGCGGGCGGCCCCGGCGAGGTCGTGGCCCTGCTCGGCCCGAACGGCTCCGGCAAGACGACGCTGCTGCGGACGCTGGCGGGGTTGCTCCCGCCGCTGGCGGGCACGGTGCGGCGGCCGGCGGGCCGGACGGCGTACCTGCCGCAGAACCCCGGGGCGCTGCTCCATCTGCCGACGGTCCGTGCGGAAGTTGCCTTGACACTCCGCCGCACCGGCAGCGATCAACGCCCGGAGGCGATGCTGGCCGCCTTCGGCCTCGATCGGCTGGCTGACCGATACCCGCGCGACTTGAGCTCCGGGGAGCGGCAGAGGGCCGCGCTGGCGGCCACGCTGGCCGGCTCGCCGACGCTCGTCCTGCTCGACGAGCCGACCCGGGGCATGGACGCGGCCGCCCGTCGCTCCCTCGCCGCCGCAGTCCGAGCCCTGACCGACCGGGGATCGGCCGTGGTCCTGGCCACTCACGACACGGAGCTGGCCGCGGAGCTGGCGGATCGGACGATCGAGCTGCGCGGCGGCCTCGCCACGGAACTGCGCGCCGGCCTCGCCACGGAACTGCGCGGCGGCCTGCCATGAGCATTGCCGTCGTCTCGCTGGCCGGCATCGTGCTCTTCGTCTGGCCGTTCCTGGGCCTCGGGCTACCGCCGGAAGTGCCCGCCCTGACGGTGACGCTCGGAGCCGTGGCAATGCTCGGGCTAATGGAGGCCGGCGCCCGCCGCCTCGACTCGGGCCGTCTGGCGCTGCTGGCGGCCCTGGCCGCGATCGACGCCGCCCTCCGCCTGGCCCTGGTCAACGGCGTCGGCGGTTTCAGCCCGATCTTCCTGCTGGTCATCTGCGCCGGCTACGAGTTTGGCGCCTCGTACGGGTTCCTGGTCGGCGCGTTCTCGTTGCTCGTGTCGGCCCTCGTTACCGGCGGCATCGGGCCCTGGCTGCCGTACGAAACATTCGCGGTCGGCTGGGTCGGAGCGTCATCGGGCCTCGCCGGTTCGGTCGTGCGCGCGGTTCGACCGAGCCGTCGCTCGTGGCTGCCGGGCAAGCTCGATCTCGGCGTCCTGGTCGGACTGGCGATCGCGACCGGCTTCGCCTATGGCGCCCTGACCGACATCTGGGGCTGGGTCGCCTTCTACCGCGGCGTCGAGAACATCGGTTGGACGCCCGGCCTCTCTGCCCCTGAGGCGCTGGCCCACTTCGGCAGGTATTACACGGCGACTTCGCTGACCTGGGACGCCTTCCGCGCCATCGGCGACGCGCTGGCCGTGCTGGCTCTGGGCACGCCGGTGCTCATGGCCCTGGGCCGACTTCGCGCGCGGCTCGGCTACGAGATCGTGCCGGCGGACTGATCCGATCCCTCGTCGCGGGCGGCCCCGAGCCTGACAGCCTGGCCGTCGCCGGCGAAGAGGCGCCGGCCCATCAGCCACCACAGGGCCAGCAATCCGTAGAGCGACGACGACCACAGCAGCGTCACCACCGGCGCGAGCGGCCCGGCCGCAACCAGGTTCATGGCCCAGACCGCGGTCCAGACGAGCGCGGTGCCGAACCAGGTTGCCAGCAGAGCGCGATCGAAACGGCCGAGCTGGCCGAGGCGCAGGTCGGGGGTCTCCACGGCCAGCAGCAGGCCCACTGCCACCAGAACGAGCGCCTCGTTCCAGAAGCTGTTCTTGGGAGCACCGATCGTCCCTGCCACGAGCGCGAACGCCAGGCCAAGGGCCATGCCGCGCCGCGACTCGAGGCGATCCCTCGCTCGCCACAGCAGCGCCAGGGAGATCAGGGCGAAGGCGACGGTGGCCGCCAGCATCACGAACCCCGGATCGAAGCCGTGATCCCAGAGCGGGGCCGTCCGGCCCGCCGGCAGCACCAGCCTGGAAACGAAGCCGTTGATCGACTGGTTCGTGTAGTAGTTGTCGGCGTCCAGCAGGGACGCAAGCCCGCCGCTTCCGCTGGCGGCCCACGGGGCTACCTCAATTGCGGCCAGGAGGGCGCCGAGGGCCCCGACGGCGAGGCCGGCCGCCGCGCCAATCCGCCGGCCGAGCGCAAGCGGCACGATCAAGACCCCCGGCACGAGCTTGACGATCGCCGCCAGTCCGATCATCAGGCCGCCGCTAAACCGGCGAAGGGGTCGCGTCTCCTCGAGCGCGCAGGCCACGCCCAGGGCGAGAAGCGGAATCAGCACCAGGTTGGCCTGGCCGTTCACGACGGTTCCGTAGACCGGCGGATACAGCCCTGCTCCGAGGGCCAGCGCGAGTCGCCGTCGGCCGAGAGCAGGCGATCGGCCGTGGGCCCAGAGAATCCAGGCGGCGACCGCCAGGCCGAAGACCGCCAGAGAGAGCGAGTTGAAGGCGACGAGCGCCGCGCCAAACGGCAGCGCCGCGAAGGGGACCATGACCAGGGCGAAGGGCAGAGGGTAGGAGTAGCCGCCCCCGACCTGTAGGCTGAGGTGCTGCTGCGCCGCCAGCTCCCGCAGCGCGCCGAGGTCGTATGGAGAGCGGCCCTCCATCACGAGGCGGCCGGCCAGCCAGTAGTCGTGGAAGTCGTTCGAGCCCAGGCGCAGCACCAGCGCCCAGGAAGCCCACCCGACGAGCGGCACGGCGATCGCGGCCAGGGCCAGGAGGGCGCCCTCCGAGCGGCCGCCCCTCGCGGTGGCTCCTGCATCTCTCCCTGCCGACCCAGACAAACGAATCTCCCCAGCATGCCAGCGCGATTAGCCGCAAACGCCCCCTGGGCGTGTCGAAGGCTATCAGAGACCAGCCTACGGCTGGGGCAGCAGAGCCTTCTCCGCCAGCCCGAGCGGCAGGGAGCCGCTCTCCGCCAGCCGGTCGTGGAACTCGCGCATGACCGCCACCGGCGCCGTCGCGGCCGACCCGGCCGGTAGCCCTCGCGACGTGAGGTAGCGGTCGCGGATGCGCAGGATCTCGAGGCAGCCCGTCAGATAGGCGGAGGCCTGCGTCGGCCACCAGCAGTAGCGCCCGACTTCGGCCCGGGCGGTCGGTTCGGGCGTGGCGGTCTTCTCGACCATGAAGGTGACCGCTTCTTCGTACGACATCTCGCCCAGGTGGAGGCTCGTGTCGACGACGATTCGGGCCGCTCGGAAGAGCGTCGCTTTGAGGTGGTTGAGCTCCTGGATCGGCTCGGTGAAGAAGCCGCGCTCGCGCATCAGGCGCTCGGCGTAGAGGCCCCAACCCTCGTTGAAGTAAGGCGTGCCCAGAACCCGGCGCAGCCGCCTGGCCCTGGTCTTGCGAACCACCAGGTGCCAGTGATGGCCCGGGTATGCCTCATGGACCGTGGTCGTCGGGATGTGGCCGAAGCTGTTGGCCGCGAGCCGCTTCTGGATCTCCGCCGCGGAGGCGCCCTCGGGCGCGAACGGGACGAAGAAATGGCCGAGCAGCGACGGCGCGAACGCGGGCGGCGACATGTACGAAGCCACTCCGAGGAGAGGGCGCTGGAACGGCGGCGACGGCAGAACGTCGCAGGACTCGCCCTCGGGGATCGTGACCAGGCCCGTTTCGACCAGGAACTGCCGGGCCTTTGCCGTCCACGCCGCGTAGGTCCGGCGCATCTCCTCCTCGGTCGCCGGGTGGTCCTCATTGGAGCGTTCCAGGACCGCGTTCCACTCGTCTGTGCCCCAGGCCGAGCGCGTGAGGTCGCGCATCTCGGCCGTGAGGCGGTCGTACTCGGTCCGGCCGCGGTCCCGCAGCGAGCGAGCGTCATAAGGCAGCGCCTCGCGCTCGCGCAGGAGCCGCGTGTAGCGCTCCTCGCCGAGCTGCCACGATCCGGTCGCGACGCGGCTCATCTCGTCCAGGTAGGCGGCCCAGTCATCCAGCGCGCGGGCCGCGTCGGCGCCGGCGTCGGCGAGCCTCGCCCTGTTCCTCTCAATGCCCGCCTCCGTGGGGAGCATCTCGCGGACGTACCGCGCCGTCCCGCGGGCCGCGTCCCGACCGCGTCGCAGGATCAACGGATGGGCGAGCTTCGGGTCGAGATTCGCGCGGCCCTGCTCCAGCGCGCGAGAAGCCTGACCGAGGCGCGCCACGGCGGCGTCCACGAGCTCCGGTTCGGGCCGGAGCCGGTGGAGGAACAGCCCGAAGAGCCCGTTGGCGATCGGCCCGCTATAGGCCACGGGGTCGCGGCGCCAGGGCATCCATTCGGCCATGATCGAGCGGCCCGCCATCATCGCCACCGCCAGGTCGCGATCGATCCGCTCCTCCGGCGCGAGGTCGTCGTCCGGCACGGCACCGAAACGGCGGCCCCAGTCGGCGGACCTGGCCTGCCGGCGGTCGAAGGCCTCGGCCGAAAGGTCGTCGAGACGGTCGTCGAACTCGGTTAGACCGAGCCCGCTCGCGCTCACGGGCGAGTCCTCGAACTCCTGGCGCAGGAATTCATCTATCAGCTGATCGAAGTCGGCCATCGAAGTCCTCCCTTTTGGACTGCGGTCATCCTGCCATGATCGAAGCCGACGCGTGCGGGCGAACGACGGACGCGATCCACGCACGGAGGAGGCGATCGATGGCTCTGCGAGAGCCGGTTGGCGGCCTGACGGACAGCTCCTCAGTGAAGCGGGTCTTCGGCGGGCCGATCGAAAAGGACGGCGTCCCGGTCATCCCCGTCGCCAACATCCGCGGGACCTTCGGTGGCGGCGAAGGATCGCCGAGCGCGGCCGATCCCTCGCGGCTTTCGGGGTGGGGCGGCGGCGCGGGGTGGTCCGCCACTCCCGCGGGGACCTACGTGCTCAAGAACGGCGAGATCAGCTGGGTGCCGGCAGTCGACGCGAATCCGTCCGTCCTGCTCGGCTGCCTGACGGGCATCGTCTCGCTGCTCGTGCTGCCGAGCATCGTCCGGACGATCGTCAAACGCGGCTGAGACGCCCAGCGGACGGCTCCCGAAGCAGCCGCACGAACAGCCACCAGACCGCCAGCAGCCCGAACAGGGACGAGGACGCCAGAATCGTGAAGATGGGCGCCAGAGGAATCGACTTCGGCGGTGGGAAGGTCCAATAGAGAGCGAAAATCGCCGAACCGGCCAGCCAGCAGCCGAGCAGGATCAGGCTGGTGCGTCCCAGTCGGGATATGCTCAGGTCGGGCGCCTCGACCGCCAGCAACAGGCCGACGGCCAGGAGGGCGGACGCCTGATTCCAGAAGCTGCCCTTGGGAGCGCCGGCAACGCCGGCCAGGAGCAGGCCGATCTAGAGCCGGAATCGGAAAAGCGGTGGGTCGTGCTGGCCGTCGAGTTCTGGCTGCACGCTATGCGCGATGAGCGGGCCCGAGTCCTGATGGCCGAGCAGTACGAGCGCGCCAGGACAGTCACCGCCGGGTTGATCGCGTCGATCTACGAGACCGCCGGCCAGCAGCCACCCTTGGCGCCCCGCGATCTGGCGATCGTGATCGAGGCGCTCAGCGTTGGCCTGGCTTTCCAGGCGGCGCTCGATCCCGAGCACGTCCGGATGGGCCTCCAGGCCGAGGTCATCACCCGGCTGCTCCGGCTCCCAACGCCCGACATTGCGGCGGCAGCAACCGCGCCCAGCGCGTCCCAGCCCGCCGAAGCGCCAGGTTCGAACGTTTGAACGGTCGACGCCCTCCCGGAGGGAGATCGGGAGGGCGTCAGGGAGCGGATTGGGCGGGAGTCTCGGGACGCGGCGCAGAGGAGGCGACACCCGCGTCCCGTGGTTGTATTTGTCGCACTTGATCCTGTAAAAGCCCTGAAATGTGCAGCTGACGGGCCGAGAGATGCCGGCCGGCGGTTCCGCAGGCCCGGTCACCAACGGCAGCCGCCATCGCCGCCTTCCCTGTAGAGTTCCCCTGCCGAAACCGCCGTCATTGCGAACCAAGGAATGTCCAGTGGCCCTGCCGCTTCGCTCCCTCACGCCGGCCCCGCCGGACCCGATCCTCGGCCTGACCGAAACTTTCCGCGCCGACACGCGACCGCGGAAGGTCAACCTCTCGGTCGGCGTATACGTGGACGACTCCGGCGTGACGCCGATCATCCCATCCGTGCTGGAAGCCGAGCGCCGTTTGCTCGAGAAGGCCGGCTCGAAGAGCTACCTCCCGATCGACGGGCGACCCGGCTACAAGAAGGCTGTGCGGGATCTGATCTTCGGCCCGGACCACGAGATCGTAGTGAGCGGCCGATCCGCCACCGCACAGACCCCCGGCGGCACCGGAGCGCTGCGCGTGGCTGCCGACTTCCTGCTCCAGACGGGATCGTCGAAGACGATCTGGCTGAGCGAGCCGACCTGGCCGAACCATCCCCAGCTCTTCACCCTGGCCGGATTTGCCCTCCGAACGTATCCGTACCTTGACGAATCCGGGCGCTCCGTGGACGTGCGGAAGATGCTCGGCGCGCTCCGGTCCGCGGTTCCAGGCGACGTGGTCCTCCTTCACGGCTCATGCCACAACCCGAGCGGCGTGGACCCGGACGCGGACACCTGGGCGGCAATCGCCGAGGTAGTCATCGAGCGCGAGCTGATGCCGGTCGTCGACTTCGCCTACCAGGGCTTCGGCTTCGGATTGCGCGAGGACGCCGACTGGCTCGCCGGTCTGGCGCGCCCCGGTCTCGAGTTCCTGATCTGCTCGAGCTTCTCGAAGAACTTCGCTCTGTACAACGAACGGGTCGGCGCGCTGACAATCGTGGCAGCCGACTCGGTGCGGGCCGCCTCGGCCCTGAGCCACCTCAAGATCGCCATCCGGTCGAACTACTCGAACCCGCCCGCTCACGGCGGCGACATCGTCGAGACGATCCTCACCGACCCGGCCCTGCGGGCGCAGTGGGAAGTGGATCTGGCCGGCATGCGCGACCGCATCCTCGGCAATCGTGCGGCGCTCGTGAAGGCTCTCGCCGACGCCGACGTTCCCGGTAACTGGGATCCCATCGGGCGCCAGCGCGGCATGTTCGCTTTGCTCGGGCTTTCAGCCGACCAGGTGGCGAGGCTGCGCGACGAGTTCGCCGTCTACGTCGTCGGCAAGGGACGCATCAATGTGGCGGGGCTCACTCCCTCGAACATGGACCACGTCGTGGCCGCGGTCAAGGCGGTCATCGAGGGCTGACCGGAACCGACGGCCGGGACCTGGCGTCTAGCCGGCAGACAATCGGCTAGTCGCACTCGAGGATGCCAACATGCCAGCCCTTTCGCTTCGTTCGCCGCTCGAACACGCACGCCTTGCCGGCCTCCTGGCCATCTCGGTCGCGATCGCAGGTTGCGTCACGGCGGCCGGCGGAGCCAAGCCATCGGGACCAAGCGACTTGCCGTCACCGTCGCCTACGGCGCCGAGCGGCTCCCCCTCGGCAGAAGGCTTCTACCTGCGAGCCTGGCAGACCCAGGCGCTTGCGCCCCAGTACACGTTCACCCGGCTGCCGCAAGCGACGATCTCGGACGGGCAATACATCGATGGCATGGTCGCCGTGCCCGCCATCTACCCGGGCCCAATGTGGGTCGGCCCCACGGTCCAGACGATCAGCGCCAAAGGCATCGACGCGATCGCGGCCGAGGCGCGCACGCAGGGCCTGCTCGGCAGCACCTCGGACTTCACCGGCGCGCCGGTGGCGGGCGCCATGATGGGCCACATCCAGCTGGTCGTCGACGGCAAGAGGTACGACCTTACCGGTTCGCCCGACGCCATCACGACCGCTCAGACGCCCGCTCCTGGGAGCGTGGCTGCGTTCGTCCAGTTCTGGCAGGACATCACCGGCCTGGCAATGTGGCTCCCCGACGACCTCGGTCAATCGGCTTCATATGAGCCTCAAAGCATGGCCGTCCTGGCCCTCCCGCCGACGGACGCGACCGGCGGCATCACCCCGAACGAAGTGGCCTGGCCGCTGGCAACGCCGTTCTCCGGGTTCGGGACCGCGCTGGGCAACGACTCGTACCGATGCGCGGTCGTCACGGGCGCCGATCTCGCCACGCTCGAGCCGGTCGTCAAGCAGTCGAACCAGTTGACTCGGTTCGTAGATAGCGCGATGGTCAAGGACTCGCTGCTGGTCCGGGCCATGGTTCCGGGCGAGCCGAATCCCTGCGCGTAGCCCGGCCGGCGATCGGTATCGGGCGCCGAAAGGGGTATTGCGCGGCCGGGTCGACCGGTCGATGCTGGTCGCATGAGACAGCTTCCGCGTTCAGTCAAAAGCCTTCGTCCAAGTGGGACCATGCAGGTCCAGCAGGCCGGCGCCGAGCTTCTCGAGAAGCCTCTCCTGAACAAGGACACCGGCTTCGACGAGGCCGAACGGGACATTTTCGGCCTGCGCGGCTTGCTGCCACCGCGGGTGGCCACGATCGACGAGCAGGTCTGCCTCGAGCTCGAGCACATCCGGCGAAAGAGCGACGATCTCGAGCGCTTCATCGGGCTCTCGTCGCTGCAGGACCGCAACGAGACGCTCTTCTATCGGGTCCTGATCGAGAACCTCGAAGAATTCCTGCCGATTGTCTACACGCCGACGGTCGGCCGCGCCTGCCAGACCTTCAGCCACATCATGCGGCGACCTCGGGGCCTGTGGATCACCCCCGCCGACAAGGACCGCATCCCGGATCTGCTCCGCAACGCCCGGCCCGAATCCTCCTCGAGCAGCGTGGGCGTCGACGACGTCCGCCTGATTGTCGCCACGGACAACGAGCGGATCCTCGGTTTGGGCGATCAGGGCGCGGGCGGCATGGGCATCCCCGTCGGCAAGCTCGCCCTCTACACCGCCGGCGCGGGCATCTACCCCGCCCATACCCTGCCCGTCTCGCTGGATGTCGGCACGGACAACGAGGATCTTCTCGCCGATCCGGCATACGTGGGCTTCCGCCAGCGCCGCCTGCGCGGGGCCGAGTACGACGACTTCCTCGAGGCCTTCGTGGGCGCGATCCTGGACGTCTGCCCGCACGCCGTCCTGCAGTGGGAAGACTTCAAGCAGCACAACGCCATCCGGATACTGGACCGCTACCGCCATCGCGTCACCAGTTTCAACGACGATATCCAGGGCACGGGAGCCGTCGTGTTGGCCGGCATCCTGGCCGCCGTGCGGGCGGTGGGCCGGCCGCTGAGCGAACAGCGATTTGCCTTCCTGGGCGCAGGCGCCGCAGGGACCGGTATCGCTCGCACCGTGCGCGCGGCGATGATGGCCGAGGGCCTGGATGCCGCGAGCGCGAAACGGGCGATCGTCACCGTCGATACGAAGGGTCTGGTCTTCCTCGATCGCGACCAGCTTGACGACGACAAGCGCGAGTTCGCCCTCACCGGCGCCGAGCTGAGCTCCTACGGCTTCGCGGGCTTGTCGCCGACCGATCGACTGGACCTCGCCGCCGTGATCGCCAAAGTGAAGCCGACGATTCTCATCGGCACGAGCGGCGTGTCGGGCGCCTTCACCGAAGCGGCGATCCGGGAGATGGCCGCCCATGCCGAGCGCCCGGTCATCTTCCCGCTCTCGAACCCGACGGCCAAGACGGAGGCAATCCCCGCCGACATCCTGGCCTGGACCGACGGCCGGGCGCTCATCGCTACCGGCAGCCCATTCGAGCCAGTCAGGGTCAACGGCGCCGATCACGTCATCGGCCAGGCCAACAACGTGTTCATCTTCCCCGGTCTGGGTCTCGGAGCGATCGTCGCCGAGGCCCGCGAGATCACGGACGAGATGTTCCTTCTCGCGGCCCGAACCCTGGCCGAGATGGTCGCGCCCGACCGGCTGGCCGTGGGCGCGCTCTATCCGGCCGTTTCGGATCTGCGGCGGGTTTCGCGCGAGATCGCGGCCAAGGTCGTGTGCCAGAGCCGCGACTGCGGAGTCGGTCGCCTGTATCGAGACGACGAGGTCTTCGACGCGGTCGATTCGGCCATGTGGTACCCGGACTACCTGCCGTATCGGCCGATGTCCTGAAACTGGCTCAACGATCGCCGCCCCGTTTCGGTGCCGTGGGCCGCTGGCGGGCAGGTTCGGCGGCAAGTGAGAGAATGCTGGCAAAGGCTCCCAGGTGAGCCAGCGCTCGCACGCTTTCCCACGACCGCGGGCGTATCCGTCCGCGGTCGGCACTGGCAGGAGCGCGGCTCGAACGACGCGCACCAGACGCGCCCCCTGGGGTCCCACACGGAGTGGCGGGATCGCCCGGAGAGGTCGAGATGCTTGTCGGTGTGCCCCGCGAGATCAAGGACAACGAGTTCCGCGTCGGTCTGACGCCGAGCGCCGTCCGAGAGCTCGTCTCCCACGGTCACAAGGTCATCGTCCAGGCGGGCGCCGGCGCGGTGATCGATCTCGACGACGATCGGTATCAGGCATCCGGCGCGGAGATCGTGCCCGAGGCCGCGGAGGTGTTCGCTCGCGCCGACCTCGTGGTGAAGGTCAAGGAGCCACAGCCGCAAGAGATCGCGATGCTGCGCGAGGGCCAGATCCTGTTCACATATCTGCACCTCGCCCCCGACGCGACGCAGACGCAGGGCCTGCTGAAGGCGGGCTGCGTAGCCATTGCCTACGAGACGGTCACGGACGAGCGAGGCGGCTTGCCGCTGCTCGCCCCGATGAGCGAGGTCGCCGGCCGGATGTCGATACAGGCGGGCGCCCACGCTCTCGAGAAGGAGGCGGGCGGGCGCGGCGTGCTGTTGGGCGGCGTCCCGGGCGTGCCGCCCGCCAAGGTGGTGGTCCTCGGCGGTGGCGTCGTTGGGATGAACGCGCTGCGAATGGCCCTTGGCCTCGAGGCGGACGTGACGGTGATCGACAGATCGCTGCCGCGGCTCAAGGAGCTCGACCTGGCATTCGCGCCGGCCCTGAAAACCCGCTACGCGACCGTGGATGTCATCGAGGAGAGCGTGCTGGGCGCGGACCTCGTGATCGGCGCGGTACTGCTGCCCGGCGGCACGGCGCCGCGGCTGGTGACGCGCGACATGGTCCGGGCCATGAAGCGCGGTTCCGTGGTCGTCGACGTCTCGATCGATCAGGGCGGCTGCTTCGAGACGTCGCGGCCCACGACTCACTCCCACCCGACGTACGTCGTGGACGACGTTGTGCACTACTGCGTGACCAACATGCCGGGAGCGGTCGCGCGAACTTCCACGTTCGCTCTGAACAATGCCACTCTGCCGTTCACGCTTGCCCTTGCGGACAAGGGCTGGCAGAAGGCGCTGACGGACGATTGCCATCTGCGCGACGGGCTCAACGTCTGCTGCGGACACGTGACCTACGACGCCGTCGCCCGGGCCCACGGTCTCGAGTACGTAACGCCCGAGAAGGCGCTCGGGATCTAGCCACATGCGGTTCGACCTCTATCTGGAATCGGGGCCGCAGCACAAGCGGACCTGGGTCTACGTGCCGGGCTTGCCCGGCTGTGTGGCCTTCGGGCCGGCGAGCGAGCAGGCGATCGAGAACACCCGCGAGGCGATTCGCGGGCGCCTCGATTTCCTGCGCCGGCACGGCGACGACTCGCCGGACCCGGAGCCAATCGAGCTCCAGATCGCCGAGCATGTCATCGAGCGCAAGCTCCTGGGGTTTGGGCAGCAGGTCTTCGTCACGGACCGCGAGCCGCTCACGCAGGAAGAGGCCAACCGCCAGCTCCGCTGGGCGGAGTGGTCTCGCGAGGAGCTTGTCGCCGCGGCGTGAGCGCAGACCCGGCCCCTTGGCGAAGCCCCGGCCTCCGGCGGCCGTTCGGCTGCAGCGATCCTCTCGCACGTCGCCGGCTCGGAGTGGTCCTACGTCAGCTCCACGCTGGGGGCGCTCCCCGGGTACTCGGCCGCGATCGCCGCGATCGAAAGCGCCGACAACGAACCATGAGCGTTGAGGAACTTGCCCGTCTCGTCGAGCGGGAGGGCAGACCCCCGCGCACGGCGCGGCGCATGCTACGACGGACTCTCGAACACGAATGGGAGCATGTCCTGGAGCTTCAAGCCCGCCTTTGGCCGGCGCTCGGCCGGCTCAGAAGCCCAGCACCATCAGCGCGACTTCCGGGTCCACTTCTTCCTTCAAGAGCCCGGCCAGGCGATCCGCGGCGCGCTGGGTCAGCGGAGTTCCCCAGTTGAACCTGCTGTTCGCCGACTTGATGTCGTAGTCGTCCACCCTCGACTGGCTGAACCGGGCGCGATGGCGCTCGCAGCAGTTGACCGTCACGTCGCTCTCGCTCTCGATGCCGTGCCCGGTGATGTAGTAGTTGCCGATTCTGGCGACGACTTCCACCGGCCCCGTCCCGTTGGCGAAAAAACCGACCGTCTGCACGGCGTCGCGGCCGAGCCATTCGGCAATGGCGTCGACCAGCACGGCCGATGCCTTGGCCTCAAGCCAGCCGTCACCGCGGACGATCTGGGCGATGGCCCGGCCGATGCTGGCGGCTTCCTCGTTGACGAGGACGTTCATGAACTCGCGATTCAGAGAAGCAACCGCCTGGCTCGGGCCTGTGGCGGCTGGTCCGTTCTGGCGCTGACGATCTGGCTGATCCACAGTTCACTCTTGTTTGGGGACCGTGTGCGAAATCACCTTAGACGAGCCTGTCGGCGCGTCAAGCGTCGCCTTACGGGTTATCCCGACGGTACTTTTGGCTGAGGTGAGTGGTCCTCCGGTACAGATACGGGGTGTTGCCTGGTCGCACCTCACGGCGTGTAGTTGGAGCAGCAGCAGCAGCAGCAGCTGGGTCGCAATTGTCGCGGTGCCGGCCCGCAACGCCCAGGACCCCAGATCTTAGCTTGCGCCGGCCCGCTTGGTTGCCCCAAGTGCGTCGGCAACGACCAGCTGCGCCTGGCTGACTATCCGCTGCAGATGCTCTTCCCCGAGGAAGCTCTCGGCGTAGATCTTGTAGACGTCCTCGGTCCCGGACGGGCGGGCCGCGAACCAGCCGTGCTCCGTCGATACCTTGACGCCGCCGATCGGCGCGCCGTTGCCGGGGGCCCGGGTGAGCACCGACGTGATCAGCTCGCCGGCCAGCTCCGAGGCCGTGATCCGTTCCGGCGACAGCTTCGACAGCAACGCCTTCTGCTCTCGCGTCGCCGGGGCATCGACGCGGCGATAGGCCGGCGCCCCGTACCTGGCCGTCAGCTGGTCGTAGGCGACGGCCGGATTGTGGCCGCTCCGAGCCGTGAGTTCCGCCGCGAGCAGGCAGGCGATCAGCCCGTCCTTATCGGTCGTCCAGACGGTGCCGTCGCGGCGCAGGAACGATGCGCCGGCGCTCTCCTCGCCGCCGAACCCGAGAGACCCGTCGAAGAGCCCATCCACGAACCACTTGAAGCCCACCGGAACCTCGAGCAGCCTGCGCCCCAGCTCGGCGGCGACGCGGTCGATCATGCTCGTGGAGACGAGGGTCTTGCCGACCGCCACGTCGGGCCGCCAGTCGCGGTTTCGATACAGATACTCGACGGCGGCCGAGAGGAAATGGTTGGGGTTCATGAGCCCCGCCGCTCCGGCCACGATCCCGTGGCGGTCGGCGTCGGTGTCGTTCGCGAAGGCGATGTCGAAGCGGTCCTTCAGCGCGACCAGTCGGGCCATGGCGTACGGCGACGAGGGGTCCATTCGAATGCGGCCGTCCCAGTCCACGGTCATGAACGCGAACTGCGGATCGACCACTTCGTTGGTGACGGTGAGGTCCAGGTGGTAGCGGTCGCGGATCGCCGCCCAGTAGCCGACGCTCGCCCCGCCGAGCGGATCGACCCCAAGCTTCAGGCCGGAGGCCCGGATTGCCTCCATGTCGAGGACGCCGGCCAGATCGGCCACGTACACGCCGGTGAAGTCGTACCGGCCCGCCTGTCCGATGGCTTTGTCGTAGGCGATTCGCTTCACGCCCGCCAGGCCGGCGCGCAGCAGCTCGTTCGCTTCGTCCTGAATCGAGTCCGTCACGTCGGTGTCGGCCGGACCGCCGTTGGGCGGGTTGTACTTGAAGCCGCCGTCCTCGGGCGGGTTGTGCGAAGGCGTTACGACGATGCCGTCGGACAGGCCGTCGTGCCGGCCCCGGTTATGGGTGAGGATGGCGTACGAGATGGATGGCGTGGGCGTGAGGCCGTCCGCGCTGTCGACCATGACCGAAACGCCGTTGGCGACGAGCACTTCGATGGCGGAGCGGGTCGCCGGCTCGGACAGGGCGTGACTGTCCTTGCCGATGAAGAGTGGCCCGTCGATGCCCCGGCTTCGCCGATGCCGGCAGATCGCCTCGCTCATGGCGAGAATGTGGTTCTCGTTGAAGGACCCGTTGAGCGACGAGCCGCGGTGACCTGACGTGCCGAAGGCGACCTGCTGGGCGGGCACGCCGGGATCGGGCTTGATGTCGTAATAGGCGGCGATCAAACGGTCGACGTCCACCAGCATCGAGGACTCGGCCGGTTTGCCTGCCCGCTCGCTCACAGCCACTTCTCGTCTACCTCTACGCACTTCTGGGTAGAGTCATGATGACGCGCCGGACACACTCAAGCCAGCTGCCATGGGTTGGCGCTTGGAAGCGCGCCAGCTCGGACGCCGGCGCGCCCGATCGGCGGCGCGTCTAGTAGGGGAACGCCAGAGGCTTCGTGGCTGCGGCTTTGCCCAGGTACGGCATGCCCCAGGCGTCCTCGATCGTCCGCAGCAGCGAGTAGTGGCTGGCCGCGCCCGTGTATCGGGAGGCGGGCGTCATCCCCGGACTGACCACGATCGTGGCGATGTGCCCGCCGCCGCCCCTGCTCGTGCGGCCTTCGTCCCAGGTTATGAAGAGCACCGAATCCGCGAAGGCTGGGCTGCCGATGATCTTGGGCACGAACAACTTGAGGAAGGCGTCGCCGGTCGCGACTTCGCCGCACGTCGCGCACGCCTTGGAGTGCATGTCGTTGAACATGTTGGGGACGATCAGCTCGAAGTTGGCGGCAGCCGGATCGAAGCCGGTCAGGCGGGTGATGTTGGCGCAGCGGGTCTTGTTCGACTCGATGCTCGCGTAGCTGATGGCCGGATTGTGCTTCCGAGCGTACTGGCCCGGCAGCCCGGGCCCATCGACCACGCCCGTGGGACCCGAGGCCGTGGCGCACTTGCCCGGGTACCCCTGGGCGTAGACGTGCCAGGTGAGTCCGGCCGCCTCTATCTGGTCGAAGATGCTGGGCACTCTGAGGTTGTAGTAGCCGTCGCTGCTCACGCCGTTCAGACCGCCGGACGTGAGGGCGATGTAGTTGGGCTCGGACGGGTGCGTCTCGGCGTACAGGTTGGTCGCCAGCCCGTAGCGGGCGATGAGCGCGTTCTCATACGGGGCCGCCTTCGAACCAACGATGCTCCCGTACTCCTTGTTCTCAAGGATGATTACGTATATGTGCTTGAAAGCGGGGATCCCCTCGATTGGCGTCGGAGCGGGAGTCGGGGTTGGGCTCGGCGACGGCGAAGGGCTGGGGGAGGCGGTGGGGCTGGGGCTCGGCGTCGGGACGAGGGTCGGGCCGGCGCTCGGCGTCGGCGTCGGCGTCGGCGTCGCGTTTCCGCAGGCGGCGGTCACGAAAGCTATTGCAATGACGATGCTTGCAAGCTGCGATGCCTTTTGCCTTGCCATCTGTAGATCACCTCAGTGGCGGCGCACCGGTGCGTCTCGATTCAGGGTACATCGGGTGACCTGATGGTCCCAAAGGTACCCGCGGAGTTACGTTTGGGGCGCTACGGCCATCTACGGGCTATCCGAGCCAGGCGGCGCGCGCCCCGAAGTCGGCGCCGGGCACGGCCCGGCTGCCAGCGCGGCGAGGTCGTGTTCGAGGAGCGCTGGCCGAAGGGCTGAGCCGCCAGACCGCCGACCTTCGCGCGTGACGGGCGGGTCCGCGCCTACTCGGCGCCTTCGGCGGCCTGCCCCGAACCCGACCCGCTCGGAACAGTGCGAACTCCTGCCCGAGCCGCCTGATCGGCATGGAAATGCGTTCGCAGCGGCCTCTCCTTGAGGGCCAGAACGGCGACGAAGGAGATGGCCGAGGCCAGCACGCCGAGCCAAACCGAATGAGCGATCGCGAGAGAGAAAGCGTCATAGAAGCCCGTCGCGAACGACGGCGGGTAGTGCGCGAACGCGTTCGAAACTGAACCACCGACCGAGATGAGCTGGTTGGGATCGAATACCGCGGGTGCCACGGTGGGGACGTTCGAAGCCGGGACCCCGGCCGGGAGGGCGGCCACGATCGAATCGTGGATCGAAGTCCAGGTCAGGTTCTCGCGGAAGAGCGTGAACGCCATCGTCAGCCCCACCGACGTACCGATCTGGCGGAACAGGGTCAGGTCGCTCGTGGCTGTGCCAAGGCGCTCGAAGGGGACATCGTTCTGGACGATGAGCGTGAAGATCGCCATCGTCGGGCCGACGCCCAGGCCGGCGATCAGCATCCAGATATCCAGAGGCCCAAAGCCGGTGTCGCCGCGCAGGTTTCCGAACAGGAAGACTCCGACGCCCATGAAGATCATTCCGACCCCGAGGAGGACCTTGTAGCGACCGGTCCGGCTGACGAGCAGGCCGGCGGCGACCGAGCTGAAGATGAGCCCGATGAGGAACGGGAAGATCAGGTAGCCCGATGCCGTCGTGCTTTCGCCCTTGACGATCTGGAACCAGAGCGGCAGGAAGATGATCAGGATCGAGAAGCCGAAGACCGCAAAGAACGTCGCGACCGTCGAGACGGCGAAAGTGCGATTGCGGAACAGATCGAGCGGGATCATCGGGTCCTTGGCCTTTGCCTCGACGACGATGAAAGCCACGAGGAAGGCCAGGCCGATGGCGAACCAGGTCAGGACGGACGAATCCACCCAACTGGTGGTTTCGGCAAGTGTCAGGGCGATCAAGACCGGAACTACGGCGCCGACGAAGGTGATCACACCGGCGATGTCCAGAGTGAGCTTGGCGTCCTTGGGACGGACCATCGGCAGCAGCCGGCCGATGAGGTAGAGGGAGACCAGCCCGACCGGGACGTTGACGAAGAAGATGTAGTGCCAGCCGACTGTGTCGGTGAGGGCGCCGCCGAGGAACGGTCCGACCAGGAAGGCGATGCCGAACACGCCGCCGAAGAGTCCCTGGTACTTGCCTCGCTCGGCCGGGGTGAAGAGATCGCCGATTACGGCCAGTGAGATCGGGAAGAGGGCGCCGGCGCCGAGGCCCTGAACGCCGCGGAACGCGATCAGCTCCCACATGGTCTGGCTCAGGCCCGAGAGCACCGACCCGATCAGGAAGAGAACGATGCCGATCAGCAGCATGGGCCTTCGGCCGAAGTAGTCCGACAGCTTGCCGTAGACGGGGATGGCAGCCGTGCTCGTCACGAGATAGGAGGTCACGACCCACGTGTACAGGTCGGAGCCGTTGAGATCCGTGGAGATCCTGGGCAGGACCGGGCCGACGATCGTCTGGTCGAGCGCTCCCAGGAAGAGAGCGAGCAGGATGGCGCCCAGGATCTCGAACCGGGCGCGAGCGTTGACCTCGATCGCCGCGTGCGCGGGGGCGCTCATCGCGTTCTCCGCCGTCATTGGTTCTCCTTGCCTCTGCGAGGCGGATTGGTTCTTGTCAACCGCCGGGACGATCGCCGCCCGGCGTCAGGATTCGGCTCGGTCCGTGTAGAACTCGTGAACGTCTGTCGAGGTGCGGCCCATGGCGCACGGCCCCGGCGAGCTCGCGGGATCGCTGGCGACGAGCGGAACCGAGATGATACGGTCAGGCGGAGAATATCGTCCCTGGCGGCGCGACTCGTATCGGCTTCCGCCCGGTCGCCCGTCAAGCGCAACCGCGACCAGCCCGCCAGGCGCGACCCGCGAGCGGTCAGCCGATCCTGCGGGCTACGACCTCGATGAGGTGCAGGTGCCGCGGCTCGCCGAGCGCCGTCTGCGAGTCCTCCTCCTTGACGTGCCAGTTCTCGATCTCGAAGCCGTCGAAATCCGCCTCGATCTGCTCGGGCGTCTGGCAGGTCATCGTCCTGTCCGCCGCCGATTCGTCCTGGTCGCCGAAGAGCATCGCCGCGAAGCGCGAGCCCGGCCTCAGCGCCGAGACGATCCGCTGCCACGTCGCGGCGTACGCGTCGGGAGCCAGGAACGGCAGGCACAGGCTCGCGTTCACGAGATCGCAGGGCGGGATCGCCACCGTGGCCAGATCCCCTATGCGGGTCTCGAGGCGAGCGCCGAGCATGGGTCCGGCGGCGGCGGCAAGCACCTGCAAAGCCGCCGGTTCGCGGTCAACCGCCAGGACCCGCCAGCCGGCGCGCAGCAACTCGCGCGCATCGCGACCGGCACCGCAGCCCAGATCCACGGCCAGCCGCTCCCGGCGCGGCCGGCGCTCGCGGCCGGACCCGGCGGCGACGTCGTCCTCGGCCTTGAAACGCTCGATGGCGGCGCGAACCGTCTCCCACGCGGGCCGCTCGACGGTAACCTCGTAGTAGCGCGCCCAGTACTCGGAATCGACGCTCATGGTCCGGCAGCGTATCAGGCGAATACGGCGGCGGCGTAGCCCACGGTCCGGCGGGCGTCGCCCCCGGCGTCGGCGGAAGTGGCCTTGCCAAGCAGGATGCCTTTGGTCGCGCCCATCTCGGCGACCGCGGCCATCGTGAAGCGGACCGGGTCGATGCCGCATAGCCCACACACCAGCCCGGGCAGGTTGGCTCGAAGCAGGGCTGCCTCGAGGTCTTCAAGAGCGTCGCCGTCGAGCTCAAGGAGCGGTACCAGGAGGTGGTCGTCAACTTCCTCGCACACCTGGGCCGGCGGGTAGTGGGCGAAGTCGGAGCTGGCGATCAGCAGGACGCGATCGCCGGCGGAGCGGAGCTCGGCCAGAAGACGGCCGAGCCGCACGCCCGCGTCGGCGTGAGCGCGTAGTCTCGGACTGACCGCGAGCGGCACGATCCGCGCCCCGGGGCAGGCCGCCAGCAGCAGCGGCAGCTGGACTTCGAGAGAATGCTCGGCGAGGTGGGCGTCGTCGTCGGGCGCGAATGGCGGGCCGAGGCCGGCGATGCGCAGCGCCAGATCGCGGTCCACCGGCACTTCCCCGAGCGGCGTTCGCCACGGCCCCCCCGTCCAGACGCCGACTCCGGCGGCCGCGGCCTGATGATCCGTGCCGGCCAGCACGACCGTTGTGGGCGCGATCTCTCCGACGAGCTTCCAGGTCAGGGCCGCGATCGCGCCCGAGTAGACCAGCCCCGCGTGCGGCACCAGTCCGCCCACGATGGACTCTCTGTCCAGGCCGCCCGGCCATGCGGCGGCCCCGGCCAGAAGCGTGTCGATCAGCCTGCCCAGGCGCTCCGGTCCGGAGGGGTAGAAGGTGCCCGCAACCGCGGCCGCGCGGGGGTGCGGCGAGCGCATGTCGGGCGTGGGCGCGGCGGGCGTGGGCGCGGCGGGCGGCCGCTGAGCCCGGCGCCATCTCGGAGGCCGCTGCGCGTCGCTCACGGCCGGGCCTCCGACTTGCCGAACTCGGCCAGTCCGACGCCCGCCAGAGAGTGGCCGCAGCGCGTGCACCGGCCGTCGACGAGTGCCGCTCGAAGCGCCACGAACCCGCGCCGCCGGATCAGCGTCTCGCCGCATTCGGCGCAGCGAGTGTCCTCATCGCCCTCGGCGAGGTTGCCCGAGTAAACGTGGCGCAAGCCCGCCGCCCGCCCGACCTCCACCGCCCGCCGGACGGTGGCAGCCGGCGTTGGATCGAGGTCGGAGAGCCGGTAGGTGGGGAAGAAGCGACTGACGTGCCAGGGTGTTTCGGACCCCAACTCGGTGGCGATCCAGCCGGCCAGCGAGGCCAGCTCGCCCGGGTCGTCGTTGAGCCCCGGGATCAACAGTGTGGTCACCTCGATCCAGATGCCTCGCCGGCGCATGCCCACAAGAGTGTCAAGGACGGGAGCCAGGCGCGCGCCGACGATGCGCCGGTAGAAGCGATCGTCGAACGACTTGAGGTCGACGTTGGCGGCCTGGATGAGCGGGGCCAGCACATCCAGCGCCTCCGGCGTCTGGTATCCGTTCGTGACCATGACGTTGGCCAGACCGGCCTGCATCGCCAGTCGGGCAGTCTCGACGGCGTATTCGATGAAGACCGTCGGCTCGGTGTAGGTGTAGGCGACGCTGCGCGAACCGGCGGCTATGGCAGCGGCGACGACTGCGCCGGGAGGCAGGCTGAACGTGCCCACGTTTCGGCCATCTCGCCCGGCCTGCGAGATCGTCCAGTTCTGACAGTTGAGGCAATGGAAGTTACAGCCTCGCGTGGCGATCGAGTAGGCGATGCTGCCGGGGTAGACGTGAAAGAGCGGCTTCTTCTCGATCGGGTCCGCGTTGGCGGCCACGGCCTGCCCGAAGACCGTCGTCACGAGGCTGCCGTCGCGGTTCTCTCGGACGCGGCAGATCCCCGCCCGGCCGGGCCGGATCAGGCAGCGATGGGCGCAGGCCACGCAGCGGACCGCGCCGTCGGCTTCGGCCAGGCCGAGAATGGCGGGGCTGGCGGCGATCATCGGGCGGGTGGGCACTGGTCTGGGATCTCCGGGCCGGGCAGGCACCGGTCGGGACGTAGTCGGTCGCACGGCGACACCTCGATGCCATGCTGGATTCGATACGGAAACGGCGACAGGGCCGAACGGCTCAGCTTCTGGACAGCAGCCGGCGGTCGACCGGTTGAACGGCGGGCCGGACAACCCATGAGCAGCTCGCCGCGGCCGACAGCTTCTCGCCGGCAGGGAGCGAGACCAGGCCCGTGCCAGCATGGCCGGCGCGCGCGAGCCGAATCGAGTCTGGCCAGGCGGTCGCCAACCCAACGCAGACGGCCTGCGGGTGCGTGTGCACGACCGCGACGCCGACCGGCCTGGCAAAGGACATGGTGAGCTCGATGTCCGGCCAGGTGATCACCACCGGCGATCGAACCGCGGGGTAGACGTCGTCGAGGCGATGCCCGGCCAGGTTTGGTCCGGCACGGAGGTCGGTGCGGCGGTCGACCGGGGTGAGCTCGCCGGTGGGAATGAGATCGGGCTGGAGCGTCAGCACCTTGTCGCCCTTGACCCCGACGCACAGATGGCCGCCCGGATTGCGGAACCACGGGTGCCACCCCAGCGCGGCGGGCATCGCCTCGTCCGCGGCGATCTCGGCATCGAGGCGCATCAGGCCGCGGGCGATGGCGATCCGCTGCGTCACGGTGCCGCGGAACGGCCACTTACTTGGGTCCAGCGGACAGGACAGCGACACCGAGGCGGCGGTCTTCGAAGTGACGGTCCATTCGGAATCGAAGACCGCGCCCTGGATCGAATGGTGGCCGCCGTTCAGGCGCAGCCGAATCTTGCGGCCGGCCCAGTCGACCCAACCCTGATGCACGCGGCCGACGAATGGCGCCATCAGGTAGCAGCCCCATCCGAGCGAGGGCGCGATTCCGGCCGCAGGCTCCACGAGGAGCCGCTCGCATCCAGCCATCACCCATGAGGCGAGCCGGCCTCCGGCCGAGGTGTCGATCGAAACGCCATCGATCTCGTCCCCGATCCTGACGATCATCGCCTGACCCCCTGGCCCTTTTCTTGCGCTCACCAGCGGCGAAAGCGCTCAGCCGGCCTCCATGGTAGCGATTGCCCACGAGAAACCGCGCGGCGTTCTCGCCCGGCCGCGCTCGGGCCGGAAGATCGCGCCATTCGACTCTGGTGCGATCGGCCGGGAGGCCTAGCCTCGTCGTGGAGGCAGAGCGGCCCATGCAACAACTCGTACAGTCGGACCGTAGCCAGCTGCTAGATCTGGCGCGGGCCACGGTGGAGGCGACCGCCAGGCGGAATCCGAAGCCCGCGCTCGATCCGACGGCCCTCACGCCCGAGCTCCTGGCGCCGGCCGCGGCATTCGTAACCCTTCACGAGGGCGGCCAGCTGCGCGGCTGCATCGGGATGATGCGCTTCGACGCGCCGCTCTGGATCAACGTGCGCGACTCGGCGGTCGCCGCCGCACGCGACGATCCGCGCTTCGAGCGCGTCGCCCCGTCCGAGCTGCCCGCTATAGAAATCGAGATCTCGGTGCTGGAACCGCCGGTTCCGTTGCCCGACCCGGCCCTGTTCGAGGCCGGCCGCCACGGCATAGTCGTCGAACGGGGCGACTGTCGCGCTCTGCTGCTGCCACAGGTCGCGTCGGAGATGGGCTGGGGCGGCACCGAGATGCTCGAGGCCGTCTGCCGCAAGGCCGGCCTGCGTCCCGACGCCTGGCGCGATCGTGCCACGCGACTCTCCGTCTTCGAGTCGGTCTGCTTCAGTGCCGAAGAGGGCTGACGGCGCAATCCCACGCCGTGACGTCTTCAGGGGCTCTTCAGGCCTGGATCGAACTATGAGTCCCATCCGAGATGCCCGGGATGCGCGGCATCAACTGGAGGTCGAAATCGTGTTGGCTATTGGTCGGCGGTCCACGCGCGGTGTGGGCGCCCTGTCAGCTCTTCTGGTGGCCCTGGTTCTGGTTGTCGGCGCGTGCGGGTCGACGACAACTGGCACGACCGGCCCGCTCGCGGGCGGTGCCCTGGGCGCCAATCCCAGCTCTGTTCCGGTGGCCCTGGCCGCTCCCACCGCGACACCCGCAACCGGCCCATCGGGCTCGCCCGACGACGCCGCCGTCGATGCCGGGGCTCTCCAGTCCTCGATGGTATCGGTCATCAAGCAGGTCACGCCTTCCGTGGTCGTCATCGAGACCGCCTCCGGACTCGGCTCCGGCGTCATCTACGACGCGGCCGGGGACATCGTCACCAATGCCCACGTAGTCGGGACTTCGACGACATTCAAGGTCACTCTCTCCAACGGCAAGTCCTACGACGGCAAGCTGGTCGGAACCTTCACCGCCGATGACATAGCCGTGGTCAAGATCACCGCCCCGGGTCTGACGCCCGCGGTCTTCGGCGATTCCAGCCAGTTGTCGGTGGGCGACTTCGTCCTGGCCATGGGCAACCCGCTCGGGCTTCAGTCGAGCGTGACGGAGGGGATCATCAGCGCTCTGGGTCGGCAGGTATCGGAGCCGAGCGGCAACACTCTGCCCGATGTCATCCAGACCAGCGCCGCGATCAACCCCGGCAACAGCGGCGGCGCGCTCGTCGACCTCCTGGGTCAGGTCGTCGGTATCCCGACGTTGGCTGCGACTGATCCGCAGATCGGCGGCAGCGCCCCCGGCATCGGTTTCGCCATCTCGAGCAATCGCGCCCGAACCATCGCCGACCAGCTGATCGCCAGCGGACATGTCACCAACTCCGGGCGCGCTTACCTGGGCGTCCAGATCGCCGACACCGGTAACGGCGTGGGCGTCTACTCGGTCGTGTCGGGCGGGCCGGCCGCCAAAGCCGGCATCGTTGCCGGCGACCTGATCCTCTCGATCAACGGCCAGGCCACTCTGACCACGGACGCGCTATCGCAGGTCATGGTCAATCTCCAACCGGGCGCCGTGGCCAAAGTCGAAGTCCAGCACGCGGACGGGACCAAGACGATGCTCAACGTGACCCTCGGCCAGCTGCCTGGATAGGCCGAGTCGGGGGATGTGACTTCGGCGAGCGCGCCTTCGGGCGCGCTCGCCTGCGTTTGGGGACCGGGCGCGGCCCGCCGGGTGCGGGCCGCCGGGTGCGGCCCGCCGCCTCGGCTTCAGGCGACCGGGTGGAGGGGCAGCTCGAAGCGAATGGCCGTGCCTCCCTCGGCCGGGCGCTCGGCGCGGATGGTGCCGCCGTGGGTCTCGACGAGGCGGCGGGCGATCGCCAGCCCCAGCCCGGAGCCACGCGACTCGGCCGACTTGGCGAAGCGGTCGAAGATGTGCGGCAGCACCTCCGGCGCGATGCCCGGCCCGTGGTCGACGACGGAGAGCGTGACTCGGTCTGAGCCGCGCTGGCCGGCGATGAGGACTTCGCTGCCGGGAGGGGCGTATCGCAGGGCATTGGCGACGAGGTTGCCGAGCACCTGCCGGATGCGCAGCGGGTCGAGCTCAACCAGAGGCAGGTCGTCCGGCATCTCGACGCGCAGCCGCACGCCGGCCGCTGCCGCCAGCGAGTCGAACGAGGCGGCGATCTCCTGCGCCAGAACCGGTAGATCGGTCGTCTCACGATGTAGGGCCAGGGTCCCGGCCTCCGCGAGGGCCAGTGTCCGGAGATCTTCGACGAGCCCCGTCAGCATCCGGATCTCCTCGACCGCCACGGCCAGGTGCGCCTCGTCGGTTGGGTGGACGCCGTCGATCATGGCCTCGAG
>Ga0182017_10000665_pt1 | contig 27014 bp, 17 predicted proteins | sample 712E3DmetaG_FD_120492 | JGI IMG/M metagenome (GOLD analysis project Ga0182017, IMG submission 120492) | Permafrost microbial communities from Stordalen Mire, Sweden - 712E3D metaG | ecosystem: Environmental > Terrestrial > Soil > Wetlands > Permafrost | place: Sweden: Stordalen | collected... | reverse complement strand
GCGAAGAGCGCGTGGTGGAGCGTCGGGGCTACGTCTGGGACAGCGGCCACTACGGCTGGCGGCACCACCGTTACGTCTGGACGCGCGGGCGCTACCTGCACGCGCGCCGCGGCCACGAGTGGGTCCCCGGCCGCTGGGAGCGGCACGAGGATCACCACGATTGGCACCGCGGCGAATGGCGCCCGCATCGCTGACGCGGTCGGGGGCCTGGAGAACAGCTCCGAGGTGCTCATTTGCCGTGCAGGTCTTTGTCGGGTCGGCAGCGCATGGATCGACTACACCTTCGACGTCCAGGAAGAGCTTGAGTAGCATCACCTGTCCTTCGAGGAACCCGACGATTGCTTCTTCGTGAACCACGGCATTGCCGTTGAGGAGGCCCGTGGCCACGATGTCCACGGTGCCCGTGTTGTCGGTGGTTTCGATCAGGGCTGTGCGAACGGGCAAGGTGTAGCGCGCAGGCACAGGTCGCGAGGCGCGCGGCCAGCTCCTGGCTCTCCCGCCGAAGAAAGGTGCTCCTGGGTTGTGACTTTCGTATACGATTCTCCGCCTCATGTTTACCAGCCGACGACTTGAACTCGCCTTTTTCTCGATATTCTGCTCTTCCGCTTGCGGACACTCAGGACCGCAACCGGCATCCCCATCGACATCCGTTCCTTCCGCGGAGGGCGCGACGGCTCGGGGCGGTGTTGGCGGCGCGCCGTTGCCGGATGGACAATACGCAATCCGGCTGGCTAGCCGCCCCCACGGCGTGGCAACCCTGGAGATCACCAACGGCAGCCCATCCCTTGTCATGCAGAACCTCGAGGAACGGAATACAGTAGCCCTCAAATTCGCTGGAACAGGACCGCTGTGGCACTTGGCCAACCGAGAGCCGCGAGAGAGAGACTTCGAGGCCCAGCTTCTGGTCCTGGACGAAGGCCGAGGCTGGATTTTTCCCGATGACGAGAAGCAGGGGTCTGAGATTGTCAGGCTGCGGGATGTGCCCTCCAGCTTGCAGGGGCAGTGGACGTGTGTGCCCGGCATTTCCAAGCTGTCGAAGAACGTGGAAGCCTTGCAAGTCTCCTCAGGAAGTGTGTCCATCTCTTCCACTTGGGACCCGAAGAAGACGTTCTCCGCGGCATGGTTGCAGAATCGCGGGGATGCATTGCCGCGTATGCGCATCTCCGACAAGGGAGAGGGCACGCATCTGACCCTGGTGGCGCAAAACGGGCTGCTGGGTCTTTCGGTTCCCGGGGAAGGATTGGTTCTGTTCGTCGACAGCCACGCATCGGGCACCAAGGCGCTGAGCCTTGAACAGTTGCAGAGGCAATCACTCATCTACTTTGCAGGTCGCGAAGCCTACGACCTGAAATGCGTCGCTGCTGGCTGTGATTTGGTGGAGCTGGGCGCCACATCCCGCACGATTCACTTGAAGAAGGTGAATGCCGAGCCCAGTTTTGCCCTGCGACTGCGCCAAGGTGATTCCGAGGCCAGGGATGTGGTGCTCGTACCAATGAACAACCGCGTGTTGGCTCTGGGAAACAAGAGCAACGCCGTTGCTCTAACGCCCTTGGTTGTTTCCGCGATTCCGCCCAGCCTGATTGGCTCCTGGAAAGCCTCAGTCGTATTCCCCGTGAACGGATTCGATATCGCCGAAGTTCACATAGGCAGAGGTGGGATCGAGACGAAGCGGCAGCAGGACAAGCCCAGCCCGGCGTACCTGGTCCAGTCGGCGTATGACGACGGCCTTCTGCTGCTCGCATCCAGTCCAGGCAGCCGCCAGTGGGAACTCTGGCGTCTTACGCAGGCGCGCGAGGGCTGGTATCTGTCGGGGTGGACGGATGAGGCGGGTCCCGTGGCCCTGTGGCAGGGCGCGGAGCCTCCTTGGCTGGCCGACATCGCGGCGAGAGCACAGAAGGGAAACTCACGGCCGAGCGATCACAATCAGGCGGGCGCAGGTGAGGGCGACGAGAAGGCGGAGCATTCGGCTGACTGGAGGCAACTCGACAGCGATACGCAGACGACGGCGATCGGGGCTCTCAACAAGATGTGGGCCGGAGCCCTGACCTTCTACGAGACTGACAGGGTGGATGGCATGGGGGCACGTTTGCCCCCTAGGTTCCCAGGCAAACCCGCCTTCAGTTTCACCCCCGACTGCTGCAAGGCACAGGGCGCTTGCCCGCCAGAGTCTGGCTGGCAAGGTGAACCGTGGCGGTCTTTGAATTTCACGCCGCCAGATGACTCCGCAGGGATGCGCTTTGATTTCATCTCGGACGGAGAGCGTGACAAGGCGCGCTTCCTAGCCATTGTGGCAATAGACCGCGATTGTTCGGGCAGGCCAGTCTATGTCTGGCGGCGAGGTCACATCAATGCCGATGGCGATGTCACCGGCACCTACGAACCGGGAGCTGGCGACAAACTGCCCAAGCTGAGCGCGCCCGGCAAGGACAAGTAGGTGCGATGCACGTCAGGTCGATGACTGCGGCTGCTATCTCCCCCCATAGTGACTCTGCTCACTCCTGGCGCTCGAAGGATGTACGGGTCTACTTCCTGCGCGGCAGAAGCCGGGGCTCTTCGTTCCCATGGTCGACCGCGCCAAGTGCGAGGGCGGGTAGGCGCCGCAACCGTCGCCGCTCAGCTACACCCTCGGATTCCGCTGTGCAAGCGCGGCGAAGCTGTAGCCTGGCTTGTGAGGGCCGCTGGCGGCGTGAGAGATTGCGGCCATGCCAGTCTTGCCTCGGTCACCATGCTTGCCCGTCTTGATCGGTCTTGCGCTGGTCGGCCAGCCACTGGTTTTCCAGTCCGGATGCGCGTCGTCGCGCCCCAAAGAGCCAAAAGCAGAGGCTGTCTCCGCAGCTACGCGTCCGCCCGCTCAGTCGGCCTGTGCGCTGAACCAGGTGCTCATCCCCGGCGGGACCTTCCTAATGGGCGCCGACGATGGGGACGCCGACGAGAGGCCCGTGCACCAGGTGACGCTGTTACCCTACTGCATCGACAAGACCGAGGTGACCGTCGCCGCCTACCGTGCCTGCGTGCAGGCAGGCGAATGCCGAACCCGCGAGGACGAATGCAATCAGTATTGCACCTGGGGAAGAGAGGGCTTCGACCAGCATCCTATCAACTTCGTGGATTGGTACGACGCCAATGCGTATTGCAAATGGACCGGCGGCCGCTTGCCTTCCGAGGCCGAATGGGAGTATGCGGCCCGCGGCAACGATGGTCGCAGGTACCCATGGGGCAACCAGGCGCTGACCCCAGACAGGGCGAACACGTTCGGGGACGAGGACGGCTGGGAATGCACAGCACCCGTGGGCAGCTATCCGCAGGGCGCCAGCCCCTTCGGTCTTCTGGACATGGCCGGGAACGTGGCGGAATGGACCGCTGATAGTTATGAAGAGTACGGCCCCGACCCAGTCACCAACCCGCAACACCCCGGAACCGACAAATCACGCCGCGTGCTCCGCGGCGAGAGTTGGAGCGACTACGGTCGGGTTAGGGCTCGCGCGGCCGAGCGCTTCCGCACCAGCCCCGGGAACCTCAGTAGCTTCTTCGGTTTCCGGTGTGCAAGCGCAGCGAAGATGTGACTTGTGTTGTGAGGGCCGCTGGCAACGTGAGACAGTTCCGCCATGGCAATTCCTTCTCGGTCACTGTTCTTGTTTGCTCCGATCGGTCTTGCCAGGGTTGGGACTCATGCGCTGTCCGCCACGCAGGCGTTTTGGTCTGCCAGCATGACCCCAAAATCCTGCACCAAGCCCGCGCCTCCTTCCTTCTCGCCCAGGGCGAGGGCGCCCCACTGCTGCTGCCGCCACCCGGCTCGCCCGCGACAGCAGGACTCTCAAAGCAAGCTTGAAATCCATGCAGCTGGCCGGTCTTACCAAGCCAGCCAAAAACGAGAAAGGGCCTTCGACATGTCAACCAAATCAGCTTTCCGAGACTTGACGGCGCGCTGGCAGACCTTCTGCGTCGTTTCCTTGCTTTGCTTTTTGGTTCCGGGATGGAGCCTGCCCGCCGGAGCCGCGGACGCATCCCAAGGCCAGGCACCAGCCAATCCCTGGCGGCCTGCCTGGGACAGTGAGTATCGCGAGTTCGTCGAGGCGATTCTCATCCATCAGGGTTCTTGCTTCGTGGCCGGCGGCGGCAAAGTTCTGCAATTGGATCTGCGCGACGGCCGACAGCAATACGCACTCGCTGTCCCGGGCACAATTCTCCATTTGCAGGCGCTCGATCGCATCCTTCTGGTCTTCTATCGCAGCAACCAGGGTGGCGCGACCGACGAGAGGCGAGGCGATCTGCAAGCCGTGGCAGCTGCAGCGGCAAAATACACAGCCTTTCAAGCCACCAATGGGCCAGGCGTGATGCTTGCCCTCGATCTATCGTCGCACAAGAAGCTATGGGAAAGTCGCGGGTGGTCGGCCGAGGGCGCTCCCGCCGTTTGGAACAATACAGTCATCCTGAACCGGTCCCCCGGTGGGGTCAGTGCCTTGGACCTCGCGACCGGGAAACGGCTTTGGCAGAGCGGCCTTCTTTATCAGGTCGGGCCCGGCAGCAGTGAGATGGGCATCGAACTCGACAGCCTCGGTACGGATCTGACGGCGGTCGAGTTTGGGGGCGGGAAATCCGTTTGGCACACGAGCATACCGAAATTCAAGGCTCGCACCATTGACGTTGTATTGCGACAGGCGACTGGCAAAGATAACTACTATTTGCTGATGCAGCTTCCGGAGGACAAGCCGGTCTACGAGGCACGCAAGATCGACACAGTTCTCTTTGCCGGGAAGAAGGCAGACGGCCGGCCATTGTGGAAAGTCAGATACCCCGATCGGAAGCCAGTTTGCCCGCCGATGGTTCTGAATGGGAAAGTGATTTGGATTGCCTGCGGGGTGCCGCCGAGTGGCTCGGGTGGCGTCTACGCCTTGTCGGAGAGCGACGGACATCCAGTTTGGAGCCGAACCTTGAAGGTCGATCCCACGGAAGCTCCCGCTTTCATTAGTGAGGAGAATGAAGTCGTTCTCGTCTCCCCGGAACAAGACGGCGTCGCAGCCATCTTGGGGTTGGACGCCCAAAACGGGAACGTCAAGTGGAGATTCCTGGGTGAAGCCAATGCAAGGTTTCCGGGGACATTTTCGGGTTTTCCTAACCTTGCTTGCTCGGCGAGCCACTTGATCTACTTCGAGGATCTGAAGATTCGTGCGCTGAAGCGCAGGTGACTTTTCCGTTCGACCATCGGCGCAAGGGTCCGAGTCGGCACGGCTATTGCTGCGTAACCGTCCGACCCGGGACGCACCAACTCGCGAGCACCGTGGCGGCCGGGATTGGGCCGGGGTGAAATTCTTCCAGTTGCCAAACTCATGATCTGTCAACTACAGCGCACTGCTGACTGCCGGCGTCCTGCGGTTCGAGCTTCAACCGGCGCAGGTAGTGTTCGAATATGTCGGTATGTTTGCGCTCCTCCGGGAGCCCCATCCATCGAATCATTCTGGGCGGCGCAATACCGCGTCGACGTATTCGCACTTGCGCCCTCGTCACTCCGCCGATAGAAGGCGCGGAACCATGAGCAAGCTTCGTCCCATCTTGGCCACGTTCTCGATCTTCACCCTCGGCTGTGGCCACGCCTCCAGCTCCACGCCAACAGCAGCCCCACTGGCGTCGTCGCCCATGAACGGGCAGTTCCTGGTCGATTCGCTTCCATCCATCAGCGGTTGCGCGGTCCTGCAGATCCAGGGGACCAGCGCAGTCATTCGCCCGGCCATCGGCGGCAGCGAGCGGACGGTGCGCTTGGTGGGCAACTACCCGGCCTTCCGATTGGAAGCGGCGGGAGCGGTGGAAAAACCGTCCGCGCAGCTCCGGCTCTTGTTTACAACGCCGGACACGGGATGGATCTGGCGTTCTCAGGAAGACCCCAGCCGAATCGACCGCATCATCGCATTGCCAGAGGCGGCGCGCGGGGAATGGGCAGCGCTGAATCCGGTCGAACCGGTCGCCATCCTAGGCCAGGCGAACCTGCAACCGGACGCCATCAGCTTGGCCCCTCCGGCCGATCGCCATGCGGTCAGCTATTTCGTGACGACCGAGGGTGGTATCGGGTTCCGTGAGCTGTCCGGCAATCGAGAGTCGAGGTTCTCCGGGCAGCTCTTCTTGGCCGAGGGCTTTGCCGTTCTCGAAATAGAGCGCAACGCGATTCTACTGCACCGTCCCGGTCAGGCGCCGGGTTGGCTTCCGGCTGTCGCCGCCAAGGGCTCGACCCAGCCGCCGCGTCCCCGGACATTCTTCCCCTTCAGCAACGGCTTCCTCGACCAGGACTTGATACGTGTCGGCGGCAAAGACGTAGGTCCGGGAAAGGATGCAAACAATGGCGTCTTGGACTTGCCCGTGCCCACGCAGGCAGGTCCCATGATGCGTTTCGCACTGGACACGAAGCGCCCGTCGCCGGCCCTACTTGTCGACAAGCAGCGCGCGTGGCTTTGGATCCTTCCCAGCAAGGAACCCGGCACGCCGGCGCTGGCGGAAGCAGTAGCGCCGACTGGCGCCATGGGAGAGTGGACTGCAACCGCCGTGAATGCCAAGTGGGGCAGTCTGGCGCGCGTTCAGTTCATGAGCCAGGGCGCAACGTTCTTTCGCAACGATGGAAAGAAGAGCACCTGGCGATGGGCTGAACGCGGATTTCTGTTTTCGCAAGACGACCACGAAGTCTACCAAGTCTTCCCGACGGGCACTGGCTGGCTGATGGAAGGATCCGACGGTGACTTGACTGTCTTGCACCAAGGTTTGCCCCCATCATGGGCGCAGTCGCGCCAGAAAATGATCGAGCAGCTCGGCAAGCTCTGTCAGGCCGCCCAGCGGGTGTCGGCAGGCAAGCAAGAGAAACGCGTCGAGGATGCCATCGCCATTGTTAGCGCTCAGGAAGATCTCCTGGAGTTGCTCGAGAAGACCGTCCGAGATGCCGCTCACGGATTTGGCCGCGGCGGTTTCATGTCGTTTCTCCCCCACATCGGCGTGCCCTTTCCCGCCGATTGTTTCCGCGCGCCTTGACCAGTTGTCCGCCGCAATAGTGCCGAACGGTGACCGAGCACGCCCCAAATGGCTGCGAGGAGTGCTTGCTGTTCGGCACGGTCCGCTACATGGTGTTCTGTCCCAATATACGGCCGGGGCCGGTCGCATCGTTCGTCGCGAACGGCTGGGCGGACTGCTCAGTTTCTATCACCGGAAGACCGCCGTCTGGGAGCGGATCGAATAATGGGACAGGACGGGAAGTGGGAGTGACGCACGGCGTGCTGGTCCAGATCCGATCGTCCCTGTGGTCGCCATCGGCTGTCTAGGACGCGATGGGCCTATCTTCAAGATTGTGCGTGGCGGGACTTTCCGCAATCGGCGGGCGAAGCATGGTCCGCACAGAGTTCTTGCGGCGCACAGGCGGCCCAGCACATGGGCGCCAGCTCCCTTTCCGTACAGCACGGGTACCAGCCGCCGGCAGAATGGGTAGATCCTCGCGCGGTCCAATGATGCCCGCCTGCCTGCGCGTTGTGGTCTTGGCAAGCGCCCTGCCGACGTGAGACAGTGCGGACGTGACAATTCACGCTCCCTCACTGTTCTTTCGCACCTTGATCGGTCTTGCGTCTGTGATGCTGGTCGGCCAGTCACTAATTCTGCATTCCGGCTGCGCATCGTCGCGAAGCCGCCCCAAACAGACAGTGCCGGTGGCTGCGGCCCTGCCTCCGCCATCACGTCTGGACGCCCCACCGGCGCCCAGCCAGATGGAAACCCAAATGCCGTCTCCGGCGGTGACCTCCTCCACGGGCTCCGAAGATGAACAGGCCCCAGCGGCTGCGGATTCTGGTGCACCAGCGTCTGAAGCGAAGGGGCGGTCGATGCGAGATCCAGAGGTCATTCCCGGCCCGGTGCTTGTGCGGGGCTCGCTCGACAAGCTAGTTGTCCGTCGCACCCTTCGTGGCCACCTCGACGAGTTGCGGGCCTGCTACCTACCCGCGCTGAAGAAGAAGCCAGAGCTTTCTGGTCGGGTCACGGTTCAGTTCACCCTTTCAGCCGCTGGAAAGGTCGTCGATTCGGTATTGCAGTCTTCTAGACTGCAGGACGCCCGCGTAGAGAAATGCGTCGTCAAAGCATTTCGCGGCTGGGAGTTTCCCAAGCCGCCGGGAGGCGATTCGGTCGTGGTTACCCATGAGTTCAACTTCGAGGCCGGTTGGTCAGGCGAGCGCCACCTCGGAAGGTGATCCGTGGAAGGGGAGCCGCCCACTTTGCGTCAGCTCCTGTGCCAGACATTCCCGCCGGTCTTGCAACACTCAATACATGCGCCCTGCGCGAGGAGTGGACAGAAACCGGTTTTGACTTGGGGGCCGTTGGCAGCATGATCGCGGCCGTGCCTATCGGACGCATCGCTCTGTTCTTCATTTGCCTCAGCATCGTGCCACCGCCACGAGTTGCGTTGGCGGCGGCAGAATCCGCTGCAGCCCGCTGCCCGGAAGACGACCGCGCGCTGCTGAAGTGGGCTGGCGAGAACCTAGGCGACTTCGGCGACAAGAAGGAAGCCGTCAGAACGCTTCTGACAGCGCGTGCGACAGAAGCGATCGCTTGCGCCGAGGCTGACCCCAGCCTGCGCGTGCGCGCGATCCGTGCGCTGCTCACCTTTGACGGAGACATGGATCCCCACATTCCCCGGAACTGGGTTGCCGCTGTCGAACGGTGGGCGCGCGGGGCCAAGCCCAGTCTCTTCATGGCTCACTTTCTGGCTGTGGTCGGAGCGCCTCGCGCATTGCCGTTGCTCGCGCGCCTGTCAAAGAAATCCCCGGAGCTCTACCTCTCGATAGGGCGGGTGCCCGGCCAGGCGGCACGAGCGACGCTTGAAACCGGGCTTCGAGCCAGGGATGCCAAAGTTCGTGCCTACGCCGCGGTCGCGCTGCGCGGACATGGCGGCGCCGCGTGCCCGATCCTGCTTCGTCGTGCCGCACAGGAGAAGGAGCCCCGGGCGCTTGCACTCCTGCTCTTCTCGCTCGGCCATCTGCGCTGCGCCGGCGCGCCTGCCCCGGCGCTCGATCGCGTTGCTCACAACGAGCCCTTGGTGCGCGAGGGTGCGGCCGCGGTTCTCGCGCGTTTCCCCGATCCCTCGCATATCGCGGTGCTGGTCAAGCTTGTCCGTGATACGAACCACTCGGTGGCTGACGAAGCTGCGACCGCGCTCTTTTGTCAACCCGCCGCAGCTCCCTGGGTCAAAGAAATCATCGAGGCTGCCACGCAGGTGCACCGCTCTCGCTTGATCGCGGCTGCCATCGATCGCGCCGCTGCCGTAGGAGATCGCGAGCTGTTCCCGCTCGCGCAAGCCTTGCTTGCCAGCAGGGCCGCGCGCGACGACGCAGAAGCCCTGATGGCTGCTCTGGCGAATGCGCGACCTGACTTCCAGTTGCTGTCGCTCGCGCGTATGCGGCAGTTGGCCCTGCACGGGAACCGAGCCAACCTGAAGGAGTGCGAGCCAGATATCGACTGCGAAACCGTTGCCATCGAGGCGGCTCTGGCTCTGACCAGGCTCCACGACCGCGCGACGGCCGACGCGTTCGCCACGACGCTCGCGGATGCCTCTCAGGCTGACCTCAAAGCCGCGGCCCTGGCAGGGCTGTGGGCGCTGAGCGACCCTCGGGCCGCCGATTTCCTGCGAAAAAACCAGGCTGACCCGACCTTCGGACGCTACGCCGCTGCTGCCGAGGCCTATCGAGCGAATCCAGTCCCGGCTGGCGAGGACGGCGTGCTGCCCGTGCAGCAGCGTGTACTTGATGCAGGCACGCCGAATGCGCGGGCAGAGATTGACGTCACCCTGCCCCCTGGGGCGCCCATCCCGGCCGCGGTCTCGATAGCCGTCTTCGTCAGGTTGGGCGACGTCGAGTTTCCCATCGACTATGCAACCCAAGAGATGACCTCGCGGCACGCGACCATCGTGCACAAGCTGGCCGATTTGCGGGAATTCGAGCGTGAGTACCCGCTTGTCATTCGCGTGAGCCACGACGGTGTGGCCGCCGCGCTGGCCGTGCCCGCGCTGGGTAGCCGTATCTCGTTCAGGGTCACGGGTGGGGAGACGGCAGGCTCGCTCGTGCGCCTCCACTCGCGCAAGGAAATGATGATGTCGTTCACCGACATCGCCGGCAATGTCCTGCTCAACGGAATTACCCCTGGCCCGATTGGAATAGAGTTCCCAGACGAAGTCCCCGAAGCCGACGACTACCGCCCCGGCGAGTCAGATTCGTCGGACGAGACGCGCCCTGCGCCCGATCCCTGATCCGGACGGGTGCGCGTCGCCATCCCCCACTGCGATTGGCAGTAGGATGAAGCGAGGTCCCGACCCAGGTCGATCAAGTGGTGCTCCGTCGCTTGCAATCGATCCGGCTCTGCGGCGCTTGCGCGTGCGCTTCGGCCAGGGCAAATGGGACGACGGCGGCTGGCGTGGGCAGCACGCTCGGTATTCACGCTGCTTCCTCACCTCGGCGTTTCTCGCCCACGCCGCGCAACCCACGCGGCCAGTTCCGACGGAAATTCGACTGTGACACGCCCATTGCGCAGGCGGTGCCAGGTGCAGGTATCGGTGGGCTCTTTGCCGGCCAAAAAGAACTCGGATTTGGTGGCACAGTGCGGGCCGGGGCGCATGCCGGACAGTCGGCACACTTCACGCGTGACAATGCCGTCAGGTCGCGGCGGCAGGGTCAACGGGCGGCGACTGGCCATGGCGAGCAGGCCGGCGCGCACCAGGGGCGCCGCGCTCCACATAGCCAGCGAGCCGCGCGTGCCACTGCCATCGAAGCTGCCAGCCCAGGCCGCCACAATGACCTCGCGGGTGGCGCCCACTGCCACAGTATCGGCAAAGCCGCCGGAGGTTCCGGTCTTGATGGCCACAGGGAACGGCAAGTCCACCGGCAACTCGGCTCCGAATACCTGTCGCCGCGCGTCCGCATCGGCCAGCATGTCCATCACCAGCCAGCTCACTCTCTCGTCGAAAAGCCGCACCGGCTCGGCCGGCGAGCCCACGCCGCGGGCGCGCTCCACCATTCCGCGATTCACCAGAAAGCCATAGGCCGCGGCCAGATCCACAAGGCGCACCTTGGCCGAACCCAGGGCCAGGCCCAGCCGATAATCGGCAGCCGTTCCGGCCAGCGGGCCCAGCCCGGCCGTGCGCAAGCGGTCGAGTAGGTTCTCCACGCCCACGCGCTCCAGCACGTGAACCGCGGCCAGGTTGTACGAGCCGGCGAGTGCCTCGCGATAGCGGGCCGGGCCGTGCTCCCGCACCTCGCGCCCTGGATGCCACTCTGACTTGACGTCGGCGACGTCAAAGACCACTGTCGCGGGCGTGTCGCCGCTCTCGATGGCCAGAGCATAGAGGAAGGGCTTGAGCGCCGAGCCGGGATGGCGGGGCGTGGTGGTGATGTTGAGCTGACCTGCGAGCCCGCCGTATTCGGGCGAGCCCACCATGGCCAGCACCGCGCCCGTTGCAGGTTCCAGCATGACGGCGCCTGCCTCGCGCAGGCCCAGAGCGTGCCGTTCGTCGACATGGGTTTGCACCGCGCGTTCCAGATCCCGCTGCAGATCCAAATCTAGCGTGGTCCGCAGCGGCCCGCCATGCGCCCGCTGCGCAGGAGTGAGCCCGGCCAGCACCCAGTCGCAAAAGTGTGGCGCCAGTCCCGGGTCAGGCGCGCTGAAGGTGAAGGCAAGGGCCGTGACCTCGGCCTGCTGCCGATCCTCACGCGTGACCAGCCCGCGCTCCGCCAGCAAATCCAACACATGTGCCCGCCGGGCCAGCGCCGCTAGCAGGTGGCGTTTTGGATCGTAGGCAGTTGGCGCACGCGGCAGGATCGCCAGCAGAGCGCCCTCGGCCAGTCCCAGCGCGGAGGCCGGCTTGCCGAAATAGTGGCGCGCGGCCTGCTCGATGCCAAAGGCGCCGTTGCCGTAGTAGGCGCGGTTCAAGTACTGCTCGAGGATCTGCTGCTTGTCGAGCGCGCGTTCCAGGCGCAACGCCAGCACCGCCTCGCGCATCTTATTGGCTAGGCCGCGCGGCTGCGGCTCGACCATGCGCACCAATTGCATGGTCAAGGTGGAGGCGCCCGAGCGCGCTCGGCCCGCGCGCAGGTCCAGCCACAGCGCCCGCAGCACCGCGCGCGCATCCACGCCGCGATGCTCGAAGAAGCGGCGATCCTCGGAGGCCAGGGTGGCCAGGATCACCGACGGTGCCACCTGGCCCAGCCCGATCCAGGTGGCCCGCCCGCCACCGCGCACCGGCAGGGACCGCAGCAGGTTGCCGTTATGATCGAGAAGTTCCAGCGAAGCCGCGGCCTGTGGCGCCAGCCGACTCACTGGATAGTCGACCAGAGACACCGCCGCCAGGAACGCGAGGCCAGCCGCAACTGCGACAGCGCCCGGCGGGATTACGAACCTAGCGAACCACCTGAAGCGTGTCACCGGCGCTGCGGCCATTCACGGTCGGCTTGTACATCATCTCGGCCAGCGTGCCGGGCGCGGTGAAGCTGCCGGCGCTCATGGCACGGGTCAGGTACTCATGCGTGGTTTCACCGGCCACCAGCACGTCGGCAAAAAGTTCCACGCGATCGTCGTGGAGCTGCTGGTTCTGCCAGCGCGTCTCCTGGGCCATCCACCACCAATGAATGCGCCCCTCGTCGTCCTCTTCCTGGTCCTTGGGCTTGAACCGATCCAGCACCGGCTCCAGTCCGGCAGGCAAGCGATCCACCACTGCCACGTGCGAGCGCGACGACTGCGACTGGATCTTGAGCCGCACCTTCACCAGTTGGCCGACCTTGGCCTGGCTGAGCCGGCGTTCGCTCTCGCCGTCGAGATACTCGCGCACCACCGTCATCCCCGCCTGCCGGGCCGTGGGATCCAGGACGCGCACGCTGTGCAGGCGCGCCAGGTAGTACACCGGAGCCCCGTCGGTCTCGATGACCAGACTGCCCGCGCCCTGCCCATCATTGGGAACCGCCAGGCGCCTCACCTCGGCGCCCTTGAGCGCGCCCGCATACAGCGACTTGCCCCCGGCCGTGACCGTGATCTTGGCGCCGCCGCTGGCAGCGCGCACCCGCGCCAGATCGGCCAGCGCGACCAGCGAATACAAATTCTCCTGCGTGTTCTCCCAGCGCCCCTGGGTGCGCGTGGCCAGCAGGCCGTCGGCCAGTCGTTCCACCGCCGGGTGCTTGGGATCGAGTGCGATGAGCGCGCCCAGCACGATGGCCGAGGTGCGCGTGTCCGAGCTCCAGTACCACGACAGATCGGTGTCGTGGCCTTCGCCTATCACCAGCGGGCCCTTGCCCGCGCCCGCCTCGGCCAGGATCTCGTCGAGCACCATCTTGGCCATATCCTTGTTGTCCGTGCGCGCCAGCGCACGGGCCAAGAAAGCGCGCCCGTAGCGCGGCAGCTTGCCGCGCTCACGGAGCAGCTTGTCCCGCAGGGCCGCGTCGAGGCCCGGCCCGATCTTGTCGGCCGCCAGCTCGGCCAGCACGTATAGGGCAAAGGCCTGCGCGCCCGCTACACCCATATAATGATAGCCGTCCTGGTCTTTCGATTGCGCCAGTGACTTGCGCAGCCAGCGCGCGCCCTTGTCCAGCGCGGCCCGGTCCACGTCCCAGCCCGAACGCCGGGCCACTGCCAGCCCCCACAGCCCAAAGGCCGTGTAGTGCTCCTCGGTGGGCGCGCCGATCCACAGGCCGAACCCGCCGTCCTCGTGCTGGTGGCGCAGGATTTTGGCGATCCCGGTGGTCACGAAGCGCTTGAGCGTGGCCTGGTTCACTTCCGGCAGATCCACCGACGCCGCCAGATCCCCGACCGCCACCATGGGCACCACCTTGGACGTGGTCTGTTCCAGGCAGCCGTACGGGTACCCGACCAGATAGGACAGCCCCTCGTCGAGACGCGACAGTCCGGTGGTATCCAACACCACCTCCAGACGACCGCGACCAGGCAACACGCCCGCAACCTTGGGCAAGGCGTGCTCGGCGCGCTTAGCAGTCGAGCCCTCGCCCACCAGCGTGGTTTCCGTTGTGCTGGGCCGCTCGACCGGCAGCTTGGTAAGCACGGCGTCCGCTTCGCCGCCGCCGCGCGCCTGGAAGGTGAAGCTGGCCTCGCCCTCCGACTCGGCCACTGCGGGGAACACCGCGGGCGCCGCTCCGTTGGCGGGAACGTTGATGACCTGTGAGCTTTCGCCCGAAAGGTGCACGCCGCCCGCGACCACAGCGCTGACCGTGACCTTGGCCGGCTCCTTGGTGTTGTTGTGCACGACCACTGTGGCATTGAGCGCATCGCCCATGGTGAGGAAGCGCGGCAGCGCGGGCATGGCCTGCAACAGCTTGTTGACCGCGAAGCGCTTCTCGCCCGAGCCGAAACGCTCGCCGCTGTCGGCCGCCACGGCCATCACGCGGAAGGCGGTCAGGTTGTCGGGCGCCGTGAAGGTCACGTGCGCGGTGCCGTCGGCCGCGGTGACCAGGGCCGGGTTCCAGTAGGCCGTGGCCATGAAGCGCGAGCGGATGCGCCCGGCCTCTTCCCCGCCGGCGTCGCCGCCCTCGCCTTCTTCTTCCTCGTCGTTGCTGCGCGACGGATCGTGCATGGTTGCGATGCGGTTCCAGGTGGTGGACGAGCTCACGCCCAGGCCCCAGGCTCGATAGAACGTCGGCAAGGGATCAGGTGTCTTGTAGCCCGCGATCTGCAGCACGCCCTCGTCGGCTGCCGCCAGCGCCAGCTCGGCCTTCACCGGCGCGCCCTGGGCATTGCGAACCTTGACCGTGGCACTGACCGTGTCGCCCGGTCGGTAACTCGGCCGGTCGGTTTCCACCGTGACTGCCAGCCGGCGGTCGCTGCTGTCGACCTGCAGGTTCACCATTCCCATCTTGAACTGCGGCTTGCCCTTCTCGCCCTCGCCGGTGCGGCCGCGCACCAGCGTGACCGCCGCGTACACGTTGGGGGCGAAGCGCGCCTCCACCGGGATCTCGATGGCCTCGCCGCTGGTTTCCATCCGCTTGACCTGGTATCTCATCACCCCGTCGCGCTCCAGGGTGATGAGAGCCAGCGCGCCCGGCAGGTTGGCTTGGGCCACCAGCTTGGCGGTATCGCCGCTCTTGTATTTGGGCCGCGACGCAACCAGGGTCATGCGCGTGCCCTCGTCGCCGCTCCAGAAGGCCTCGCCCTTGCCCACCACGTAGATGGTGTCGGACGCGATGGCCTGTCCGCCGCGGCCGTCGCCCGCCTGCAGCTTCACCTCGTACGAGCCGGGCTGGTGCAGTTCCACGCGCTCGACCGCGACACCGGTCTCGGGAACGTCGATGGTGCGGGTCACCACCGGGGCTTCGACCTTGCGCTCGCAGCGACCGGAGCCCGAGCAGTCCCAGCGCGAGCGCGGCGAGTGCGTGATAGTGAGCTTCACCCCCTGGGCCGCGCGGCGTTTCCCCTCGGGCGTGAGGGCGATCGCCTGGATGGCAAAGGGCGCGTCCGCCTTCTGCACGAACTCCTCGGTGTGCAGGCCCAGGTAAAGTGACGATCGGTGCATGACCAGGGCCTGGCGCGCGCCCACCGCCTCACCGCGGCTGTCGGTCACGGTGGCCTCGATCAGGTAGTCCTGCGGGCCAGCCAGATCCTTGTCGTCGTCGCGAGCCGAGACGCGCGCCTGGCCCTTGTCGTCGAGATCGATGGAGCCATCCTGCACGAACGAGGAGAACGAGCGCTCCTCGTTGCGCGACCAGTACGCGCCCTCGTCCCACAGGGTGACCAGATCCTGGAACGAGTACTGTTCGAATTCAGGGAAGCTGGGCGTGTGAGCCCGGCGGCGGATGTCCCACTTCAGCTTGCCGCCGCGCAAGGGCGCCCCGTAGAGATAATCAGCCTCCACCTTGAAGGAGATCTTCTGGCCGAAGAAGAGGTTCTTCTTGCCCGCGGCCAGCTTGACCTCGAAAGTGCGCGGCCGGTATTCCTCGACGGAGAACTTGTCGGTGAAGGACTGCCCGAGCACGTCGCCCTGCACCCGGTAATCCCCCAGGCGCGCCTCGGGGTCCAGGGTCAGATCGCGATGGAAGCCGCCGAATCCACTTAGCGCCACGTCTTCGTCGACCAGGGTGGTGCCGCGCGGATCCTTGATCAGCAAATGCACCTTTTTCGCCTTGGCGGGCACGCGCATCTTGCCGGCCAAATCGATGGCGCGCACCAGGCCGCGCAGGTGAACCGTGTCGCCCGGCCGATACAGGCCGCGATCCGATTGCAAGAAGCCACGCACGCGCACGGTGCCGCCGCCGTGTTCCTCGTTGACGCCGAAGTTCCACACCTGCAGGCCGCTCGACCAGTTGGTGTCGAGCACCGCCAGATCGTCTCCGGTCTGCGCGGTCACGATCATGCGCCGCTCGCCGCGACTGTCCCATTCCTCGTACGCCTCGTTGTGGTCGTCGCCGTCGCCCTGCGGTGCCTTGGGCGCCGCCTGCACCAGCGTGGCCGCGCCCGGCGCCACCACCGTGCCTTCGGCCGAACTGCTGGCGGAAAAGCGCACCCTGCCCTTGATGTCGCGGATGCGCACCGTCGCGCCCGCCACCGGCTGGCCGTCGGAAAGGCGCACCACCCAGAGCAGCGACGAGGCATCGCCCACCTTGGCGAGCAGGCCCAGGTCGGTGACGTTGGCCAGAACCCGGCGCGTCCGCTCGCGCGCCTCGGGCTTCAGTTCGCGTGAATCGAGCTCCAGCAGGTACACGCCACCCGGCGCCGGCCCGGCCTGCGGTGCCGCGGCCGGGGCTTCGCTCTCGGGAGGCACAGTCTCCGCCGCCGGCTTGCCCTGCCCCGCAGGTGCGGATGGCGACGGCGATTCCCCGCACACCGAGGCCAGCGCCAGGCTGTCGTCGTGCCACTTGTTCTTCACCGCTCCAGTGGTCTTGATGTGCCGGTAGGCCGGCCGCACGCCCAGGGCACGGTAGTCGACCGGCTTGTCCTCGCTGCCATACCAGGAATCGAAGTTCACCGGGCCGGCCAGCAGGGCTGCCAACTTGGCCTCGGGTATGCGCGAGCAGGTCACGCTGAACCCGTGCAGATTGCGCGTCCATACCGAGTACTTGCCGCTGCTGCGCTCGACCGCATAGATGCCGCGTTCCACGTTCAGGCGCGGCCCTCCATCGCCGGCCCGGAAGTCGTGCCCTTCGTCAGCCCCCAGCTTCTGTCCGAAGATGTCCTTGATCTCGCCCGCGACCACCAGGTGGTACCAGGCCGAGGGTTCGAGATTGCCCTTCCATGAATACAGCGTGCGCAGGCCGTTGGCTTCGAAGCTGGGCGGCGCCTTGCCCTTGTCGCGGTCCACGTCCAGTTTGACGTGCTGGCGCACCTGCTCGGGATCGACCGGCGTGGAGAACTCGACCTTCACCACCGCGTCGTCGGGAATCACGTCGTGGCCGTCGGGACTGACCTTGACCACGCGCAGAGGGCCGTAGGTTTGAAACGCCGACTCCATGTCCTCGGCCAGGCCCTCGCTGCCCGTCGTGGGCAGCAGGCCGGCCCGGCAAAGCAACTTGTAGCCAGTGCCCGGCTCCAGCTTCCCCACCGGCGCCAGGCGCACTCGCATGGTCTTGTCCGGCTGGGATTCCTGCACGTCGCCATCCGATTCTTCGGCGCCAGCGGCAGCAGGCGCGCCCACGCGGGCCTCGATGGTCTTGCCCCGCTCGGCGACGAAGCGACAGGCCTTGGCCACCTGGGCCGGATCGACTGGCTCGCTGAAGTCGACCCGGACCACCGGCGCCTGACCCTGGAACTGCGGCCCGGGCGCCGGGAAGGTGACGTGCCGCACGCGCAGGCGTTCGAATACGAATGAGTCGCCGGTCCACGAGGCCACAAGAGCCAGCGTCTGGCCCAAAGCCGCCGGTGCCAGCGCGACCCGGTAGCGAGTGGAGGGTTGCAGCTTCTGCGCGGGTGTGAAGACTAGGGTCTGCTGGTCCAGCCATACCGTGGTGCCGGGCACGCCCGGGGTCAGCACCACCGGGGGCGGCAAGAGCTGCGCCCCGAGCGCGGAAGCGGGCACCACCGGGCGATCGAAACTGATGCGTACGCCGGCGCGCAGATCCTCCGGTTTGGCCTCACCGTGCGGGGTCACCTGCACGACGTGGGCGGCGTTCGGGTTGCGGCAGGCGGCGCCGGCCAGCGTGACCGAGGCCAAAGCGCAAAGAGCAAATTTCCGAGAGCATGTGAGCACGATTCTTCCTCCCTCCGACTGACCAGGCAACATCGTGCGGGCGCGCGGCCCCGGCGTCAATAGCAGGGAACGCGCAACACCTCGCTGCTTCCCTTTCGGTTTCCTTGCGGCATGCTCGCTGCGTGCGACCGATCACCCTTCCCCTTTCTTTCATTTCCCTGCTTCTTCGCGGAACCGCAGCTACTTGCCCTTTCCGGACGCGCTCAGTTTCGGCAGCTTTTCGCCAGCTCCAGGTTCGTAGGTGCCGCTGACGTCGCTGCTGATCGGCGTGTGTTCTTGCGTGATAAGGCCCGTGAGGCGGAAGCGGGCGCCGAGCAGCCGACATTGCTGGCGGCTGAGGTGGCCCGCGTGAAGCGCTAGCGGCTCTCATCTGCCTTGCCAGTCATGGGCACGAAGCGTACGGGGATCACGTTTCGTTCGGAGAAGCCCACCGCGGTCCGCGTGATCACCTCCAGCTCCTGGTCGACCTTGCCAACAGGCAGGACCAGTCGACCGCCGACCTTGAGCTGTTGCTTGAGTGGCTCCGGCACGCGGGCAGGTGCGGCGGTGACGATGATGGCGTCGAAGGGAGCGGCCTCGGGCCAGACCAGATAACCATCACTCACGCGGGTCTTCACCTGCCCGTACCCGAGTCGCGCCAGGATCTCGACCGCGCGTTCTCTCAGTGGAGCCAGGATCTCATGGAGTACACATCGGCGCCCAGCTCGGCGAGCACGGCGGCCTGGTAGCCTGAGCCGGTGCCGATCTCAAGCACGCGGCTACCGCGCCCCACCGCTGCCAGCTCGGTCATCAGGGCCACGATGTAGGGTTGGCTGATGGTTTGACCGAGGCCGATGGGCACCGGCCGATCGTAGTAGGCGAGGGGGCGCACGTTCTCGGGCATGAATTCGTGTTCCAGGTCGGGCATCACCAGCGGCCAGGCGAGGTACTCGTGGTAGCGCTGGTTGTTGTAGGATTTCAGGCAACGGTAGCAGGCTGTCTCACAGTCCTTGTGGTCCAGGTGTTCGATTGCCCGCTTCGCCACCAGGTGCATCTCGGCGGCGGTTCGTTCCAGAGAGCCGCTGCCGCCAATCGAGGTGTCCATGAAGGTCAAAGCGCCGCACTTGTGCTTCCTCGCCCCTTCGGTTCGCTCCCAGGGTGATTCCAGGCTGAAGTCGATCTCAGGGCCGTCCAGCATGTAGAGCTGACGCATTCCCGTCCGCAGCGCGTAGCCGAGCGTGTAGCCCCACCGCCGGTAGTCATCGTCGGACCACTCTGGCGGCAGGTCGAGAGGGCGACTAGCGAAGCTTTGTGCCAATGACAACTGCGCGAAGAAAGCCAGGATTCACCGTTATCGACAGGGGCCCCAGTGCCGAAAGAGACTCGAAGGAGACCCTCAATGAGTCATCCAGTAGCCGTCGTATCCCAAACCCAGCCTGCGGCTCAGCCCGCAGACGTGCGCCCAAAGGCGCCCGCACCCCAGCCGCAGTCCGTTCCCACGGACACCGTTCAGTTGAGCAGTGCTGCCCAGGCGGCCTTGCAGGAGGCGCTGGAGACGCCCGCTCAGACCGCCAAAGAAGCAGGCACCGGTGACGCTCAAGCCGAAAGGCTGCTCGCCAAGGAGACCGCTGCCAAGGCAGAAGCGAAGCCGCCGGAAACAGCGCACACCACCCACGTCGTGGCCTAAGGTCAATGAAGACGTCGTGATCTGGGATTTTCTCGACCGCTTCGGCCACCTGGCGCCCGCATATGCCCAGACGCATGCTCGTCCCAAGACGGCCGACGACAACCTCCATGCGATCTTCAAACACTATCTGCACGTTCTGCTCGGTATCACGCGCGGCCGAGCCCAGCCCGTGCAGGTTGCGCTGCCTCGGGCCGTCAAGGGCCCCCTCTGATTCCTGCAGGTTCCAGGCAAATCGCGAACAGCTCCCGAGTCGTTCACCCGATGGATCTTGTGCTAGCACGATGGCCACGCAGGCTGGGCGGCGCACCGGCTCTGGTAGCAGCGCTTGGCGCGAGCGCCTTGTAACTGGCGCCCGCCGTCGGGGCTATTCGTATAGCTCTGCACTTGCCAGAACCCCAGTGTCGCACAATCCACCGGCGATGAGCACCTTCCCGTTGAGCAGTAACGTCGCCGTGTGGCCTCCCCTTCCCGCGGTCATACTGTCGGTGGCCGTGAATTTTCCACTCGCGGGGTTGTACAATTCCGCGCTCGAGGCAAAGTCGCCGTTGCCATCAATGTTTCCTCCGGCGACGAGCACCTCCCCGTTGGGCAACAACGTCGCCGTGTAGCACCACCTTGCCAAGGTCATAGTCGACAGCCGTCGAGATCCGCAGCCCGCGGGCTTCGCACGAACACGCCATCAGAAGGCCCAGGAGCACACTACGGAACCTGGCAACCATGAGGACCATGGTCTTCCAATTCTGACTTCGCTGCAAACGGCTCCAAGGTGGTGTCGCGACCCCTTTGGCTTGGTGGCTCTGGCTGAACGCGGCCGGTGGACGCCTCCATTGTAGGCCGCCTCGTCGCGGCGACGGTCGCGTGTGCAGTCGCGGCGTCGGAATTCGACCCATTTCCGGTCGCATTCGCCTTGATGTGCTCGCGACGTCACGCCTGTATGTGGTCATCGATCGCAACGAACCCGATCGCAAACCCGGAGGCGAAAGATGGCGAAGATTCTCGGCAGCACGACCACCTACCACGGAGACGAGCACCCCTACTTGCGCGGCCTGAAGGTCCGCATCGTGGCCGTGATGAAGCGGGCGGCGACACCCGACTATGACCCTGACCGCGACGGTTCGTACCTGCGCGACGGGGACGCGATCGCTCGCGCTGGTGGCGTGACCGCCGAGGACCGCATCGAGGTGCAGCCCTGGCTCGAAGGTGAGAGGCGCTGGAGCTTCGTGACCAGCGACCCGCGCGCGTTGGACCTCGGCTGCTTCAAGAAACTCGCAAAGGCGGCCAGCGCGAAGTGACTACGGAACCCCGCCGCCGCGGATGGTTCGCGCCGGCCCAACCCCGAAGGAGAGAACCATGAGCAAGACGACGAAGAAGGACATCGCGAATCTGCACAAGATGAAGCTGAACGAGCTGCAGGCGAAGTTCGCCGAGGTCACCGGCGAGACCAGCCGCAGTCCGAACAAGACCTTCCTGATCCGCCGCATCAGCGTGGCGCTCCAGACCGCCGACGCTGGCGCGAAGGCCGAGAAGGCACCCGAGGCTGCCGCACCCGGTGCCGAGACCGAAGCCACCGCGCAGCCGGAGCCCGCTGCCGCCGGCGGGAAGCTCACCAGGCTCGAAGTGCCCGAGCTGCAAGCCCGCTACTTGGAAGTGGTCGGCCGGCCCACCGGCTCGACCAACAAGGCCTACATGATCTGGAAGATCCGCGAGGCGCAGAAGGGTCGCTCAATGCGACTATCTGGATTGAACTTTGATCGACTTGCGGGGCCTTCAAAGAATCGTCTCCACTCTTGTCTTTGTTCATGGCCTCGGATTTGTTCTGTCTGGCCCTGAGTCAGGCACCACGGGCTTGAGGAGCATCTGCTGGACCCAGCCGGCGTTCTCATCGACGAGAATAGACTCGACCGTAGCGACCAACTTGTCCGCGTCGTCCTGAGTCTTGGGCGAGATGTTCCACGCCGCCCTGGCGAACCGGAGTTTCACAGCAGTCGTCGAGTAGCTTTCGACGAGAAAACGATGACGTGCCCGGGTCATCTGTGTCGTCACCATCGTGCTCGCGACTCCAAGGGCAGGAACCCAAATCTCGCGCCACTCCTGGGCAATGAACGCGCCTAGCGCACCAAAAACGGCAACTCCCAGGGAGATCAAGCGCCCAATACTGGTGATGCGGCCTTCGATCTTCCTCTCACGCTCCGCTTCTCGCTCATAGTAGGCAAGCTGGTCGTCGAGGCGCCTCTCAACGTATTCAGCCGGGGACATTGGCGCTGGCGGAATCTTCTCTGCCCGCTCTTTCTCGTCCACCCGGTCCGCTGCTACGCCAGTCTTGGTGACTAATTCGGCTGCTCTCTCAAGGGCGATCCTGGGCGAGCTCGCACCGTCGTAAGGGGGAATGCCTCCGAGGAACCTGAAGGCGAGCGATTTCAGGCCCTCCCCGGTTTGTCGAGCTCGGACCCAAGGTTGCTGGGAGTCATCACCCAGAACCTCCTTGTTGAGCCATGCGAGTAGCGCAAAGATCAGCGTAGCGATGATGACCAGGACTTTTGCGGCCCCAGCAAGTCCATTAGCCTCAAGTGTCTTAGAAAATGGTGTCGCGAGTAGCGCCACGACGGTGCCAACCAGTAGTATCCGTTGCCACCGGCCCTGCTCGGCCTTCAATCTTCTAGACGTCTTCGCTTGTGCGCGGTACTGCTCCCAAATCGACTTGAGAGTTTCGAGTTGTACGGCAGGTGATTCCGGGTTCGCCATGACAGATATTCTCCCTAAAAAACGACGTGAGGTCGACAATGTGGTTAGCTTCATGATGAGGGTACCTTGGCCCGCGATTTTGACGAGACCTGCGCCATCGTCCGCGAAGAGAGCGCGCGGCCTCCGGCTACGCTTCCGCTTGTCGGTACTCATGGCCGAATCTCAAGCGAGGCGCGGCAGTCAAGGCCCGTCCGACGCCGGGGTGCCGCCTACTTCTTCTTCAACCTTGCTGTAATCGCCGCCGAAGACGTCTTGCGCACGCGGTGGTCGTAGCAGCGTTTGGTCACCACCGGTGACGAGTGGCCGATGGCCGTGCTCACTTCATGCAACGATACGCCGGCTTCCAAGTTGAAAACCTGGCCCGGCCCTATACCCGGAAAGAATCTCTGTGTGTGGCGCAAGAACTATTGGTGGCGCGCCGGAAATGGGCCGTGGGGTTTCCCGCACGCCTTCAATCAGGCGGCGGTGATCGATATCACATCGAGGCAGAACAGCGCCTGCGATTCTCCGTTCGGGTCGCGCCGGTGGCTGATGAAGATGCTCTTGCTGTTGCGGGCTCATGGCGTGAGCGCGTTTCCGAAATGCTCCAGAGCGGCTTCCGCGTCTTCGAGTTCTTCCTTCCGGCGCAGGTAGCCGTGTTTGAAGATCAGGCGACGAGCCTCGGCGAGATCGTCCTGCGGGGATTGCCACGGGTATGCTTTCTCGCGAAAGAAGAGCCGCGCGCGATATAGATGGATGTCGGCCCTGTGGAGCGGCATGGGCCCGCGCTCGGCGATTTCCCAGGCCTCGTCGAGATCACTCTGCGCGCTCGCTGCGCCGGTGCGCGGGCCGGTGAGACTGCGCAGCCAGGCGCGGGTGAGGAGACCGCGCGGGAGGTGCTGTTGCACGCCGGCGGCGCGGAGGCCAGAGACGGCGGAGTCAAGTTCCTCAGCCGCGAATGTGAGTCCGTACTGGCTCTCTTCGGACGGGGCCGGCAAGGAGGAAGTTTGCGCCGACCCACGTCGGCGGCCACAAGACTCGACCGCGTAAAGCGCAGCGCGGCCCCGGGTAAGGTGGTCGAGGGCGACATGGAAGGCCCCACTGTAATCTGGATTCCAACTCGGAGTTTTGCGCCATTCAAAAATCCTCATCACGCGCTTCAGGACGACGCGACATTGGGCGAGCAATTCTTCCTTCTTGATTTCTCCTTCTGCCTTCCCCGCCTCCCGCTCCGCCTCTGCCAAGAGCAGGTCGCAATACTGGAATCCATAAGTCGAGTACATCATCGGATAGGCAGGCTGGCCGGTGGCCTGCCTCTGCTCGGCGTCCTCAAAAAGCGCCTGCGCCTTGGCCCGATGGCCCGCCTGGTGCAGGGCGTGGGCAAGGGTCGCGCGACCGACCATCCGCCGAAACGCATCGTCGGTTCTCTCGGCGTAGGTCATGCAGGCTTGAGCGTGCTCCACCGCCGCGGCCACCTCGCCCAGCGCCAGCTTCAGCCCGCTCAGGTTCTCGGCGCCCAAGCTAGCGTTTAGCCATTCCTTCTGCTCGACGCACATCTCTAGATTAGCCCGCATCGGTTCGACGGCCTCTGCCACCCGGCCCAAGGCGCGCAGGCTGTAGCCAGCTGCGGCCAGCAGCAAGCCCCGGGCGTGTTCCGTGAGCGCGGGCGAGACGCGGTTCCACGGGCTCTCGAAGAAGCAGGCGACGGCTCCCAAGTCGGGAGCGTACGCGCCGAGTTTCGACGTGCCCCAGAATTCCCCCGATCGCCTGATGCGGGCAAAGTAGACCTTTTCCCACGCCTTCTGTTGCAGCCCCGCCTGGCAGCCGTGGGCCACGGCTTGGTAGAGCGGTTGGAGATCTCCGAGGGTGGGCTGGTTGCCTTCCTTTGTAGTCGCGCAGAGGTGTTGGTAGAGCCGTCGGTGCGCCGCCCGCCAGGCCTCGGGCTGCGTAGCGCGCAGCCGCTGGCCGAAGTACTCCCGCAGGAGAGGATGCGCGTCGAGGGAGCCATCGGTCCGCACGGTGAGCAGATTGATCTCCTCCAAGCGACGCGAGACACTTGTCCAGTCGCGGGGATCGAGCCCGATCAGCGGCTCGGTCAGCCCGGCGATGACTGGCTCCTTTCGCAGGGCTTCGAGGCAGCCCTTGGATGCCGGCCGGTCGAAGAGGCCGAGCAGCCGCAGAACGGCGAGCTGGCGAAGGCCTTTGTCGCCCTCGCGCATGAACCATTTTTGGTAGGCTTCCATGGCCTTGAAGGCGTGGCCGCAGGGACGGGAGGCGTCGTTCTGGTATTCGCGATCGGCATCCGCGAGGCGTACGGTGCTGCGCTTGAGAATGTCGCCGTCGCCACTTTCTTCGATAAGCCGCAGATACTGCCCGAGCAATTGCAGGGTGAGGCCGTGGCCGCGCACTTCGCGGCTGGCGGCTTGCAGTTCCGGGTCGTCGGGTTTGATTTCATGGGCCCCGGCGCGCTTGGCTCCGTGATGGTGTAGCAGCGCCGCGCCGGCGAGGTCGGTGAGCGCGGTCAGGGCGATGTCGTCGGCAGTGCCGCCATAGTATTGCTGGATGTCGGGGACCTTTTCCCGCGTGGTGACCACGCAAAGCCCGGCATTGTGGGCGCAAAGGCCCTTGAGCAAGGCTTCAATGCCTTGGTCCTTGAGCTTTCCCTCCATCGTCCCATGCGGGTATTGCAGCGGCTCCAGGCCATCAAGCACCATGAGACAGCGGGCTTTCCCAACGAGACCGGCGAGGCGCGCGCCGCGCTCCCATGCGGAACCCTGTGTGGGATCGGGATCGCCAAAGGCCTGCAGGGCAGCGGCGATGAACGAGTCGGCCGAGGCGGTGCGCTGGTCGCTCGTGCCCTGGCTGTAGAAGGTCCAATCGAAGACGCGCTCGGCGCCGCACCAGTTCTTCGTGGCCAGCTCGGCCATCCAGGTGGCGACAAGCGAGGTTTTTCCCATGCCGCCAAAGGCGCGGATGATGACCACGTTCTTCCCGCCGTTCCAGGCGGCGTCGAGTCGGGCGAGATCTTCGTCGCGCCCGATGAGCCGCTCGGCACTGTGGCGGAGCCTGGTGGGGGAGACGTCGATAGTCGTCTCCAGCCGTGGCAGAATCTCGACCAGGTCGCGGAGCACGGCAGAGCTGAGGCGCTCTTCGTTGCGGAACTGCCCGCGGTCGTGCCCGAGGTCGCAGATGCGCCGATAGTGTTCCCTTTGCGCCTGCACTTCCAAGGCGTTGAAGACGAAGCAGTCTTGGCGGGGGACAGGGGGGGTATCGGAATCAAAGTCCTCCGGAAGGTAAACAAAGAGCGGACGCCCGTGATAGCGCGCGAGATACGCCTCCCACTGCGTGTACGAAAAACCGGGTTGCGGCTTGCTCAGCAAGGGCGCGAGCGGGGGCAATTCGGCGGCGAAGTTGGGATACTTCTTGAGCAACCCGGCGACCGCGATCTCTTCCGGCATGGCTCCGGTGGCTTTGCCGATGAGGTGGATGATGCCGTCGCAAGCGCAAATGTAGCCATCGAGTTTCGCGAGCGTGCTGCCGCCGCTGACCATGAAATCTTCCTGCTCGGCCACATCGAGCGCGGGCCGCTTGAGGTAGCTCTTCAGCAGTTCGCGGTAGCTGAGGAATTCGCTGCTGACCGCCGAGAGAAAAAGCTTCTTATTGCCCGACATGTTTCGTCCCCCTGGTGTGGATCTGCGTAAAACCTGCCAAGTGATCGTGGATGCCGTGCATCCGCCCGCAGGCTGCTAGCGTACCAGTGCGGCGGGAAAAATGAACAGCGCGGGGGGCAGTTGCGTCCGTGACACACGAAATGTCCGGGTCATATGTCGGAGATTTTCTGCGGATGCGATTTGGTGAAAGCAAAATGGCTCTGTGGTATCTGAGCGAAAACAACTCGGGAAGTCGGCAACCAGGGGTGGCTATGTCGACGAGTGAGGAATCTTGATCTACACCACCCAGCCCAACCCCCATATGCCTCCCGGAAATGCGATGATGCCCCTGCACCGCCTTGCTGATAATCTGGTAGCCATGATCTGGGAGTGCTGCTGGCTAGCATGGGCCAAAATTCAAGCCGCCTGCGCAGCTTGAACCCGAAGGCCAAGGACCAAGCAGCCAGGGCCAGGCAGGCCGAAGAGGCGAACGCACAAGATCAAGACCACGGCAGGATAGAGCCACGCCTGTCGACGCTGGCAAGCCGGCAAAGATGGAGCTGGCACATCCGTCACCCCCTGATCCCGCGCCAAGGCGCGGGATCAGGGCGTACCCAGCCGTGGCGTTTGGCTTTTGGTGCGACGAAGCCGTCACCCGCTGGGTGAAGACGGAGGTCGTGGCCGTGGCCGTGCAACTTTTCCGCTCTGTTGCCGAAACTCATGCATGTTCGGCTTTCAGAAACTCGATGTGTATCCGAGATGGTGGAGGATTTGGTGCTGCTGCTCGGAGCCGGCG
>Ga0182017_10000664_pt1 | contig 27066 bp, 18 predicted proteins | sample 712E3DmetaG_FD_120492 | JGI IMG/M metagenome (GOLD analysis project Ga0182017, IMG submission 120492) | Permafrost microbial communities from Stordalen Mire, Sweden - 712E3D metaG | ecosystem: Environmental > Terrestrial > Soil > Wetlands > Permafrost | place: Sweden: Stordalen | collected... | reverse complement strand
TCACCATCCGGGTGATCCTTTCGTCTATAGGATTTATCAGAAAATTCACCTATAAACTACTATGATCTCCGGGTGGTTTCTCTCTATATTTCGGCTATTTCATGTGCATAGGTTAGGTAATAATAAAAATAAGCAAGGAGAAAAAAATGGCCGGACGATTTTTTAAAGTCTCATTTTCACTTTTTATTTTAATTTTCCTTAATTGCGCGAAGGAAACCCTCAGGAACCCGCAGAATGATCCTGAATCAGGAAGCGCCCGAATTATATGGCAAGCCGGTATTGGCACGGTTTGCGAGCCGGGGAGTCTTGACAGGCCGGCTATAACAAAAAATCCAAAAACCGATATTCTGGAAATGATACGTATGGAATATGCTGATGACGGGACTGGAACCCAAAAGACTTTCATGCGTAATTATTATTTCAGCAAAGGCGCCTGGTACCATCAATCCACTGTTTTCGGAGACGGACAGGATTCCGGCGCTCCGGCCCTGTGTACGAACAGAAACCTGGGTAACCTGGAATTAGTCGTAAGAAGGGGCAGACAATTGCGGCATTATTGGCGTGATGAAGCCAATGGGCTTTGGATGGGTGGCATGATTTTCGGCAATAATGTCAGGTCTGATCCGGCTTTGATTTGCAACATACAAAACAACAACCTGGAAGTAGTTGTCAGAGAAGGACCGCGCTTACGGCATTATTATCGAGATAATGCTTCTGGCGCCTGGTTTACCGATCCGGATGTTTTTGCCAATGATTTATCGGGAACTCCTTCAATGGTACAGACTTCCGATGGAAATTTGCATGTGGTAACCAGGTCGAAAGAACTCCAGATCCATCATTTTGAACGGGTCTGGGAGAGCGGCCGGTTTTCCTGGCAATTTCGCGAAATATTTGGCTTTAGTATAAAAGATGATCCGACAATAGCGATTAATTCAATAAATAATCGATTACAAGTTATTGTGAAAGAAGGTGTTGGAACAACAGGTCTGAAGCATTATGAATATTCGGGCACATGGAAACAAGTCGCTGCCATTGTTTCTAATATGGAGTTGCATTGCCCTGCAATATCGGCTTTTGATAATCATGTTTTTAGTGTTGTTTGTCTTGACGATCAGAAAAATCCTTGCATGGTGAGCTATTTCAATTATATACAGCAGTAGAGACAATACGTCACGTGGATACTGCGCATTGAAATAAAAAAGGCCTGACACAATGTGCCAGGCCATCTTCTGTCTGTTTAACTACATGTTTTATAACGTGTTACTTATCTCCCAAAACTAATCGGTTCATCGGATGATATTTCCTGTGAATCATTTGATTCTGTCGCAGGTTTAATTTCAATTGAAGATTTTGGTTCTTGAGTATTTTTAAAGGGGGCTTGTTGAGGCGAAGTCTCCGGAATAGATGTTGCATCTAATGGTTTATCAATAGTTTTTCCGGAATCTTCGTTCTGTTCATCTTCAGCTTTTAACACGCGTCTTTTCACCATAGTTTTTCGACCGTGCTGCAGGTTTTCCTTATCGACCGGGTTTGAAACGTCCATTTCAAAAACAGGGTCCGCGGGCTTGACGATCGGCAAGGCCGGGGCTGGAGGCGGCATTGGAGACACCTCTGGTTGCGGAGGGATTGCTATGACCGGAAGCGTCATTTTAATCTCTCTCGGTTCGCTGAAGGGGACCGAAGGTCTTTCCTCACGACCAGGTTTGGGCGGCTCTGTTGGTCGTTGCTGGGAAAAATCCTGACGTGGTCGGTCATTTCTTCTAAAACCTTCATTCCTTTCCCTCGGCTTGCTAAAATCATTCCTTTTTTGCGGAGGAGTTGCTATGGTTTCCTTGATTCTCCTCCGTTCTTTTTCCTGGTCCCGTTCAGCATTTTTAAGACGTAAATTGATGTCCCTGAGTGACCGTTCAACAGGGTCAGCATTTTGGATTGGAGCAGGGACCGTGGAAGCAGGAGATGGTTTTACGCGCTGATCAAAAGGGGGCCTTCTGTTACTAAACCTGTTTTCATGTTCTCGAGGTTTTCGTGCGTCCCGTATTTCAGGCGCTGCCGCTGACAGGGGTTTTTCCTTTGAATCCAATGTGGGTTTTTTCTTTGTATCTAACACAAGTATAATCAAAACAATCTGTAAAATTATTGTCAGGACTGAAGCTGTAATTACTAGTGGTGCTAAAGCAATCATATAAATAACACTCCATAAAGTTTAAATTTTTGTATTTTATAAGATGCATTGAACAATGGAAACAAATAACACATTGTTATTGCATAACTTATATGTTTAGGTAGTCGTGATTGTGTGGACGATTTGATGTTTTTTTCCATGTAGTTTAATCAATAATTAAAAAAATTTTCCATATTCCTGGACCATTAAGTCTTCATTCTCCTTTCTAACCTGCCTGAGGGCAGGTAAGGTTAGCGAATGGTTTTTACTGTCCCGCCGAGGGGTCTTTTTCGACGGATTCGGGAAGCTCGTCGGACTTCTTGACAATGGATATAATATCGTCTATCCGCCGGCCGACGAGATATATTTTGCTCCACATAAAAATAAGGATAAGCACGAAAAAAAAGAAGTTGACGATCCAGAGTATGCGAACAATGTCCATAAAAACTTAACACAAGGCGACAACGGGGTACATGCAACCATACGGCAGAACAGAGGAAATATACCTCAGGGCGCTGATTTTGTCAAGAAATCAAATACAAACGCATTTTATGGCCGCGGAATTTTCAAAATCGCCGCAGGGGTTCGAAATTTTGAACCCCTACGTCTTCATCGTGAATGCCGGTTTATGTTATACGGGCCCGAAAAGTCCGCTGATCGACTTTCCCGTGTGCGAGCACGTGATGGCCTGCGCGAACAATTCCGCCACCGAGATGACCACCATTTTAGGGATTTTCTTTTCCGGGGGAATATACACGGTGTCGGTGACCACGAGCTTTGACAACGGCGAGGCATTGATGCGCTCGACGGAGTTTGCCGAAAGCACGCCGTGGACGCAGCAGGCCTGGATTTCCTTGACGCCGAGGGACTCCAGGGCCTTGACGACCTCCAGGATGGAGCCGCCGGTGGCGATTTCGTCGTCGAAGATGAGCGCGCGTTTGCCTTTGACCTCGCCGATGACGTTGTGGATGACGGGTTTTTCGGAATCGTCGTCGCGGCGTTTGTCAAGAATTGCCAGGGGAAGGCCGAGGCTTATCGCGTAATGCCCCGCCCGTTTGGCGCTGCCCGCATCGGGGGCCACGACGACGCAATTGTCGATCCCCGATTCCCGGTAATATTTGCAGAGAAGGCGGCCGGCCAGGAGGTGGTCGACGGGGATCCTGAAAAAACCGGCGATCTGGGCCGTATGCAGGTTCATGGTCATGACCCTGTCGGCCCCCGCGGTTTCAAGAAGGTCGGCGATAAGGCGCGCGGTGATCGAAATGCGCGGCTCGTCTTTTTTGTCGGAACGGACATAAGGATAGTACGGCAGGACCGCGGTCACGCTGTCGGCCTTGGCATGCCTGATCGCGTCGGTCATGATGAGGAGTTCCATGATGTATTCGTTTACAGGAGGAGATGACGACTGGACGATGTAAACGTCCTTGCCGCGCACGCTCTCCAGGATCCGCACCTTGATGTTGTCGTTGCTGAACTTGATGATTTCGCACTCGCCGAGTTTTACTCCCACGTGTTTGCAGATGTTTTTCGCCAGGTCCCGGTTGCAGTTGCCCGCGAAAATTTTAATGTTCCCTTTCATAGCGCTTTCCATTTGTTAAAAGTATTCGTGTCTTATTCGCAAGTCAAAATCAGGGTAATCCTTTAATCGGGTGAATCAGGGGTCGTTTTACGTTCGTCCCATTCCAGCGCAAATTCCATAATGGACTGGGATATAAGCCGCGGCTGGGAAATGATTTTCGGTTCAAAATAAAAGTCCCCTTCTTCAAGATCAAGCATTGTAAAGACCGCTTCCTTCCCGGTATAGTTGCGGAAGAACGCGTCCATGACATGCCCTTCTTTGAAAATCAGGTAACCTTTTCGTCGTCCGCAGTATATGTGCAAAATACCTTCCCGTCTCCCGATTTCCAAAAACTGAATTGCGTCGATGAGCGGCGTCTGCTTCAAATTCCCGGAAAAGGCAAAACTCGTCTTAAAATGCTCATCTTCCCGGGGTTTTGATTTCTTTAGGGAGCTTTTTAAAAACAGCAGGCCGGCGCCACATAAAAGGCCCGATAAAAAACCCGCGCAGATTAGTAAAAAAGAGTTATCCATTCTCGTTTGTATCTTCGACGTCGGTAAGGTCGATCAGGTTCTTCGTCCGGGTCACCTGCTGAATCCCTTTTAATTTCTGTATGCGCCTGAAAATCTGTTTTAACTGGTTTTTGTTCTGGATTTCAATTTTAAATATACCGTTTGCGTTCTGCTGCGCGGTCTTTAATGTGGCTTCAACGACATTTGCGCCGGAAGAGGTAAAGGCCTCCGCTATTTCGTGGAGCAGTCCCGGTCGGTCTTCACCTATAATTTGTAAAGGGACAACATGTTTTTTCAGGTCGCGATCGTCCCAGTTTACCTGGATTTTACGTTCTTCATTGTCCTGGAAAAGACCCGCGTTCGGACAATCGAGACGATGGATCGAAATACCCCGTCCCCTGGTGACGAACCCGATGATCTCGTCGCCGGGGACCGGATTGCAGCACCTGGCGAAACGCACCATGAGGTTGTCGGTTCCTCCCACTAAAACACCTTTACTTTTCCCTGAAAAAGTCCTTATGAGGCGCGAAACCATCTGGGACGGGACTGAACGCTTGATGTTTTTTGGCTGAAAATAGCGCATGACGCGGCTGATCGGAAGATCTCCGGAACCCACCAGTTCGTAAAGCCGGTCAAGATTGGTGACGCCAAGGAACTGCAGGAGCGGGGCCACGTGATCTATAAAGGGGGAGGATGAACGGATTTTTTTATAGCTTGTGCTCACGATTTTTCTTCCCAGTTCGATGCTTTCCTGGCGGCCGGTTGTTTTAAGCCATCTGCGTATTGCGGACCTGGCCTTTGGGGTTTTTATTTCACGCAGCCAGTCGGCGGAAGGTTTTTTTGAAGCCGATTGCAGGATCTCTATGGTTTCACCGCTTTTAAGAGAGCGGTTGATAGGTTCGATTTTCCCATCGACCTTCGCTCCGATGCAATGCAATCCCAGCGCGGTGTGCACCGCAAAGGCAAAATCAAGCACCGTGGCGCCTTTGGGCAGGGAAATAAGGTCTCCCTTCGGGGTAAACACAAAAATTTCCGCGTGAAAAAGGTCGATCTTGAAAAATTCGTAGAACTCGGTCGAATCGGTAAGGTCCTTCTGCCATTCGATGAGGTTTTTCAGCCAGTTGAGCGTGCTGTCGTCGGTTGAGGATTTTTCAAGTTCGCCGTTTTCTTTGTAAAGCCAATGCGCCGCAATCCCTTCCTCGGCAATCTGGTTCATTTCCCATGTACGGATTTGTATTTCAAGAATAGCGCCCTTTTCGCCGAAAACCGTCGTGTGGAGCGATTGATACCCATTTGACTTGGGCGTGCTGATATAATCCTTAAACCTGTCCTGGATGGGCCGCCACAGGGAATGGATGACGCCCAGGGAATGATAGCAGGCCTTGACGCTTGTGGTAATGACCCGCAGCGCCAGCAGATCGTAGACGCCTTCGAAAGGCTTGCCGCGCTGCACCATTTTCCGGTAAATGCTGTAGAAATGTTTCGGGCGGCCGATGACGGTTGCCTCGATGTTTTCTTCTTGCAAACGTTTTCTGAGCGGCTCCGCGAAACCCTCGATGAGCACTTCGCGTTCGTCCCTGCTTGCGACCACTTTGGAGACGATGTCTTTATATTCCTGCGCATAGAGGAATTTGAAGGCAAGGTCTTCCAGTTCCCACTTGATTTTTGCCATGCCGAGGCGGTGCGCCAGCGGCGCGTAAATATCAAGGGTTTCGGCCGCGATCGCGGCGATTTTATCGGGTTCGAGGTATTTAAGCGTACGCAGGTTATGAAGACGGTCGGCAAACTTTATAATGATCACCCGGATGTCTTCGGCCATGGAAAGGAGCATTTTCCGGTATGTTTCGGCCTGACGTTCCTGACGGGACTTCATTTGGAATTGCTGGATTTTCGTTACCCCGTCGACCAGAAGGGCTATCTCCTCCCCGAATTCCTTTTTTATGGTCTCTTTGGTTATGGTCGTGTCTTCCAATACATCGTGCAGGAGTCCCGCCGCAATGGTGACGGAGTCAAGCTTTTGTTCGGCCAGAATGAGGGCCACCGACGCAGGATGGGCCAGAAAAGGCTCCCCCGATTTTCTCGTCTGGTCCTTATGGGCCGTCCAGGAAAACCGGTATGCGCGTTCGATGATGTCGATATTGACTTTCGGATTGACTTCCAGCACCTGTTTGATAAAACGGTCCACGGACTCGTCGATGGTTGATAATATGGTAATTGTCGACATAAACCCTTAACCCAGTTTTTCTTTTTCCTTACGGAAAAGCGCCAGCTTGGATTCCACTTCGCCGAGCAGAAAACGCAATTCGGAAGTTTTCTCGATCGCGTCCTGTATTCGCTGCTCTTCGGACGAAAGATTGTTTATCTGCGCCTTGATGTCCTCCATAAGCAGATTAAGGCTGCTGATACGGTGTTCGGCCTCTTTAATGATCTGCTTTTCCTTGGTAAGCTCACGCACACGGTTTTCCACCGATTCCATGATTTTTTCCATGTCTTCCATTTTGCCTTTAACGGTTTCGATGTCTTTTGCCCTTGATGCGATGTTTTCGATGTGCGTTTCGGCCTTTGAAATAAGCTCTACCAGACCGTCTATCTTTTTCTGGGCGGTGTTGATCATCTCTCTTCCTTTGTCAACTGTCTCGATCCTTATTTCCATGTCGCTGACGACAGTATCTATGTTTTGAATACGCGCGTCAATGGTCTCAATTTTGCCCGTCCTCCGGCTTATCTGTTCCATATCGGCGTTGAGGTTTTCCAGGGCCTTATCAACGTTTTTAAGTTGGGTCTCGGCCCTGTTGATTTCTGCACGGTGTTTTTCAATCACCTTTATCTGGCTGTGAGTACTGTCGAGTACCTGCTCAAAATGCTGTTTGTTTTGTTCAATTTCGCCGTTAAAACCGGCAATCTGCTTGCGCGTTTCGTCAAGCCCTCCCCGGGTTTTCAGGAGAAGGTCTTCCAGCTCCTTTTTCATTTCCATAATCTTGTTTTCCTCGGCTAACAGGGCCGTTTTTTCCTGTGCCAGCCGCTCCATCATGCCTTTAGCCTCCTGCGACTGTAAGGATATGGTGGACAATTGACTGGTGAGATTGTCAACGACCTTTTGGTCTTTGGAAATGCTTTGGATCTTGGCATTGATGTCGCCAAGCAGGAAATTGAGTTGGTCGAGTCGTTTTTCCGTTTTGTCGATCATTTCCTTGCGTTGCAACTGGGCAGTGATGCGTTCGTCGACTTGAATGACCAGATTCCCGAGGTTTTCGATCTTGCGTTCCACATCGTTGATGATACGCGCCTTTTCTTCGGTCTGGCTTATGCGTTCGCCCGTTTTTTCGGAAATTGCCATTAACTGGTCGATCTTTTGGGCCATCAATGTGACGTCCTGTTCCTGGGACTTCAGTTCTTTCATCTTTTGCTCCAGCACCGCGGTATCGGTAACAAAAGCGTCAATACTCTTTTTCATGGAATCGAGTTCCGTGCGGTATTTGTATATCTGCTCTTCTTTCTTGCGCGTGTCCTCTATGAGCGCGTTGACGTCCTTTAACTTGGTTTCGGACGCTTCGACGTCTTTGACCTTCTTTAAAGTGCCATCGATCCTGGCGTCCATTTCGCCCAGTTGTGTTTCGAGGGCCGCGATACGCTGGCTGATCGTGTCAACGGTGTTCCATTCACGGCCAACCTCCTCGATTTTCAGCTTTGTCTTGTCTAATGCCTTTTCGTAGGTGAGCACTTCAGAGTGTGTTTTCTCGATCATTTGGCTGTGTTTGGTGACCGTATTTAAAATGGCCTCGGTGTTCCTGGCCATGGTATGCACCTCATGCGCGCGCTCCTTTACTTCGTCGATGCGGGCGCTGTATTTCTGGAACTGGGCGAGCTTGTCGTCGAGCTGAATGTCAATCCCGCGGATTTCCTCGATTTTCTGAGTCGCCTGGGACATGGATTTTTCAAAACCCCTGATTTCATTTATGGATGCCCGGCTTTCCTCGAGCATGGTATTGATGTGGCCGATGTTTTTCTCCGTTTTTTCGAGTTTGGTCAGGCCTTCCTGCAAATGCTTGATTTCGGAGTCGAGCCGCCATGTCAAGGCATTGAGTCTGCCGGCTTCTTCATTGGCTTTTTCCACCACCACGCGCTGGTTTTCGAGCGCTTTTACCTTTGTCTTGACATATTCCGAAAGGCTATTGAGGTTGTCGATTTTTTCCTTTGCCAGCCGAAAGACGGACACATCCTGTTCAATGGCGCTTATCTGAGTGTTGAGGGCTTCGGCGGTTGATTTAATTTTAGAAAAGGTCGAGGCCGCCGTGCCCATCTCGGAGGAAAAGTCCCTGGCCTTTTTTTCCAGGGCGTCCACCGCCTCGGCGCTTTTTGTCTGCCGCTCTTCAATCTGGGCCATGTTCTTGAGGGCGTCCTGAAGGAGCCCCGCTCCGTTTTTTCCGCTATTGATTTTATCGAGCACAAGGTCGATTTTGTTGTTTAATGTGTCAAGGAAGTTCTCCTTTTCCTCCATGCGGTTGAACGTCTTTTCCATGGATGCGAGGTTCTTTTCCAGCGCACTCATCGTAGCGGAGCATGACTCGATTTTTGCGCTCTGGGCGACCGCCTGGTCGATGGTCGCTTTAAGGGAGAGGAATTCTTTGTTGATGTCCCCGATACCCTGCCGCATTCCTTCAAGAGACTGGCGTTCCGTCAGGATCTGTGACCGCTCATTGGCCGCCGTGGCCAGAAGAGAATGCAGGTCGGCTTTTTCCGCTTGCGCGTTTTGAAGGACCTCGCTGATCTCACCGAGGCTTTTTTCTATGGCCGCCGCCAGTGTCTGCGGGTCTTTGAAGTCATTTTTTTTTGATAATGAGAACTTCATAATAAAAGCTCCTGTCTGGAGAAAGTCTCTTCCTTAAAAATCTTCCATCGGCCGTCGCTTTTTACAAAAGATAATTTTTTGGGCTTCTGTATATGGAACACGTCCGACGCGTATTGCTGGACGAAAAGAATGACCGCCGTTGATTCTGAAAACTCGGAAACGCAGATTTTTTCCATTGTAATTGAAATCGTGCTGTACGCTTTAAATGTTTTTATCTTTTTTTCACGCCAGGAATCCCAATGCATGCCCTCGCCCTGAAAACGGCCGGCGTCGTAAAATTGGGAATACTCATCGATGTCCCGCGATTCCCATGCTTTTTTCCAGAGAGACAAAATATGCTTGAATTCGGTTTGCCGGTTGTCGTATTCACTCAAAATACCTTCCCGCAACGCATGAAGTTGCCCATAATCAGGGACAACTTCGGGCACGGTCATCGAAGGCATGTTGACGATGATCACCGGCGTCCCTATCCCCAGTTGAAGATAACCGGCCAAAGCGATCAAATTGTCGTTTTTAAGCACAACACATCCGCTAGTCGCCTCGCGCGTAGTGTCTTCGCGTGTGCCATGGATCCATATTCCCTGGCCTGTTCTTCCGGCCTTTTTATCCTCCTCGTTGGGATAATTCAGCACGTATGCCAGCGGGCCGTAAATTGCATTGAGTTCCTCGGTTTCTTTCCGCCCTATGATGAAATAAGTCCCTTCCGGCGTTCGTTTATCGCCCGCCATGATCTTTTGACCTTCGTTGCGCCCGACGAGGATCGAAAAACTTTGCGCGATTTTCCAGGTGTTTGACGGGTTGGAATTTGACAGGAGATAAAGCGTCCGTGTCGCCTTGTTGGCCAGAATGCAATAATTCATATCCTTTGAAATCACGTTGTTTTTTATCGAAGGGGCCCCGGTGTCGGGAACCGGCGCCGGGAGATCCGGGGCCTGCATTGACACAGGAGATCCCGCGGCAGGGGGTTGGACAAAAGGTTTATTTCCCGGCATGGAGTCCTGAAGCGCCGGGCCTTTGGAAACTGCAACGGGTTTGTGGGCCGCATTTTTTTCCTGCGCCAAGCGTTGCATTTTTTGGATGGCCCGTCCAGCGCTCATGATCGAGGGAATTGAAACATACAGGACCGCGGCAGCCGCAATCGACGCGACGATGACCAGCGCCGTTGCCGTTCTGATGCGGGGCAGACGAGATCGAAGGGGCCTTCCGGAGCCGTAGGCTTTGGCAATTTCCCTGCTGCGTTTCCATGTTGAATACCTGAATTGGAGGTTTTTCGTCCGGAGGACGAAAAAGTATATAACGTTTTTTTTCCACATTTAAAGAAGTTCTTCCTCAGGTCTTTTTCCGGCCGTCCGCCGACTCTAAAATATGGACGATGCGTTCCACCGTTGTCAGGTCCGGTAACGAATCAAAGCTGATCCCGTTCGTCGACGATGATTGCCGGCAATACCGTTCGATGTCACTTTTTTCAAACAGGCCTATGACCGGTTTTTGAAGCAGGTTTGCAAGTTCGAAAAAAACGGTTTTCCCAGTCACAATAAAGTCGCTTCTGGAAATAAGCGCCGCGCTTCGAGACGGCGTCATATTAGCAAAAACGGGGACCTTGCATTCATGGAGAAACCGGTAGGCCGCCTCTTCGGGTTCTCCGTCGTTGTAAACATAGTACGAAAAAGCGTCGACGGCTTTAAGTTTATTGACGAGCGTCCCGGTCCATGTTTCGCCGAAAACGGAAAAAAAGAAGCCCGCATCGATGCCGACCAGCCGGAACATCGGTTGAATATGGAATTCGTGAAGCATGTGGGCGATTTCTTCCACGGTCTCTTTGGCCACGCTCCATCGCGCCGTCGTTTTATCGGGGGCGCCGAACATCCGCGCGATCATGAAATTATAATCGGAAAGATATTTTCTGGCGGCGGAGGGATTGACATGCACATTGAGGAAGGGAAATTCTCCCGAGCCCGCGTAGCCGGCGCGAATGGGAGAAGCGGTTTTTCCGGCAAGAGAAAGCAGGGAAATATCAGGGGAAGGCTCTAAAAGTACGCAGAGATCGAACTCTTCCTTTTTGAAATGCTTTCCCCAGGCCTGAAAATCCTGTGAAAAAAGGCGCCGCTGGGACGGATCATATTCCATCGTCGACGCTTCCGGATGGACCTGTTGAAAAAGCACACCATTCTCATGGGTGCAGAAAATGGAAAACGCGGCATTTTTAAAAAGCGCCGTTAATCCTAAATATGTTTTGATCTGGTGGAACGCATCAACGGGCGCTTCGGGCAAAATAACGAGGACCTTTTTAATGCCCGCGCAATTCCACGGAAATTCCAGGGCCGGGGCATTACGGACTATCCACTTTGTCAACGAAATGCGCCACGGGGGAGGGAACATTTTCGAAAAAAAGTACATTGTTTTGCCGAAAAGCTTTGATTTTGCCATACGTTAATTATATAATTTTGGAATACCACGGATAAAATACCCCGGATCATTATTCATTCGAATGATCAGGGGTATCCGATATCATACAAATCAGTCCCATATTATAAAATATAAGTCATTAAAATAAAAGGACAAAATCGGCATCGTCACAATTAGCTGGAAGATTGATCTTGTCGCACAATGAATAAAAAGCTGAAATTGATACTTACTATCCTTGAATCGCTTTTCTATATAGGGTGCGCGGCAGCCGTTGCTTCGGGTAGAATTGACAAATGGCTCTACGCCGTACCTTTCCTTGCTTATGCTCTGGCGGGGAGCGCCGTGGTCCTGTGCTGTGCAGTCGTATTAACCTCGATCGGGCCCCGGCCGCTTTTCAAGCGCAGCAGAGTGGCGCTGGGAATTTCCTTTCTTGCCATTGCGGCCGTTCATCTCACCACGAAGCCGCTTCCGGTATTCGGAATGGCCTTTGTCTATCCCAACTCCGTTTTCTATGTTTTGTATTTTGCCTGCATCCTCATTTTTGCCGTGTGCGGCAGCGGGCCCCAATTTTTTGCCGTTTGCGCGCTGTGCACCGGCGGAGAAGCCGCCAATTGCGCCGTCCAGGGTTATTATAGAGGACTGTTCGATGTGCAGGCCCCTCAGTGGGGTGGTTTTGCCGCTAGCCGGGGACCCATCCTGCTTCTTCCCCTTTTTTACATGGTGTGCGCGGGCATTGTCCCTTATTTCATCTGTTTCCTGAAAAGTCAGGAAAATAAGCGGCCGCGCAAGCAGCAGAAAATGTCATTAAGCCGGCAGATGGAGCAGGACGGGCAAACGCCGGATAGCGCCGTCCAGGAAGGACACGCGCCGAGGGGCATGTCCATCGGCCCCGGAAAAACAAGCGTCCTCATTATGCGACAGGACGTTGACGACGCGTATGCCGAAAAATCGGGGATTGATAACCTTCTGTCAAGCATTGTTTATTTCATGAGCAGAAATTTCAAGTCCTATTCGGCGCTGGGGTTTATTTATGAGCCCGACATAAAGACTTTTGTCCTTAATTCCCATCATTCAAAAAGCCTTTCAATAAAAAGGGACCTTCACATACCCGAAGGCAAGGGCGTCGTGGGCGCCATGGCGCTCGACAAGCAACCGTTCATCAGCGGAGATCTTTCCTTTTACAATGCCGAACTGCTGTACTATAGCGGCAACGAGATGGTAAATTCGGTCATTGCCGTGCCTATCATTTCGCACAGCAAGGAACTTTTGGGCGCCCTGGTCATCGACAGTCAGGACAAGCATGCGTTCCGGGAAGAACACAAAGACATCATGCGGCGTTTTTCTTTGCTGGCCGCGGCGCTTATTACGAATGTGCGGATGAGAATGTACCAGGAGCGCGCCGCAAAACAGTTCCAGATTTTTTACGAGGCCTCGCAGCAGTTCATCACGGCCCTGCACCTCGCACAGGTATTCGACGTGCTGGTTTCCATGGTCGAACTGCTCACCACGTATACACGGATCATCGCCATCACCTATAACGAACAGGACAACAGCGCCACCGTCGTCAAAATAAAAGGCCTATCGGCCGATCTGGCGGAAGGTTTCCGTTTCGAGATCAACACGGGCATTTATTCATATGCTTTACAGAAGCTGAAAATCGTCAATCTTCCCGATTTTCAGGAATTCAAAGGGAAATATTACCGGTTCATGCCCGACGAACCCGTACCTACGGAACTTCGCTCGCTCATCATTATCCCTATTGTGGACAATGATTCGCGGCCTTCCGGCCTGCTTTCCATCGAAAGCGCTTCACCGAACCAATTTCAAAGCGACCTTGAAAAGGTTCTCTTTACCCTGGTGGGCAACGCATCGGTCGCGATAACCCGTGCGCGGCTCTATCACCGGATGGAACTGCTTGCAATCACCGACGGCCTTACTCAGCTTCATAACCACAAACATTTTCAGGAACAACTCGCCAAGGAACTGGAACGCACGAAACGCTATAAGCGGCCGGTGTCGCTGCTCATGATGGACATCGACCACTTCAAGTCCTTTAACGACACCTATGGCCACCCGGTGGGCGATCTGGTGCTCAAGGAAATCGCCCAGTGCATCAGGCAGGCCATACGCGTCAATGATATAGCGGCGCGTTATGGCGGCGAGGAATTCACCGTGATCATGCCGGACAGCTCGGAGGAAGGCGCGTTTGTCACCGCGGAGCGGATACGTCGGCGGGTCGAGCAGAAAATCATCCTGTCGGGCGTAAGCCAGCTTCGCGTGACACTCAGCGTGGGCTGCGCCTCGTTCCCGGTGCAGGCCTCCGGGCAGCAGGAACTCATCGACAACGCCGACAAGGCTCTGTACTATTCTAAAGAAACGGGCCGCAACCGCTCAACCGTGTTTGTCAATGGAATGGGCGGGGAAAAAGCAATAGCCCCTTAATTGCGCAAACGTTTTTCAATCGCGTCGATTACTGTGTCGAGCACCTTGATGCGTCCGTATAATTTGCAATTCGATTCCACGATGGTCCATGGCGCGAGAGGAGTGCTTGTCCGGTAAATCATCTCGTCAACCGCCTTTTTGTAGTCGTTCCATTTCCTGCGGTTGCGCCAATCTTCATCGGTGATTTTCCATTGTTTCAAGGGTGTCCTTGTGCGTTCATTGAACCGCCGTAATTGCTCCTCGGAGTCGATATGGAGCCAGAATTTAATCAGGACTGTTCCGAAATTCGCCAGATGTTCTTCCATCTCGTTTATTTCGTGATAGGCACGACGCCACGATTCTTCCGTGCAGAACCCTTCGACGCGCTCGACGAGCACCCTGCCATACCAGGAGCGGTCAAATATGGTTATATGCCCGGCCTTGGGCATCTTTTGCCAGAAACGCCACAGGTAGTGATGGGCCTTTTCAAAATCGTTCGGGGCGGCCACGGGCTCCACCACATAGCCACGCGGGTCGAGCCTCTGTGTCAACCGGCGGATGGCGCCGCCCTTGCCTGCCGCGTCCCAGCCTTCAAGCGCTATGACCACCGGAATACGCATGCGGTAGATCCGGTATTCGAGCTCACGGAGGAGGTTCTGCTTTTTCTTGAGCAGGTTTTCGTAGTCGTCCTGTTCAAGCGAAAGGGAAACATCTACTTTGTCAAGAATTGACGTGTCCAGCTTTCCCAAGGGTGCGGTCGGCCGTTGCGCTTTCTTCAAGGAACCCGGTCCGTGAGATAAAAGTGCGCTTTTATTGAGGGCGCTGCTTATCGTCGCGAACATTTTGAGCGTTGCGAAATGAAAATCGTGAGATTCTATAACGGTCCACGGGGCATAGTCGGTGTCGGTTTTTGCTATCATGTCTTCAATGGCGGCAAGATATCTCGAATATTTTTTATGCCTGTTAAGGTCTTCTTTGCTGACGCGCCAGGCGGTCGCCTGGCTGCTTAAAAGCTTTTTAAAGCGCTTTTTCTGTTCCGACTTGGAGATGTGGAGAAAAAATTTTATGATAATTGCCCCGTCGTCGGCCATTTGACGTTCGAACGACGTTATGTCGGTGAAAGCCTGTTTGAGCTGTTTCTTTTGAATAGCGCCGTCAACGCGATCGTTGAGCACCCGGCGGTACCAGCTGTGGTCGAAAATTGCCATGCGTCCGCGGGAAGGGACCTTGTTCCAGAAGCGCCACAGGAACGGGTGAAACTGCTCTTCCTCGGTTGGCGGACGGCAATTGAAAACGTTGAACCCGCGAGGGTCCAGGTTGAGGATCAGTTCATTGATCAGAGTGCCTTTTCCGGCTGCGTCCCAGCCTTCAAAAATGATGAGTATGGGGACTTGTCGCTGCCGGGCATCGCGTTGAAGAACGGGCAACTGCAAATCAAATACTTTTCGCGCTTTTTTGAAATTAGGTTTCGGGATTTTCTTTGAGAGATCAATGTCGGCCAGCATCGGTATGCCTCCATGAGAAAGGGCTTTAATTGTTAGAAACTGTGTTTGAATTATATACGCAAACAGCCCTACGGGATAATTCAGACTTACAGTTTCTTATTCACCTTGTGGGTTAGAGTATACAACAAACACACAGAATTCTCCATTGGTTTTTTAAAAGACAGTGGTCTTAAAATTAACCTAATACCCCAAGGCGGATTTTAATTTTCATTAACCATTTGCCCTGGATGTTCGGCATGCAAAAAACCGTATTTGACATTGTGGTCGCCGGCGGCGGCCCTGCCGGTATTATGGCGGCCTTGCACGGCGCTCGGGGCGGCAAAAGCGTATGTCTTATCGACAGAAAGAAAAAGATCGGCTTGCCGGTACGGTGCGGAGAGGGTATCGGTCTGAAAGGTTTTACGCAGGCTAATAGCATAAGACCCGAATGGATCAAAAGCACCATTACGAAGGTGAAGCTGGTTGCTCCCTCCGGAACAACAGTTTCTTTTCCTGCCGGCTCCGACGCATACGTTATTGACCGGGAACTCATGGAACGCGATCTGACCAAAGATGCCGTGGCTGCTGGGGCATCATTTTTTCCGGACACGACGGTTGTCGGAGCGAAGCGGGTGGAAAACGGCATGTATGAATGTACGACGACCCGTGGGACCTTTTCCTGCCGGTGTCTTATAGTTGCCGACGGCGTGGAATCGAAACTCGCACGGGAATTTGGTTGGGACACGTCGCTTGCCCTTCGGGACGTCACTACCTGCGCATTTGCCCGGATTGACGGCGCCGGAGTCCCGCAGGACACCTGCATTTTTTACCTCGGGCGGGAAATAGCCCCCGGCGGCTATGTTTGGGTATTCCCACGCGGTAAAGACCACGCCAATGTCGGCCTCGGGATCAACGGGACGTTTTCCACGGCAGGGAAGTCCAGACAACTGTTATTAACCTTTATCAATCAACATTTTCCCCATGTCCGTTATACCGACCTGCATTCCGGCAGCGTGCCGATGGACGCGTGGTTGCGGCCGCTGGTCAAAGAAGGGGTGATGGTCGTCGGCGATGCGGCCCGCCAAATGAATTGCGTCACCGGCGCGGGTATAAATTATGCGCTGTTCGCGGGTCGGCTTGCTGGCACGATCGCCGCACAATCCATTGACGCCGGCGGGTGCCGCTGGGACCATTTGAAACTGTACGAAAAAGAGTGGGCCCGGCATTACGGAAAGCAGCAAATCCGCTCACGCGCCGTTAAGGAAGTCATGGGGAAGTTCAGCGACGGTTTTTTCAACGAAGTCGCGGCCTCAATCGCGAAGAAGGACGCCGAGAAGCTCAATACATTGAAGGTGTTCCTATCAACCTTCTCCAAACACCCGTTTCTCATGTTCAAGATACTCAGGTTGTTCGGACGCTGAAGGTTTTTTTGAAAAGGTCGAGAACCGCACCCCTTTTTTAATGCGATTTAATCGGCCATTTCTTGTTCCAGAACATCAGGATGGGGCTGGAAACAAAATAGGTTGAATACGTTCCAATGATCGTACCCACGAGCATCGCCAGGGAAAGGTCGCGGGTGGATTCGCCGCCGAGCACGAAATAGATCGACACAACGAAAAGTACCGTGAGCACCGTAATGATCGTTCGGGAAAGCACCTGGTTGATGCTTGTGTTGATGAGGTCCTCGAAACTTTTCCCCGTAAACCCTTTATGGGTATTCTCGCGCACGCGGTCGAACACCACGATGGTGTCGTTGAGTGAGTAGCCGATCACCGTGAGGATTGCGGCCACGAAGGAAAGGGATATTTCGGCATTACGGATGGTAAATACGCCGGTGGTGATGATCACGTCGTGGATGAGTCCGGCGACGGCTGCCACGCCGTGGGGCAATTTAAAACGGAACGCCATGTAGATGACGATGGCTATCCATGAAAGCAAAACGGCCATGATGGCTTTCTGGGCGAGCTCGGCGCTTACCTTGGGTCCAACGCGCTCCTCTTTTTCAAGGGTAAAGTGGTTTTGCGAATAGTCCTTGGTAAGCGATGCTTTGATCTGGTCGGCCACGAAACTCCCCTCGGATATTTTCTTGACCGTTATCTGGATTTCGTTCCGTTCAAACGTGCCGACGGTCTTAACTTCGGGTGAACCAAGGCCGAGGCCGTTGACTATCGCGCGGATTTTACCGATGTCCTGCTGGACGGGCTTTTCGAACCTGAAAAGGGTGAGCGTCCCGCCGATAAAATCAACCGACAGGTTGAAGCCTCCATGGTAAATGATGGACCCAATGGTGGTCAGGATCAAAATGCTGGAAATCACGAATCCCTTTTTACGGAAGCCTAGAAAATTATAGTTCGTGTTTTTAAAAATTTCAATCATAGATGAAAACTCCTAAACCTTTCTTATATGCTCAGTTGATTGTCCTTGGAAATAGGAATAACATTGAAGAACGCCCGCGTAATGACGACCTGGGTAAAAAGCGTAAAACAAATTCCAAGGATCATGGTAATGGCAAAACCCTTGATGGGACCCGTGCCCGCCCATAATAATATCAAGGCCGTAATAAGCGTCACTATTTGTGTATCGACGATGGTTATGATTGCCCGGTTATAACCGGCTTCGATGGCGCTCCGAGGTGTTTTGCCCAGACGAAGTTCCTCACGGATACGCTCGTAAATAAGCACGTTGGCGTCAACCGCCATACCGACGTTGAGGATGAGCCCCGCGATACCCGGCAGCGTGAGCGTTGCATTGATCGCGGCCATCATTCCCAGAACAAACAGAAGATGGAGCACCAGCGCCCCATTGGCGATGAGTCCGCAATAGCGGTAATAGACCACCATGAAAATAATAATGAGCACAAAGCCCAAAAGCGAGGCTATACCGCCCATGCGCACCGAATCCTGCCCCAGGGAAGGTCCGACGATACGCTGTTCGACAATCTTGACCGGAGCCGGGAGGGCGCCGGCGCGAAGGACCACGGACAGGTTCTTGGCCTCATCCATGGTAAAGCTGCCTTCGATCTGAGCGCGTCCCGACGGAATTTTTGACCGTATGACCGGCGCCGAATACACGGTGCTGTCGAGCACGATTGCCAGGTATTTTCCAATGTTGGCGGCGGTGACGCGGGCAAACGTGCGCGCGCCTTTACTGTTCATTTCAAGCTCCACGATGGCCTGTCCCATGGACATTCCCCCGCGGTCGATGGATCCGCGCGCGTCCTTGATCGCGTCGCCCTTCATTTCGGCGCGGGACTTGACATAGTATAACATGCGGTACTGCGACGAGCCCTGGACGCGGGTTTCGTGTCCCCATAAAAAAACGCTTCCGCCCAGCCCCGAATGTTCGAGGGCGTCCCGGACGTCTTTACGGCCAAGGATGCCAGCCACTTTCACCTTGTTGCTTTCGAGCACGGCGATCTGCTCGCCCATGCTGGTCAGAAGTTCCGAAAAGGAGGAAACCGTCTCTTCTTTTTCAGCGGCGCTGTCGGCTTTTGCCTTGGACGTATCCGCGGTTTTGTCTTTGCCCTGGAAAAGGGTCTGGGCCTTCTGCTGCGCTTCTTTTTCTTTCTGGGTGACGGTGTCTTTCGCGATGGCCGCGGCGGTATCGCCGAGCTTTACGCCTTTGACCGCATTGTCAATTACCTTAATGGCGCGTTCAAGGTCCGCGGGTTCGCGCAGAAGGTTGAATTCGAGCTGTGCGGTGGAGCCGATGACGCCCGTGGCCGCGGCTTCGTCGCGGAACCCGGGCAGCTCGACGATGATCCTGTCTTTCCCCTGTTTCTGGATCATCGGTTCGGCGACCCCGAGACCGTTTATGCGGTTTTCAATGACCGTATATGCACGCTCAAGAATATCGCCGGTGGCCTCCTTGGGAAGGTTCGACCGGTCGATTTCCAGCACAAAACGCATGCCGCCCTGAATATCGAGTCCGAGGTTGATGATCTTCTTGAAGATGTTCGGGTGCGTCGCGGCGTATTCGTTTTGCTGTTGAGGGCTTTTAGTATAAAAAATGATGGAGTCTTTCAGAAAGAAAAGCGAAAAAACAACGGCTCCAAGCGTAAGCAGAATGCTCAGGGTGGTATTTCTTTTCATAATCCTGCGAATAATTCCTTTCGGTAAACAAGTCCGTTACTTATGTTTGCGAAACTTTCGATTGAAGAAACTCTCTGACCTTTTCGACGATGTCCTTTGGGTTCTGGGGTTTGGTCAGGTAGAGGTCGCAGCCCACGCGCTGTCCCTCACGATAGTCGTGCTCCTGGTTCAGTGCGGTAAAAAGGAAAACGATGATGTCCCTCGTTTCGGGGTTCGATTTGATCCATTCGCATACGTCGAACCCCGTCTGCCCGCACAGGATGACATCGAGTATGACAAGGTGCGGTTTTTCCTTTTTGACCACCTGCATTGCCTGGTTCGCGGTTATGGCCTCAAAGACGAGATACCCTTCCAGTTCCAGAAACAGCCTCAGTATCTTACGGATGCCGGGCTCGTCATCCACCAGTAATACTCGAAATTGATTTTTCGTATTCAAGATCGTGTAATCCCAGTTCTTGCCTTTAAAGACTATCGAGTCACTAAAAATATATGTTGAACACAATTAAGTAAATCTATTGTTTTTCGGACGGACCAGGAAGCTCGTCGCCGGCCTCCGAAAATATGATCTCAAAATCGCCTTCGGGCGTTGACCCGATGTGCACCCGCGTATACTCCTTGTCTTCCTCCCCCAGATGGATCAGCAGCTGGCGCGAAATGCCCGGCAGGAGGGATTGGTCGATCACCGCGTCGGCATTGCGCGCGCCGGCTTCCACGGCCGTACAGCTTTCGGCGATCTGGTCGACAAGCTGCGGCGAGCATGAAAGGGTGATGCCGTGGACTTTCCGGATGCGCTGGGCGATTTTGTCAAGTTTCATCGCCACGACCCCGCGCATGACCTCTTTACTGAGCGGCTTGAAGGGGATGATCTTGCAACGCCCGAGAAGGGCCGGCTGAAAATGCGCGGAAAGCTGCGGCCGGATGGCGTCCACAAGGGCCTTGTTCGACGGGGCCTCTTCGCCCCCGCACAGCTCGACGATAGTTTCGGAAGCGAGGTTCGAGGTCATGATGATGATCGTGTTGCGGAAGTTGATCTCGCGGCCTTCGCCGTCGCGCATGATACCCTTGTCGAACACCTGGTAAAAAAGGTTCATGACCTCCAGGTGAGCTTTTTCTACTTCGTCAAGTATCACGATGGAATACGGCTTCTGGCGCACGGCCTCGGTCAGAATGCCCCCCTCGCCGTAGCCCACGTAGCCCGGAGGCGACCCCTTGAGTTGTGACACAGTGTGTTTTTCCTGGTACTCCGACATGTTGATGACGGTCATGAATTTTTCGCCGCCGAAGAGCATGTCGGCGAGGGTGAGCGCGCATTCGGTCTTGCCCACGCCCGAGGGCCCCGTGAAGAGGAACACGCCCAGCGGTGCGTCGGGGTTTCCCATGCCGGTCTTCGAGGCCCGGATGGTGTTGGCGAGCTCGCCGAGCGCCTCGTCCTGGCCGATCACCCGCTGCTGCAGGCGGCTTTCGAGTTCCAAAAGCGCCGCGGCCTCATCCTTGACCATTGACCCCAGGGGAATGCCCGTCCAGTCGGATATCACCTGCGCGCACACCGAAGCCGAAACCACGGGGAAGACCATGGGATTTTCGCCCTGAACGGCCTCGAGTTTTTTCGTTTCGGCCTCAAGCTTCGCGGTAAGGTCTTTTTCCGCCTGGGAAGCTTTGCCGGATTCCTTGGCCTTGACCAGCTCGGTCTGCAATGAAATGATGGAAGCGGCAAGCTCTTTCTCTTTTGTCCACTGCTCGGTAAGCAGGGCGATTTTTTCCTTGGATCCGGCGATGAGCGCCGTGCACTTTTCCACCACCTCCGGCGAAAGCCCGATACCCGCGGCAAGGTCTTTATTGAGGGTTTTAAGTTCGAGTTCGGCGTTGAGCAGCGTCCGCTCCGCGTTGTCAAGCTGGGCGGGCTTCGTGCTCTGGCTCATCTTGACGCGCGCGCACGCCGTATCGAGCACGTCGACCGCCTTGTCGGGGAGCTGCCGGCCCGATATATAGCGGTGCGAATACGACACGGCGGACCGGATCCCGTCGTAGGTGATGCGCACGCCGTGGTGCTTTTCATAGCTTGCGCCGATGCCTCGCAGCATGATGGAACAGGTTTCTTCATTCGGCTCTTCGATTTTCACGAGCTGGAACCTGCGCGCCAGGGCCGGGTCTTTTTCAAAGTATTTGCGGTATTCCGACCAGGTGGTGGCGGCAAGAGTCCGCAGTTCCCCGCGCGCCAGCGCCGGCTTGAGGAGGTTGGCGGCATCGCCCTGGCCGGCGGAACCGCCGGCGCCGATAAGCGTATGCGCCTCGTCGATGAACAATATTGTGGGGGTCGGGCTGTTTTTAATGGCGTCGATCACGTTTTTCAGGCGTTTTTCGAACTCGCCCTTGACCGATGCGCCAGCCTGGAGAAGCCCCAGGTCAAGGCCCCACAAATCGACGTTGCGCAAATGGTCGGGCACGTCATTGTTGGCGATCCGCAAGGCAAGCCCTTCGACGATGGCGGTCTTGCCCACACCAGCTTCACCAACGAGAATGGGGTTGTTTTTCCTCCGGCGGCTCAGAATGTCGAGCGCCTGCCGGATTTCGTTGTCGCGTCCTAAAATCGGGTCGATCTTGCCGTCGCGGGCCAACTGGGTGAAATTCGTGCAGAACTGGGTGAGCACGTCGGCCTGGCCCGCGCCGCCGCCCGATAGGCTTTTTGTGCCGGCAGCAGGCTGTTTTCCGGTCTGTTCGATTGAGGCCTGGACGATTTTGAAATACTGGTCTTTCAGGTTCTCCAGGTTGATTCCCCGGAGCAGGTCCGCGTAGGACGACATGCCGAGCTGGCCCCTTTCGAGCGCCGCGATAAAAAGCGACCCTGAGGTGATGGCGGGTAATCCTAGATTGAGCGAAGCAATGACCCAGGCCAGCTCCAATTCATCGAGCAGGGGCGGCGAAAACAGGGGTTTGCCCGTATTGCCCGTGCGCAGGTTTTCTAATTCATGGGTGACCGCTTTTTTCAAATGCGTCGGATCGATGCCGAAATGGTGGAGGATCAGTGGAATGTCGCCGTCATTCCGGTCGAGAAATTCAATAAGCAGGTGCTCATGCCTGACTTCATAATGGCCGCGGCTCACACACGTACCCACTGCCGTTGCAAAAACATTTTCACAGTAATTATTGAGTTTTTCGAGCAACCGCGGAATGTCGCGAACTGCCATACAAACACTCCTTTTTTAAAAATGAAACAGAAAATATACCTATTTGCACGGCTAAGGAAAGGGATTTTTATTAAAAATGCAATGCATTCCCGGGTTAAGGAGTATATTTGGATGACTATATGAAAAAGAGACCTGATAGGAGATCGTATGAGTTCGGTCAAAGTCATTTTCGTTGAACCAACCGGCGCGCGTTCCAATATTTTCGCCCGGTTTATGTCTATTCCACTTTTGGGTCCGGTGTATCTCTCAACCATCGCGAAACAAGCGGGGTTTGATGTTTCCATTATTAATGAAAACATTCTTCGCCGGAAAATAACCACCTCCGAGCTGGTCAGCGCAGACATCCTGTGCCTCAGTTGCATCACGGCCACGATTGACAGGGGGAAAAAGATCGCCTACACGTATCGGGCCTTGCGGGCGGCAAAAGGTAAAAAATCACGGGTTATCGTCGGGGGAATACATGCAAGCATGATGCCCAAGGACCTTTCGGAGTCTTTTGATCAAATCATAGTCGGCGAGGCTGAAAACATCATCGTTGACATACTCAAGGGCCGTATAACCGACCATATCGTGTACGGCACTAAACTCGACAATCTCGATACACTCCCGCTCCCCGACTATTCATTGTTGCAGGGGTGGAAGGGAAAAGGGGTTGTGCCGGTCATGACTTCGCGGGGGTGTCCCTACGACTGTAATTTCTGCTCGGTGACGAAAATGTTCGGCAAGGGATACCGGGCGCAAAGTCCTTCGCGGGTATTGCAGGAAACGGCGCGGTTCAAGCAGGGCCGCGGGTTCGTTTTTTTCGTCGACGACAACTTTGCGGTCAATTTCGACCGGACCAATGAAATACTCGACGGGATGGTTTCAACGGGGTTTAAAAGGCCCTGGAGCGCGCAGGTACGGACCGACGTTACGCACAAACCGGAATTCGTGGCCAAAATGAGAAAGGCCGGGTGCAAAATAGTCTACGTCGGCTTCGAGTCCATCAACACCGAAAGCCTCCTTGACATGCACAAAAAGCAGACCGTCGACGATATCAGACGGTCGATGGAGGTGTTCCACAAAAACAACATCATGGTGCATGGGATGTTCATCCTAGGCAACGATCCTGATACGAAAGAGCTGTTTAAAACGACTTCCCGCTTTTGCAAAGAGGCCAATATCGATTGGGTCCAGTATTCAGTACTTACGCCGCTGCCCGGTACCGACCTTTACGCCAGGCTGAAAGACGAAGGGCGGCTTCTCCACAAGCAATGGAGCTATTACGACGGCCTGCACGTGGTGTTTTCGCCGAAAAACATGACCGCGCACGAGCTGCAAAAGGGCATGATCGAATGTTTCAGTGATTTTTATTCATATGCGAACGCGATCAATAACGCCCTGAACGCAGGCTATAACGTCACCGCCTCCGCAGTGAAGGCCCTGTATCAAAAGGTGCATTTTCCTTCGCTGTATCCAACGTTTGTCAAATTTGCCGGAAATGGGATCGTCAAGCAGTGGGTCCGGGAGAATGCGCCCTATTTATCATATTTAAGCAAATCGTCGGCGCGGGCATAAAACATTTTGACAAACATTGTATGGGGATATATTTTTTAACCCAGTCCTTAGTTTCTCTTAGCTTGTGAACGACAATTTTTTATCCTTCGGAAGCTTAGAGAAACTTGTCTGCCTAAGGCAGAAAACGTTGAACAATAATTTTTTTAAGCTTGCTGGAGTGTAGCTCAGTCGGCAGAGCAAGTGGCTGTTAACCACTGGGTCGGCGGTTCGAGCCCGTCCACTCCAGCCAAATATAACCCTTCAAAATGCCCTTTCCGTTAAAAGAAAGGCTTTTTGATGGGTTTTTTATTTGTGGTGGAATTTTCGATTCTAATATCCAAAATGCCTCGTTGGCCTGAAAATGTATCATCCTTTCCTTTCCCAAAGTCATCAGCCAATTGTCAATTAGTCGGCGTAAAAACCGGCTGTACCAACCAATCCCGCCACGGAATCCCGGCGTGCGGAATTCCCGCACCGGGATCTTCTCCGATACTCGCTCCGTGATTCAGCACTCTTGGATGCTTCTCTTTACACATGCCATGTGCTTTGACCCCGGTAGAATCTCAACACCTCGCCATTGCGGTGCTTTGGTGTGGATGGCTAATCCTTACCAGATACAGACTTTTCGAGAACATACTTGTTCTCTCTTCACTATATAAGAAGCATCAAGCTTTGCTTGACGCACTAACAATAAAATTCATCCGAAACGCGCTTCGCGTTTTCGGCGCGCAATTTTCTGGTTGTAAAAGCGTTGGTGAAACGACAAAGGAATAGAGTGTCCGTTTTTTATTGCGATTATTTATGAATGTCGGAAGCCGTTATATTTCTGCTTCCGTGAATTACTGCGAGGATTGAAATCTCATCCGGTGAAAGCTGATAAATAAGGCGGTAAGAATAGATAAAGAGCTCTCGGATTTCTTTTTTATCCGTTTCCGGTACAATTCTTCCCCGTTCCGGCATATCAGGAATCGTTGATGAGATTGTGACGATTTCCCTGATAATTTTCTTTGCATAAAATTTTGAATCCAAGGCAATATATTCATATATCGCTTTAAGATCGTCCCGCGCCGGAAAGGTCCATTTTACCATGAGTGGATTTCTTTTTCGAGGTCTTCAATTGTTATCGTTTTTCCACTCGCTACGGCTTCTTGCCCTTTTTGAATTTTATCGATAACATAAATTCTATACATAATTTCATCCACAGAAGAATCGTCCGGTAGCGATGAAATTGCTGCAAGTGCTTCATTTTTAAGGGATTTCATGATTCATTTACTCCTTTGCGTTTTCTACTCAATATAATAATTCAATTCAATAAAAGAATCAATGGCAAAAAATAAAACCTGCTGAGCAATTCGAGACCATATCGCCTGCAAAACATTATAAATCATTCGACACAGGCTCTTGAAGCGCTTTTGCTTATCTCGTCGTGCCGATTTCGCTATTGCATGCAGTGAGGTTTTCATCACGCTTTCTGAGGTCTGTCACTACCCCGACGATGTTCGCGGAGCTGGGGATGCCAGTCTCCGCCGTTTTCCTCGTACATGCTTACCTATCCGCTCAGCCCTTCCCCATGTATGCGGCAATCATTCCTCGCATCCAGCTCAGCACCCTTTGGGCTACCTTTGGCAGTGTTCTTTGGCCATCCATGGGCCTTCGAATCCCGCACGCGGAGTACTACGACTGAGTCCGACTTCCACCGGTTGTTTAACGACCTCGACATTACTCTTGGTCAATAGACCTGCTTGATGATTTAAGCAGAACCCGACGGATCTCTCAAGTTCTTGGATACTTCTCTTTACACATGCCACGTACTCTGACCCCGGCTTGCCTTGGTCGTAGGAATACTCTGTAAGAGATTGATTTTACTGGTCATATTTTTAATTTTAAACACTTTTTTCCTTTTTGCATTTTACATTTCGAGTCCGCGAGTGCGTGCAACAATGCAATTCAGCCGCCTGGGTCGGTCTGAAATTGCCTGGTTATAAGAGGGTTTTAGTTACGTCCTAAGTATGTCCTCCGTCAGAGTGCCCGGTTGTCTTTTTTTTGTCCTTTTTTTGGGTTTTTCTTTAGGTCCGCAACAAGGAACAAAATGAATAATACCGGCGGAACTGTGGCATGAACATTTGCAATTTCCATAAGCTGGCGGGAAACCTTTATATTTTTCTGATTTTAATTTCATTCGTCGTCCGGTGGTGAAGGCCGTCAGCCATCGCAAAAGCTCATCGGTTGTTCAGGAAATCAAAGCGTCATTTTATTGCATTAATCTTTTCTTTAAGCTTTCTATTTCATCGTCTATAGCACGGTGATTATGGGTTGTCATGTTCGCAAGGGTAATGGGGTGCAAGATTTTGTCATTTTCTAAGTATTCAATCCGTTTTTTAATACCATCTCTTGATCTATTACGTATATCTGCTTCTTCTAAAAATGATAATAAATTCTTCAAATATTCCCACTTGTCTTTCAATTGATTTTCTATGTTTGATAACATATCAACTGTGGCTATAGAACGAACACTTCCTATTTCTTCTCGCTCCTTTTGTAAGTCCTTAATTTCCGATAATTTATGCATTACCTCGGTATAATGCTTCTTGTCTCTTTTTAAAAAAGGTTCAAGTTGCTTTTTTAATTCCTCTATCTCTGTAATTAATTTATCGTTTATGTCTTCGTCTATCTTTGCGAGAATTGCCGCGTCTGATTTTGGTTTTAACCATGTTTCGATTTTGTACCAAATCCAAAATATTCCCGCAATAAGTCCGATAGAAATCAGAACCGATAAACCAACCATTAATACTATTTGATATTTGTTAACCATTAAGATACTTCTGTGCGTCTGCCACCATTCAATATCGGGCGGAATTCCAAC
>Ga0182017_10000663_pt1 | contig 27068 bp, 22 predicted proteins | sample 712E3DmetaG_FD_120492 | JGI IMG/M metagenome (GOLD analysis project Ga0182017, IMG submission 120492) | Permafrost microbial communities from Stordalen Mire, Sweden - 712E3D metaG | ecosystem: Environmental > Terrestrial > Soil > Wetlands > Permafrost | place: Sweden: Stordalen | collected... | reverse complement strand
GATCTATGCTGCCGTGGGGCTGTTCCATTTCGCATTCCGGAAGAATTTCCTTGCGATCTCATTCGACGTACACGCGGCGGAGGCCGCCGGCATCAGGGTGCGGCTCTGGGATTTCCTCTTCTACATGTCGTTCGGGTTCGTCATCACGAGCTCGGTGGCGATCGCCGGCGTCTTCCTTGTGTTCAGTTACCTCGTCATCCCCTCCGTCGCCGCCATGCTCCTCGCTGAAAAGATCAGCACGCGCCTCGCGCTGGGATGGATCGGGAGTTCGATAATAAGCTTTGTCGGCGTGAAGCTCTCCTGGATCACGGGGTTGCCGACCAGCCCGCTGATCGTGGTCCTCTTCGCGGCGGCGCTGCTCCTGACCGGCGTGTTCCGGTACCTGAAACTTGCGCCGCGGAAACTGACGGCGGTCAGGAACATGGCGGGGGCCGTTGCCGTCGTCGCTCTGTTCGTCGGGGGGTTATTCTTTTTCGGCAACCCGGAGGAAGACCCCCTCACCCACACGCTCCACATGCTGGGGAGCCCCCTGAGTACGGACCGCCAGGCGGCCCTGTCTAATCTCAGGACGTACGGTGATCGGGACAGTCTCTGGCTCCCGTCGGTGGTCCGGCTGCTCCACGACCAGGATGCGGCTGTCAGGATCGGCGCCGTGGATCTTCTGGGGGAGCTGAAGAAGAAGTCCGCGCTTCCCGCCGTTCTTGACCTCCTTGATGATGGTTCGGATGAAGTGGTTCTGAGCGTGCTCCGGGGCGCGCGGGCCCTCGGGGACAGCGCCGATGCATCCCGGCTCCTGACAAAGGCGGGGAACGTCGCGGACGAGGAGCTGAAGACCGAGATCCTGAAAGCGGCGCTTGCGATGGGGAATCCCGGAGCGATCCCGGGACTGATACAGGTGGCTGCCGACGGCGGGGTATTCGCCGACGATGCCCTCGACGCGCTGAAGGGGCACGTCAGGATCGGGCCCGGGAACGACCGGCCTGGAAAGCTCCGTGCGTGGTGGAACGAGAACAAAAGCAGGATCCGCCGGGACAGGAGCACCGGCATGTTCGCAATCCCGGGGTAAGCATCCAGGATTGATTCTGTACACGGATATTCCTTCCTTTTATTGCCGGGGGGGACACGCGTCCCCCCTGTGCAACCCGACTGTACCTTCCCTGGAATGCGAGCCTTATGGATTTTCACCTTCTGCACCCGCGGGACCAGATCGTCCGGATCATGGACCGCATTTACAGCAACAGATTGACGACGCTCTCGGGGGGGAACCTCTCTGTGAGGGACGTCAACGGCGATGTCTGGATCACCCCCGCAGGTATCGACAAAGGCAACCTCTCCCCGGACGATATCATGTGCGTCAGGTCTGACGGGATGACCGTGGGGCCGCACGGGCCGTCGTCGGAGCTGCCGTTCCATCGATGGATCTATGAGAGACGCCCTGATATCGCTGCGATCGTCCATGCCCATCCGACGGCGCTTGTGTCGTTCAGCATCGTGAGGATCGTCCCGGACACGGCGGTCATACCGCAGGCGAACAGCGTGTGCGGCCTTGTAGGGTACGCCCCCTATGCCCTTCCGGGGAGCGATCAGCTCGGGAGGAACATCGCGGCGACGTTTGCTTCGGGGTACAATGTCGTCCTCCTCGAAAACCACGGTGCGGTCACCGGTGGGAGCGACCTTCTGAATGCCTACCACAGGATCGAAACACTGGAGTTCTGTGCGCGAACGATCATCAAAGCGAAAAGGCTGGGGGGCATCAACTCTCTGTCTCCGGAGCAGATATCGTTTTTCGGCCGCCGCGAAGGAGTGCTGCCGGAGTTCGAGCCCGGCCACCACGCGAGCCGGGAACGGGAACTGCGGGGCCGGATCGTCGAGATCGTCCACCGCGCCTGCGACCGCTTCCTGATGATCAGCACGGAGGGGGTTGTCTCCGCGCGCGTGGGGGATGATGAATTCCTGATAACGCCGACAGGGATGGACAGGCGGAGCCTCGGCAGAGAGGACATCGTGCTGATCCGGGGGGGGAAGCAGGAAAAAGGGAAGAAGGCCAGCCGGTCCGCGCGGCTTCACGAAGCGATCTACCGGATGCACCCGACGGTCAACAGCATCATCACCGCCCAGTCGCCGGGAGTGACCGCCTACGCGGTCACCTCGCACAGGTTTGAAACCAGGACGATCCCGGAATGCTACATACTCCTGCGGGACATCCCGTCCATCCCGTTCGGGTCACAATACACGGAACCGGAGGCGATCGCCCGGAGCATCTCGGAGACCGTCCCTGTGGTCCTGATTCAGAACGACTGTCTGCTCACCAGCGGCGCGACGATCCTTGAGGCATTCGACCGCCTGGAGGTGGCGGAAAGCAGCGCCTGTTCGTTGATCGACTCCCAGTCACTCGGAAACGTCGTCCCGATCGGAGAACAGGATATCCTCGATATCCGTGCAAAATTCCTATGACGAAACGATTCATCGGGTTTGACCTTGGGGCGGAAAGCGGACGGTGCGTCGTGGGAACGCTCACTGATGGGAATCTCATGCTGGAGGAGGTCCACCGGTTCACGACGCACACGGTCAGGTTTCACGGTGGCTTTCACTGGGATATTCTGGCGATCGCCGAAGAGATGCTGAAGGGGCTCGTCAATGCGCGGAAGTCCCACGGGCCCGATTTCGAAGGGATAGGTGTGGATACCTGGGGGGTGGACTACGTCCTTGTGGACCCCGACGGACGCGTCCTGGGTTATCCCTATCACTATCGCGACGACCGCACGGACACAATCATGCCCGAAGCGTTTGCGGTTGTCCCCAAAGATGTGCTGTACGGGAAAACCGGGATCCAGTTCATGCAGTTCAATACCGTCTTTCAGCTTCTTGCAGAAAAGAAGAGGCGCCTGAACCTGCTGGATCCGGCGGGGGCAATGCTGCTGATCCCGGATTTCTTCAACTTTATGTTTTCCGGCGTCATGACTTCGGAATACACTATCGCCTCCACGACGGGTCTCATCGATCCGGCAAAGAGAGAATGGTCATGGGAGCTGATTGAGAAATTCGGGATCGGCAGGAAAATATTCCCCGGGATCGTGGAGCCGGGGACGATCCTCGGGCCGCTCCTCCCCGGGATCGCTTCAAGGACGGGGTTGAATCCCGGGATCCCGGTCATAGCGACGGCCTGCCACGACACCGCTTCTGCGGTTGCTTCCGTCCCGGCCACTGGGGGGTCGTGGTCGTTCCTCAGCTCGGGGACCTGGTCGTTGATGGGAGTGGAGCTGAAGAAGCCTGTCCTCTCTCCTGCCGCGATGAAGTACAACTTCACCAATGAGGGGGGGGTCGACGGGACCATACGGTTCCTGAAGAACCTCGCCGGGCTCTGGCCCGTGCAGGAGTGCCGTCGAAGCTGGATGGAAGAAAAGAAGGAATTCAGCTATATGCAGCTGAGCGGACTGGCGAGGGAAGAGGGATTCGCCGCGGCCTGGGTTGACCTGGCCGATCCGAGATTCCTGAAAGCGGGGGAGATGCCGGAAAAGATAATGGGTTATGTGCGGGAGACCGGCGGGGAATCCAAAACCGGGCCCGGGTGGATTATCCGCGTTGTCCTCGAAAGCCTTGCGTTCAGTTATCGGAAGACGATTCGGGAGATCGAGGAAGTTACGGGGGTGCACATCGAGAGGCTCCATGCGGTGGGGGGAGGAATTCAGAACGAGCTGCTGGCACAGTTCGCCGCTGATGCGACCGGCCTCACGGTGTATGCCGGTCCGGTCGAGGGGACGATCGTAGGGAACATTGGCGTCCAGGCCGTCGCCCGCGGGATTGTCTCCGGCTACCAGGATTGGAGGAAGATCGTCGCCGGTTCTTTCGATCTCAATGTCTACAATCCCCGGGAGACCGCATACTTTGATGCGAACGAGAAGAAGTACGAGAGGATACTGAGCAAGAACTGACGCGGCGTTTTCCCGGCCCCGCCGGCACTATGGTCCGCTGCTGTCACCCATCCCTGTTCAACGCTCCTTGCTTTTGTATTGGCGGGACTGTACCTTTTTCAAGGCCACGCATTTTGCAGCATCTCTTCTACCCACATGAAGCGACGGGGACCCCGGGGAGATGTTATTCCCGTGGCCCGCTCACTGCATCTCCCCGGGGAATCGCCTGCTCGCATCAGCAATAACCGGCTCGACACAACGTACCTGTCGCTTCGAAGGAGATTGTACAATGCGCACGAGGACACTTGTTGCACTGGGAATGAACTTGCTGCGGGTCGCGACCTGCAGATCGGGTCGGCCGTAGCTGAATTCCCGAAGACATAAGCATCGGATACTAAATCACTCAACAACACTCCTGGAGGATGCATGAAGACAATTGCTACTTTGTTCGTGTTCATGTGTGCGCTGACGCTTCTCGGCACGACCGCTCTCGGGCAAATTACCATCACTTCGGCAGATGTGAGTGCGAAGCTGGCCATCGGCAATATTCTCGCAAACAAGATCGACAAGGTGACGACAACCCAGAACATCGGCAAGCATGCTCTGACCTCATGGGATTTCAGCTCGCTCGGATCGGATTCGTCGCTGACATTCACGAGTGTTGATGTGTCCGGCACCCCCTTTGTCTCCAGTTTCCCGGGCGCCACGAATGCATTCCGGGCGGACATCAATTTCTTCATCCCTGCCCTGTCGGGGACGCCTATTCCGGCGACTGCGTATGCCTACTTCAAGCTTTCGGCGACTAGTCTCCTGAATCCCGGACAGGGGGCAAGCGGCACCGGAGCGTGGACGGGGGCCTCCGCGCTGATAACAAACATCCCCGCAGATGTGTACTACAAACTTCCTTTGACATATGGCACGACCTGGACAAGCACGTACCTTGACACGACTGTCATCACCCTTGGAACATTCCAGATCGCCCAGCCTGGCATCAGGTACAGTTCCTCGTACATCGTGGACGCGTATGGCCCGATGACGATACCGGGTGGGTCGGTCCACGATGCACTCAGGATCAAAAAAACCGACAGCATTGTCACCATCTCCAGCGGCACAACCTCAAAACGGGTGGGATACATATTCCTTGCAAGAGACGGGGCATCTGTCCAGGTGACCGTCGGCGACCTTTCAGCGCCGGACAGCGGGTCTATAGTGATACAGCCCACCGCCTCATGGAACGGGCAGGTGTTCGCGCTCCCAATACAGCTCACCTCATTCAACGCCTCGCAGAACACCTCCGGCGCCGGGGTCCTCCTCCGCTGGTCCACGCTCAGTGAGGTGAACAATTACGGGTTCGAGGTGCAGCGGGGAGCCCTGAGCAGCGGGGACTTCGTAACGGTTTCTGGCGCCGTTATCCCCGGACATGGGACGACAACGGTCCCGCGGGATTACTCGTACGCGGACAGGAGCGCACAGCCGGGGACCTGGTATTACCGGCTGAAGCAGATCGACCTTGACGGGGCGGTCCATTACAGTGATCCGGCGAAAGTCGATGTGCAGCCGGGCGGAACCGGTCAGGACGTACCTGCAGTCTTCTCGCTCGCGCAGAATTTCCCGAATCCCTTCAACCCGGAAACGACAATCCGCTACAGTCTCCCTTCCCGGTCACACGTTGTCCTGGCAGTCTATAATGCGCTGGGCGAGCGTGTTGCGGTCCTTGCGGAAGGGGAGCAGGAGAGCGGGTCCCATGAAGTCCGGTTCAACGGTTCCGCGCTGGCAAGCGGCGTGTATTTCTACCGGCTCCAGTCCACGGGCTTCGTGCAGACGAAAAAACTCTCATTGTTGAGATAGTATCTCCTGATACCAGGTGCCGCGGGGGTGCAGTGTACGATCTGCACCCCCCGGGATCCGGCGCTGATTGCACAATTCCCGTATGCCATGACACCTGAAGGACCGTCGGCCGGAAATCCGGTCAACCTGCGCATCTGCGTCTACTGTGCGTCGAGCAGGAGCTGCGACCCGGAGTACCACCGGGCGGCACATCGCTTGGGGGTACTCCTGGCCCGGCACTCATGGTCCGTCGTCTATGGCGGAGGTGCGTACGGATCGATGGGTGCACTTGCCGATGGAGCGATCACCGGGGGAGGGAAAATAACCGGCGTGATTCCCAATTTCATGAAGGATCTGGAGTGGGCGCACGGCGGGCTGTCGGAATTGCGGGTCGTAGAGGACATGCGCACACGGAAGCACCTGATGCTCTCCGACAGCGATGCCGTGGTGGCGCTCCCCGGCGGGACCGGGACGCTCGAGGAGCTCTTTGAAGCGATCACGCTCAAGCGCCTGGGCATATACCTGAATCCGATCATTCTTGTGAACATGAGGGGTTTCTACGACCCGCTCCTTGCACTCCTTGACCGGTGCATCCGGGAGAAGTTCATGGACTCTCAGCATGAGGCCATGTGGAGAGTTGTCGGTGACGTGGAGGAGGTGATCCCGGCAATTCTTCATGCCCCGCGGTGGACCAGGGAAGCGCGCAAGTTCGCTGTCATCTGAATGAAATGCAGGACAACCGGAGGAAGAATTGGAAAGAGTGTCGGGTATCGGCGGGTTATTCTTCCGCGCGCGGGACCCCCTTGCGCTGAAGGAACGGATGAAGTACCTGCGTGCATCCGAAGTCAGAGGGGGTTCAGGCCGTTCTTCGGGTCCCAACGTTCATCTTCCTCCTCCTTGAGATGCCGGGCGAGCTCGTCCTGGAGTTTGTGCTGTTCGATCAGGAACAACACATACGCGATGAAGAGGATGCAGGTGAGTGAGAGAAAGCCGATGCCTATTGCGGGTGTCATAATGACCTCTGGATCATTGGAACGCGAGCCACCCCCCCGGGGGCGAGATTTGTTGATTCAACTCCTGTGCCAGCTTATGATTTATTTCCTTTCAGAAAACTCATTGGTATAGGGGGAGCTGAACACTCACTCCCCGGCGAGTGTCAGTTTCGGGAAAGTTCGCTCCCCTGATTCCCGTTCCCGGTACTACATGCGGATTCCCGGCGCATTACACACATGGTATCCCCCTTAGCGTGTACGCGAGCGCAGTCCGTATGACATTCGGACGGGAATCGAAACCAATGAATGCGCCCGACGGGTCGACCTGTGCGCCGAATTTCACCTGTATGAACACCCTGTCCCGCCGGCCGTTCTTCAGCGCCTCCCGGAGGAGCATCTCGTTGTGCCCGACGCCGTAAAAGTCCCCCGTGTCGATCAGGGATATCCCCGCCTCGAGCGCTTCGTGTATCGTGGCGATGCTTTCGCCCTCTTCGGCCGTGCCGTATGTCCCGGAGAATGCCATGCACCCGAGCCCGATATCGGATATTTCCGGGCCGTGGTCTCCGAGTCGGTGTGCCTTCATACCATGTGTACCAATGAACTGAGGACGAACACCGCCACGCCATAGAGGAGTATGGGGAGCCACAATGATACAATGGAGATCATGAAAACCTCCAGTGAGTCTTGGAAACAGGCGATGAGAAAGAATTTGGACCGAAGAAGGGAGTCCGGGAGGTCCTGCATCCGCCGCAGGGACTTTGCGAATGTAGAAGATTTTCCAATTCAATGCAAGTCGAAATGCGGGTTTTTTGCGTCCGGCTTTTTGCGTCCGGCTTTTTGCGTCCGGCTTTTCCCCCCCCTGAGTTTCAAGGGTTTTCAAAGGGATGCAGCCATTGCCCTGGTTGCTTCACCGTCTATCCCTGAGTATATTAAAAGATCGGAATCAACGCTCGTTGAGACAGGCCTTCTTCATCAAAAATGAAGAAGGCCTGATATATTCCGGGCGTTCCGGATGCAAGCGCCGCGTTTGGATAAACAGGGGAGTGACGGTGACAAAGACACTGATTCTCGTCCTGATGGGTGCTCTCGTGATCGTGTCTCTCGCGGGATATGGTCAGGTCGCAGGCTATCAAACGCCGGTTGACGTTCCGACAGATCCGCGCGGCATAGGGATGGGGGAATCACTGGTCGCTCTTCGCGCCAACCCTTCTTCGCTCATGTACAATCCTGCAGGTCTGGCGGGGTTGAAGGGGACGAGCCTTGCCTATGCCGAACGGAAAATGAACTGGTTCTCGGGCCTTGATGAATTCAGGTACTACGGGGTTAGCGCTTCCGTCGAGACTCCCATCGGTGTCTTCGGTGCCCGCTATGACCGTCTTTCGATGGGAGTAGGCTCGGTATTCGATCGGGTTGAACCAGGTCAACGCAAGCGGCAGCGGCATGTTGCGGTCATCGGAGATCCGTCTCGCAGCCGGCCTGCTTTTCAATCTCTGATTCCCCTTGACAGAACAAGCTGATTTCTGTATAATCAGCAAGCTCTTCACATTCATGTGAAGATTTCCTTTTCCCCCTCAGACATGACCGAGAGACCTCGCTTCCTCCTGCTTGAACTCCTTCTACCCATCTTCCTGTATGGAGGCTCTTCCGCCGCCTGCGGTGTGAAGTCTATCCCCGCGAATCACCCGTTCATCTGCTATTCGGGACGCTGGGATTTCAGCGATTCGCTCCGTCCCAGGTACTCGTGGCCCGGCGCCAGTGTCTCCGCGGCATTCAAAGGGACGAAGATCGGCGTACGTCTTGACGACCACACGAACTACTATAACGTCTTCATCGACGGCTTGCTCCATGCAGTCTTTCACCCGGTGAAACCGGGTGAATCGGATTATATCCTTGCCGATTCTCTCACAGATACCCGCCACATATTCACCCTGAGCAGGCGGAACATTGCGTTTGATGAGATCTACACGTTTTGCGGGCTCATTCTCGATGAGGCCGATTCACTTCTTCCCGGGCCTCCTCAGTCGCAGCGAAGGATTGAGTTCCTCGGAGACTCATTCACTGCAGCCGAAAGCGACGAGGCGAAGGAACAGGAATTGCCATGGGAAGCAAGATTCCCCGTGACAAATATCGACAGGGGGTTTGCGGCGATCATAGCACGCCACTTCGGCGCGGAATCTCACATGACATGCCGCTCCGGGAGCGGCATGGTATGCGACTGGCAGGGGAATCCGGAGATGACGATACCGAAGCGGTTTGACCGCACATTCATGGATACCCCCCTACCGAAATGGGATTTTGCCCGCTGGGTCCCCGGGGTGGTGGTCATCTGCCTTGGCTTAAACGACTATTCGGGACTCCGGGACAGCGCCGGTGCCGTTCCTGCAGAGAAGTCCGCCATGTTCAGGGAGGGCTACCGGCGGTTTCTCACGACGCTCCGCGGCGTGTACCCGCACGTGAAAATAGTCGCTGTCGCCCCGTTCGCCGAATGGATTCGGGCCAATGTCCGGCAGGTTGTTGATGGAGAACGATCAGAGGGGAGGGAAGATGTCTTCTATGCGCAGTTCGATCGATTTGAAGGCGGGTACGTAGCGAACGGGCATCCCACTGTCGCCACACATATGAAAATGGCTGATCAGATTATTCGGAGCATGGAGTCATTTCATCTTTTCCCTTCCGGATCATAGCCCCCCTTGTACACATTCAGTGTATAATGAAGTCCGCTCACAAGCGCGGGAGTCCTCCCGGACGTGATCGTCGAATCTGGCGACAAGGAATCCTCATATGATCCCACTCACCCCCCTCGAGATCCTGGTTGACCACGACTGCGGGGTCGATCTGCCGCTCCCTGATGATCTGAAAGCCCTGTACGGACGACTGCAATTCCCCCTCCCGGGAGCACATCCGCACGTGATCGGGAACTTCGTGACGACGCTCGACGGTGTCGTGTCTCTCGGCCTTGCCGGGAAGACCAACGGGGATGAAATCAGCGGGTCGAATCCGCACGACAGCATGGTCATGGCACTCCTGCGGGCGGCCGCCGACGCTGTCATCGTTGGTGCGGGGACGCTCAGTCAATCGCCACAGCATGTGTGGACTCCGGAATTTGTCTTCCCGTCTCTGGACGGTTCCTACAGGATGCTGCGAGCCCGGATGGGGAGGCAGACGCCACCGCTCTGTGTCGTCGTCAGTGCCGGGGGAACACTCGATCTGGAACTTCCGGTCTTCACGGGGGGGAAAGCCCCGGTGGCGATCATCACCACTACCAGGGGTGAAAAAGCAATCCGTAAGAAAGGCGCTCCCTCCGGCGTTCAGGTCGTCCCGGCGGGGGACGGTACGACTCTGCCGATCCGGGAGATCCTCGACGCGGTATTGCGCCTTCTCCCCGGCGGGAACATATTCCTCGTGGAGGGAGGACCCCACCTGATCGGCCAGTTCGTTGACCAGGGGGAGCTGAATGAGTTGTTTCTGACCCTTTCCCCCCGGCTCGCGGGGCGGGACAGTCATAGCGAACGGCTCGGCCTGATCGCCGGACGGGCCTTTTTGCCGGAGCGCGTGGTAACCGGGAGGTTGATTGGATTGAGGAAGAGCGGGAGCCACCTCTTTCTCCGGTACGCCTTTTAGCCGCAGTTGGGATGATCAGCGATGAGATTCACTTTCAATGCCATTTCATTTTGATTTCGAATAAGAACGGGGACTACCACGATGGCTTTCAAGCTGGCTTCCTTTGTTGGCTTTTTTGCCATGGTAGTGGCATTGATTGCCCTGCTTTGGGGTCGTTCTCTTTTCGGAGAGAGCCCGATCCCGATCGGGGTCCAGATTCTGGCATTTTCACTGATGGTGTGGGCTCGTGTGACGTTTGGTGGGAGGAGTTTCCATGCGGCGGCAAGTCCCACAGAAGGCGGGATCGTGACATCCGGGCCGTACAGATATGTTCGTCATCCAATCTACGCAGCTGTGCTTTACTTCACCTGGGGAGGAATACTCTCACATTTCTCGATCGTGAACCTGGCTCTGGGGATTTGCGTGGTGGCAGGTGCCGGGTTGAGGATTGCCGCTGAGGAGAAACTCCTGGTCGAGCGCTACCCCGAGTATAAAGAATACGCCAATCGGACAAAAAGGATCATCCCCTTCCTAATCTAGTTTTGCCTGAACTTGTCGGCACTGTTTGCCGAGGGGGCACTTGATGGTGATCCCCGCGGTCTCTGCTACTTCCCTTCAACGAGCAGATGCGTGAGAAACCGAACGCCATTCGCCCATTCGAACAGCCAGACCTCGACCCACTTCAAAGGATTCCATGCATGGAGATACCACTGTCTCCATGCCCGCTGGACATATGCCCTCGTGTATGCGGCGGCGAAAGGGTTATGCTTCTTAAGCCAGAGTTGCACGACAGAGGGAACACTGATGTCCGGCATGTCATCACTCAGCTTCCGGTAGAGCACGACAAGATCGCGTGCCTTCAGGTCGCGCCAGTCGATGACATCATTCCTGGTCCTGATAATGAGCTCGTGAAGGGCATCCTCTGCCTTGCTCCTGGGGCGGCTCCGGAGCCAGACCTCTTCAAGCTGCAAAAAGAGCTTCATGATTCCCCACAATCGGTCGCTGATGGTCCTGAACCGGTTCCACCAGAAGGGAAGAAGTCCCTCGCGGGGAAGACCGGAACGCCGATCACCCTGATGGCGCACGGTCCAGAAGCCGCAATTCATCGGATGCAAGCGCTCAATCCTTGATGCATACAAATAAGCGGCAAAGAAGAAAAGGCGGTTCCAGTATGTCGACCAATCGTGGCGCCACACCTTGAGGACGCTGACCATATGGTCGATCGCATAAAACTGGTCCCATGCGTTCCGGTACGATGTCATCAGTTCATCCGGAGTCATCCGTTCCGGTGCCACGGCAATGTGCGCGGAATCGTATGTGTTGAAATCAGATTCCATCCAGCGGCGCTCATGCCACCATCGTTGATGATCTTTCGACCCGGGCAGGGGGGCAAGGATATAGAACGATGCGGAATCGAATCCGACGCGCTGGAGCTCGGCGATGTCGTGTGTGATAGTCGCCGGTGTATCGAACGGCAGCCCGAGTATGTAACCGGCGTGGCAGGCGATGCCGAGCGAATGGAGATGTGCGGCGAGGTCCTTGTACTCCGCGACCTGGTTCTGGAATTTCCCCTGAGAGCGGAGGTTGTCACGGTTCACGCTCTCTACCCCGAAGAACACCTGATTGCACCCCGCTCTCGCGGCCACTCTGAAGAAGTCGCCTGGCGGAATCTTGCGGGCCGCGAGGTCGCTTTGCATCATGAACGTGAACGGAATGTGTTCCTCTTCGCGCAAATCAATGAGCCCTGCGAAGAGTTCGCGCCATCGCGGGTTTCGGGCGATATTGTCGTCCGTGAAAAAGCTGTGAATGACCCCCGCCTCATGATAGTTACGCCGGACAAAATCGACGACCTGTCCGGGCTCCCTGCAACGCATGGTTCGGCCCTGAACGTTGATGATGGTGCAGAAGTCGCAGGTGAAGACGCATCCCCGGCCGGTATCGATGGTGCTGTACGGCGACGCAAACCCCTTCAGGTCACCCCTGGTCAGGCGGGGTGTGGGGATGTTTGAGAGGTCGGGAGTCGGGTTCAGAAAATTGTAGAGCGGCTCCGCCCGCCCCCTGATGACATCTTCGACAATTGCGGGCAACCGTTCACCTTCCACCTCGCCTGCAACAAGTATCATCCCCCTGCACATTGCATCTCTGAGGTCAACGGTAAGACCCACCATTGCGAGCATGCCACTGACGTGAAATCCGCCGATCATGACCGGGATATGCTGCGGGAGGAACCACGACGCGATGTCCTGCGCCCGGGGGAATTGATTGGTTTGGACGCCGACAAGCATCACAATCGTCTTCACGCCGGGCTCTCTTGATCGCCTCATGATCTCCTTTGCCGGAACCCGTTGAATTGCCTCGTCGACCAGCCGGACGGTCATCGACAGGCCTGCAAAGAATGGATAGCTCGGAAGCTCGCGCGCCAGGGTGCCCATCTGTGTCAGGGTATTGCTGCGAATGACGCCGACCCGCATCTGGATCGGATATCCGTCATCGGTGTAATTCGTCGGGCGGATGAGTGTTATATCCAGCTCACGGATTCCGCACTCAATCGCGGTATCAGGGGAGAGTGTTTCTTCTGAAGCGGGAGCCTGGTGCATGAGCCTTTTCTCCTTTGCGGCTTTTGATCATTGTCTGCATTATGCAGACTACGAAACAGTAATGCAAACAGGAATAGCTCGAAAGATTGAAAGTGGGGACTCGTCCCGCCTGAAATCGAACAATCCCGCATCAGAGCTGCGCGGATTATCATTTGGCAATCCTGCAGATTCGGTCAAAATATCTCTTCTCGGGGATCTAAATCATTGATTAAGGCCGGAATTCCTCATTCGGTATCTGGCATGGATAGTGATTCCTGCTGCATGAGTCAGGGGGGACGACAATGCAGACCTTTCATCCGGCGGCGGCGTTCATTTTCTTCATCGCAATGCTTATGAGCACGGGCGCCGTCGCGCCGGGACATCTGCATACCGGGAAACTGGACCGGGTGGCCGTCCCGTTCCTCGCCGATCATGGAACAAGGCGGCCAGCCTCGGGAAAAGTGCATGCCGAGCTTTTCGGAACTCTGGAATACGGCATGACACTCGACGAGATCATGCAGGTCCTTCCAAAGGGACGTGGAGTTCAGGTGGAATACATGGACGACAAATCGGTGACTCTTCATTGGTTTACAACCATGTGGGGTGAGTGTGCAAAAGTCCATTTGCAGATGATGGGCGGCGGCCAGACCCTGAACGCCGTCGTCGTGGTCATTGAGAACTGCGAAAAAACAATCGTGAACCAGGATGGCGTCAGCTTGTCGCCGGAATGCCAGGAGGTCACCACGAGGATCTCCCGTTATTTGGAGGAGCGATACGGTGCCCCGCGAGAGGAATGGGAGCCTTACGCCGAGGGAGACGGGTATCTCGAAAAGACGATATGGATGTCACCGACTTCGGAGATTTATTTTGTGTTCACGAAGTCGGGAGAACAAGATGGGGCTGACCGTTTTGAGGTCAACACAGCGCCGCTGTTGGTGTTCGAGCCGCAGAAGTAGATCACATGGCGGCCGCCTTCCCTTGATGATGCATATCCCCTTTCAACCGGCATTCGCAAAGACCATCTCAACAAGATCTTTGATCCGTTCTTCACGATGCACTCCTTTTCCATGGGAAAAGGTCATTTTTGCCCCGGAAGTGGGGTTCTGCTTGAACTGTGGATTAGCTCCTTTATCATCCTCTTGACCTATACCCAATCAGCAGTGTCGTGCGTATCATTCAGGGCATTGAGGGATCTCCCTTCCCGGACTGACGACGGGATATCCATTGTCAGAAACACGATTTGTGATCGTCAATCGGCTGCCCGAAAGGACATTGTGACCATTCGAATAGCAGCGCTCGCAGCCGTGACTCTCTTCCTCTCGCTCGCTTCGAGCTCGTCATCCCATGCCCAGTGGCTGCGAACCGATGGTCCCGGCGGCGGCACTATTCAATGCTTCGCTGTGAGCCCCCCTTCCGGCGGGACAGGCGGGGCGAACCTGTTCGCCGGAACGTACAGCGGTGAAGTGTATCGTTCCACAAACAACGGGACGAACTGGACGGCCGTCAATTCCGGCCTGACGAATTCGCTTGTCTATTCCCTCGCTGTGAGCCCCGCCTCCGGCGGGGGAGAGGGCACCAACCTGTTTGCAGGAACCAATGGTGGCGTCTTTCTCTCCACGAACAACGGGACGAGCTGGGCGGCGGTCAATGCCGGCGTGACGAACCCGAGTGTCTATGCTCTCGCTGTGAGCCCCGCCTCCGGTGGGACAGGGGGGACCAACCTGTTTGCAGGAACCGCAGGGGGGGTCTTTCGTTCCACAGACAACGGGACGACCTGGAATTCAGTCAATGCCGGAATGACGAACTCCTATGTCACATCGCTTGCAGCGAGCGGACGGAGCCTGTTTGCGGGAACGTATGGCGGCGGCGTCTTTCTTTCCACGAACAACGGGGCGGTCTGGACGGCGGTCAATTCCGGTTTGACAAGCCGGTATATCAACACGTTCGCCGTGAGCCCCGCCTCCGGCGGGACAGGCGGGACGAACCTGTTTGTAGGGACAAGTACCGGCGGCGTGAGTGTCTCGACGGACGATGGGACGAGCTGGACGGCGGTCAATTCCGGCCTGACGGACTTCGATGTCCGTTCACTCGCTGTGAGCCCCGCCTCCGACGGGTCGGGCGGCACAAACCTGTTTGCAGGGACTGGTGCGAAGGGGGGTGTGTTCCTCTCCACGAACAACGGGGTGACCTGGGCGGCGGTCGATTCCGGCTTGACGAATTCTTATGTCCTGTCTCTTGCCGTGAACGGCATGAATCTGTTTGCAGGGACTGAGGGGGGCGGAGTGTTCCTCTCCTCGAACAACGGGATGACCTGGACGGCGGTCAATTCCGGCCTGACAGATTCCGGTGTCCGTTCTCTTGCTGTGAACGGCGCAACCCTTTTTGCGGGAATTGCTGCAACCGGCGGCGTGTTTCTTTCCTCAAACAACGGGATGAACTGGGCGGCGATCAATTCCGGCCTGGCGGACTCCTTTGTCTATTCCGTTGCTGTGAGCCCTGCCTCGGGAGGGACAGGCGGCACGAATCTGTTTGCAGGAACCGATGGCGGAGTCTTTCTTTCCACAAACAACGGGATGAGCTGGGCGGCCGTCAATACAGGCCTGGCGCACTCCGGTGTCTATTCCCTCGCTGTGAGCCCCGCATCCGGCGGGACAGGCGGCATGAACCTGTTTGCGGGGGCTGAAGGGGGCGGAGTGTTTCTCTCAACGAACAACGGGACGAGCTGGACGGCGGTCAATTCCGGCTTGTCGACCTCCCAGGTGACTTGTTTCGCTGTGAGCCCCGCCGCCGCCGGGGCAGGTGGGACGAACCTGTTTGCTGGAACATATGGCGGTGAAGTGTTTCTTTCCACGAACAACGGGACAAGTTGGACGGCGGTCAATACCGGCTTGACAAAATCCATTGTATATTCTCTCGCTGTGAGCGGCACCAACCTGTTCGCGGGGGCCGAAGGTGGCGGGGTGTTTCTCTCGACGAACAACGGGACGAGCTGGACGGCGGTCAATGCCGGCCTGACGAACACGTTTGTCTATTCTCTCGCTGTGAGCCCCGCCTCCGGCGGGACAGGCGGGACGAACCTGTTTGCAGGGACCGATGATGGCGTCTTTCTTTCCACAGACAACGGGACGACCTGGAAGGCGTTCAGTACCGGCATGACGAACTCTTATGTCCTTTCCCTTGCCGCGGACGGCACGAACCTGTTTGCAGGTACGGGGCTCTTCGGTGTGTGGCGGCGGCCCTTGTCCGATGTCCTGCCCAACCAGGTGGTCTCAATCACCGCCTCACAGGTCGGGAGTAACCGCGTCGAACTGGTTTGGAGGACTTTCTCGGAGACCAACAACTTCGGTTTTGAGATTCAGAAGGCAAAATTACCGCCGGACTATGCGTCAATCCCAAGTGCGTTTGTTTCGGGGAACGGGACCACTCTCTCCCCCCACGCGTACAGCTGGATTGATTCTTCGGCTCAGTTCGGGGACTACTACAGACTCAAACAGACTGATCTGGATGGTGTTGCACATTATTCCGGGGGGGTGCAAGCCGCGAGTATCACCGACCTTGCCGCGCAGACAGCTCGCCCCGGTCAGTTCCAACTTGAGCAGAACTATCCCAACCCGTTCAACCCCTCCACGACCATCCGTTACAATCTGCCGGCAAAATCACATGTGACATTGACCGTCTTCAATACTCTCGGTCAACAGGTTACCGCTGCAGTAGACGAGGTCCAGATTGCAGGCTCGCATGAAGTGCAATTCGGGAGGGATGGCCTTTCGAGTGGAGTATACTTCTACCGGCTGAGGGCGGGGGATCAGGTTGCGACGAAGCGGTTGATAGTGCTGCGATGAGCTGACTGGGCCGGATTGAATTGTCGGGGACTCTCAGGCAGTTTTAGGCCCCGAACACGGCTGTCCCGGCACGGTCATCCTGCTTCCCGCCGCTTCACCGCCCCATGGTTCTTGATTTCTCAAGGATGCCGGGGCGGGCGGCTTCCATGATCTCGCGGAAATCCTCGTACCGCATCGTCCGCTGTTCGAACGTGCGCTTGTCGAGCGCGTTCAGGAAGCGCCCTTCAAACTCATGAAAATACGAGCCGTAAATGTGATAGCTGTCGGCAAGGTGGCAGTATCGCCCGATCAATACAGGCTTTCCGATTTTTCCTGAGACGTTTTCCGCGATCTGTTTCTGAAGTTGCACGAGTGCGAAAATGTTCATGAATGCCGCTTTGTATGCATCGTTGGAGCGGAATCGGACATTCATACTGAGGACCGGAGTGTTCTCTTCTTCAATGATCCGGCACCAGATGCTCTGCAGGCAGGGGGGATCGTAGCAGTCATTGTCTTCCCACACCTTCCAGGTGATGGACTGAGCCCGCCGGGTGTATGGAGTCTCAGCGAGCTTCCGGGACATCGTCTCAATCTGATCAAACGGACTCAGTGTCGGCGCAAGGTACTTGAAGAGCCGTTGATGGTACGTGTATTCCCATCGCGTATCGGTCGGATCATCGGTCTTGCGTACCAGGTGATCCTTGATCCCTTCGCATACCTCCATGGCATATTCCTGCAAATCTTCAGGGCCGCCCGGAAAATCCTTGTGGATCATGGGTTCGCTCGTCGGATCAAAGATTGTGATCATCATGGTGGCATCGATGCTGGCCGGATCCTCAGGCTTGTCGTACTGGGTCTTAATCCGGCATCCGTTCTTGTGGAGCTCGATCAGTGAATTCTCCCACGCCCTCGAAATGCAGTCCCCCTCAGCATGTAAAACCGGTATTCCGCGCATTGGTGCCTTCTTTTGAAATGACGATTGATTGGAGAGTGCATCCGAATTCAAGCCACGCCACCCCATCAGTCGAGCTTCTTGCCTTCGAAGTCCCCGTCCTGATATCCGATGACGCCTGTGACCTTGCCGGAACGGTCCCGGACGAAGCTGAGCCAGAGATCGTATTTCGGTATTGAGAAACTCATCTCGCTTTCCGGCACCATTGCATCCCCATCCGCTCCCTGCGCTTTTACTCTGAGGCGCTTCCCATCCCTGAAAATCTCGACTAGCGGGCCTTTGGTGATCTGATAACGGCCCACGTAGGAATCGAGCAGCTTCGGACTCACAGAAAGATTCTCGTTCGGGCGGTGGCGCAGACGGCCTTTCGCACGGATTACTGTGTCGCCACGCTGGGCCAACGTGTCGTTGAATCGCCAGTTGCTGTCGAACATCCCTGACACGATCCTTGTCTGCAGCACGGAAGCCCGTTGCTTGTATGCGGGGATGAGTCCATCTCTGATGACGTAATCCCAATCGTAGAGTCTTTGAGGATTCAACTCGTTGAAATACATACCGTTGGTGGAAGTGCCGGCGGCAATCCACACATACCGCTCCGCGTTGAGAGGGTGCGGATAGATCATTTGCAGTGCTGCATCCTTCACCGGAAAATCCTTGCCATCAATGGCGATCCGGTCAGCTGAAATGCGTAAGGGAATGCCGGCGGCAAGTCTGGCCGTCACTTTGTTGGCTTCAGCTCCCCCGATAAGAAGAAGTGAATACTTTGCCATCTCTGCCTCCCCGATTGCCGTGTCCGCGAACACGCGGGGCTGCTGCTTCTGCCACTCGCGCCAATTCTCGACGAACGCTGAGGCCTTGGCGCGGCAAAGCGCGACCATCTCGGGGTCTTTGGAAACAGTGCCCACCACGACAGCGAAGGGTGTGACTGCAAAATCGGCGATGGAACCCGGCAGGCGACCGTTCTTGTGCAGGGTCGCGGGCTCATATCCGGCTGCGGTAAGATGGACCTTCCCGTCCTGGAACCGCATCTCCCTCGCCGCTCCGTTCCAGATCACCTTCACGGGCTTTGCCGTGTCCACAAGCGCCGTCGAAGGAGTGAGCTCGATATCGAGTATATTCTCGGTGTCCAGTCTGAGCACATTGCCGTCCACGAATTCCGCGTCCACGACCATGAATGCCAGCGGGCTGGCGGACTGACGTACATGAACCCAGTACGCCGAAGCATTGCGCAGCTCGGCCGAGCGGAGACGTACGTGCCGTGGATCGGGGTTGCGGCGGTGCTTCAGGAACCATTCGATGTTCATGTTCCCGTTCTGACTCTCGAGTGCTTCGTGACTCCGTCCAGGATATTCGTGATAGCGCACATCATATCCCCAGCGCTGGAGCAGCCGAACTCCCCATCGGGAGTACTCCACATTGACAGATTGATCCGCGTCGCCGTGGTGCACGAAGATCGGAACGTTGAGCAGTCCATCGGCCATCGACCACGAGCTCTGCTTTTCATTGAAGAAGCGGTCAATCGGGGTGAGTTTCGCCAGATCCTCCTCCGACATATATGCGTGGTAGTCCGTTCCCCCGAAGACTGGCGCGATGGCCGCGAACAAGTCCGGATGACGGGTCGCGACATTCCACGTTCCCCATCCGCCCATCGAATCGCCCGTGAGATAGATGCGGTCTTCATCCACATTGAAGAGCCGCTTCGCCTCGACGATGATACGCTGTATATCGTTGTCTCCCATGCCAAGGTACTGCGTGTTTCCCCGGCCGTGGGGCTCCACATAGATCACCCGCTGGTGGTCCGAGAACTCGGTGTTGATGCCCGAATGACGCTCATCCGCACCCCACCACCGCACATACACGGGATTGGCCGGGTTGTAGCCGTGCATCTGGATCACAAGCGGCCACTTCTTTGCAGGGTCATAGTCCGCCGGCAGGTACGCCCGGCAGTACTGCGGCGAGCCGTCGAGTTCGTCCAGGTAGGCCAGACGCACGAACCCGTGCGGGCGGATGCGGCCGACCAGCCCCTTCCGTTCCAGCATCATCTCGTCATACTCCATGAGGGGAGAATGGACCTTCCGCCAGGGGTTCCCCTTTACCTCGCTGAGCTTGCATCCCAGGCGGTCTTCAACCATTGCAGCGAGCATTCTGAGTGTGAAGCCTTCCGGCTTCGAAGCGTCGGCCTCCGCGGCCATGGCCGCCAGCTCCTTCGCCTTCGGAAGGAAATCCCCTTTGTACCAGGGAAGGTGCGTGGCATACAGAAGTCCGGTGAACGTGTGGGTGCTGCAGCGTACCTCGTACGGGCCTACCGGCCAATCCCGGGCATCGATATCCACCTGTGCCCCCCGTGATGCCGTCATGTTGAGAACCGCCTTGCCGCCGGGCTGGATCACCTCGACTTTCACCGCATCGATGCCGGTCCGCTCGACACCGGTATCGGTCTTGAGTGTGAATCCGTCCGATGAGAGCTTAACAAGCGACGGCCCGATTTCGGATTTCCGGTTAAGGACGGTCCCCGGTTCGAGTACTCTTGCGCAGAATTTGCTTTCTGCGGAGACCTTGACGAGCAGGCTATTCTCTCCGGCGTTCATCTCCACCTCGACCTGGTCCTCGTCGGGAGTGCTCGAACGCAGCCCATCCCGTGAGAGGACCAATTTCCCGTTGAGCCACAGCCGGATGCCGCCGGCGGTGCCGATTGAGAGCATAGCCCTGCCGGCTCCGGGACGGGAGACTCTTGTGAACGCATAGAAAACAGCCGGTTCCGCGGGGCCGGCCGCATCGTCGAATGTCACGTCATCTCCCCAGGATTTCTGTGAGTGCCATTTGACGGTTGTTCCATCCGCTCTTTTCTGTTCCTGGCCATCGGCAGGCTGAAGATGGGCCTCTCCGCCTTGTCCGCGTAGGCAGTCGGTGTCCAGCTCCCCCTGAAAGGGACCGGCGATGAGCCAGAGGCGGAGGAAATTGTCTTCCCCGCGTTTCCACGGCATTCGCATCTCGTCTTTGAGCTTGGGAGCAGGAGGAGGGGGTCCCTGGGCCAGGGCGAAGCAGAAACTGAACAGCGTCACTGCACTGAGAGTCGCGTATCGGTTGAGAGTCATTTCTGTTTCCTCATTCTGCTTTCTTTACCTCGAGGGAGAAACATGCCGCATGATAAGACGATAGCGAATTCCCGTTGAAATCGACAATGACCTAGTCTTCCTTGGTCAAGTCGAACCCTCCCTGGAATTGTTCGACGTGCGCACCGGTGACCGCGCCCGCATCATTCCTATGGAACTTGATCAAGAGGTACATCCCTCTCACGAAGAAATCGGTGTCAGATTCAGCGAGCAGTTCGATTTTCGTGCTGTCGGGGGCAAGCAGCACCAGGTGGTCATTCTCCTTCAGGATGCTCACCGTGACTTGGGGGTTCAACCGGTATTTTCCGACGAAGGCACTGAACTTCAAAGGAGCGATATTCTTCGACGCTCGCGAAAAGGCCGACTGCAATCCACGTGCATACCCCTCAGGCTTGCTCCCGGCGTGTCCCATCCCTTCGAGGACCCGTGTTTCAATCTTCAAGTCCTGGTAGTTCCGGGACTTCAGCCGGTCAACAAACTTCCCGAATGATGCTTCACTTCCTTCGAGCGCGGATACCGCCATGAACAGCCTGGCCGGAAGCCGTGAGTGCTGCGTGTGGTAGGAATCCTCGTATGAGGAGAGAACGTTGTTGTCCCACGTGAGCGAGGGGCTCGTCAGGATATATCGGGTGAAAAGGCCAGTCTCGTGGAACATGGTGTAGAGTGTGAAGAGCCCTCCGAGAGAGCTTCCCATGAGTGCCCGGTCCGTTTTGTCAGTCCGGTACTTTGAATCGATGTACGGGATCAATTCTCCCCTGATACATGCTAGAAATTTCGCCGCGTTTCCTGTTGACGGGACCTGTTTGATTGACGTCGGTGTGAGGTCCAGCGTTCTGAGGCTGTCGTAGTTCGGATGTTCCCCTCCCCAGGTGATTCCCACCGTGATCAGTTCCGGCAGAAACCCGTCGTAGTACAGGTCGCCGTAAATACCGTTCACGAGAGGAAAATCGTACTGACCGTCAAGAAGGTAGAGCACGGGAAACTTCCTCGTCGTATCATTGTAGTTCCTGGGGAAGCTGATGTACATGTCGTAGTCCCGTCCGACGATCGAAGAATGCACCGTGAGGAGCTGCGTCCCGGGTAGTTCCACTTGCCTTGGGGAGGTTTTTCCGCCATCTCGGCCGGCGTCTTCACTCACGGGACCGGTCAGTGAAGGAGACGCAAAGAACAATGTAGCTCCCGCAACAATGAGTAACTTGAGAAATGTGGTCATGGTAGGGCCTCGGGAAGGAGAGGGAAATGAGCGGAGTATCTTTTGTTGTGGTATACGACGACGTGAAATAGAAGTTCCATCACGGATCCTCCATCGTGCCTGCCCGGGACCACAGCGGTGTGCACGACACCGTCGCGCCGGTCAAGTGCATGTCGGTGGAGCAGAGTTAAACGCGTCGATTATCAGAAATTAGAACACTTCGCCCAAATTCACAAAGACGCCTTTCGCCCCCTGCAACATAGATTGCGGCGTTTGCCCCGATTGTGATTGCAAACTGTGTGTTCAATGAATACCCGACGGCCGGGATCGCGGCCACATAGAGCTTTCCCTTTTCTTTGCTTACGGTATCCGAGGAAGTGATATCGATGTTGAAAAGCATTTTCAGAATATCGAAAACATCCCGTTGTTCCTCGAGGTAGCTTTTCATCATTGTGCTCGCAGAATCGGTGGGATCCGTTCTAAGTACACCTGCCGAATCGGCGGACTCTCCCCGGGAATAGTGGACAGGGAGATTCGATTGCTGGGCGTACGTATTGATACACAAGAATGTAGAGCACAGAAACGGAACTATGCCGAAGTTGCCGATGTCATGCAGGTTCATGCTGGCCGAGACCGTTGAGATAGCCGACAATCAGTGTCGCCAAACCCCCAACGTCGACGTGTTCGAAACACCTGACCGTCTTGCACGTCTTGAACATCTTGTTAAGACATGTGATGTTGCGGCAGGGACTTCCCGCCTGGTAACACCAGGATGGGGCATCCTGGTTTGCGGCGAGGTAGCCAGGCTGGAATGAATCGTAACCCGACATCCGGGGCATCGTGGCGCCGAAAAAGGACAAAACGGCGGTCCGGTTCCGGAATTGATAGTGACCCGAGCGCGAGTACCGTCGTGACGCTGCCAGGTGCAGGGGGCCGGTGTCACCGGATACGAACACGTCAGCGAAATCAATGAGGGCAGAGAACACGTCCAGGGGCATGCTTCGGGGGAGGATACGCACCTTCGAACGAAGCGGCGGCGGAATGGAATCGGCAAGGCGCTCTCCGATGCCCGCCTCGGTATGACCCGCCCCCAGCAGGATCGTGGTATCCGCGGTTGTCTCCGTGACGAGTAGCCCCAGCAGCCTGGCCTGGCTCTCGAACGGCATCAGATTGAATTTGCTGCTGCTATCCGGATTGTACATTATGACCGGTGAACGGAACGAGAGTCCTGCCTCCCTGATGAAACGGTCGGCGTACTCTATTGCCTCATCGGAGTAGGTCGTCCGGACTCCCAGGAAAAAATCTTGGCGGACAGGCTGAGCAACCATCAGAAGCACGCCACGGACAAACTGGTAGCCATGGTAACTGAAGTGGTTGATATGCCCAGGATCGTTCTCATTGTGCACGATTATCGGAGCGCGGTTCAGGAATCTGGCAACCAACAGGCCGGGTTCTGCCAGGTCCTTCTTTTCCATGAAGGGGCAGATGTTCAAGCACAGGTCATACTGACCTACCCGGATGATTTCACGCAGAGTCTCAATCTCAGTTGAAGACGGGAAATGCCCGTCAGAGTAAACCGGAATGATCCGGGTCGCATCGGGGTTCCCCGCGATGAGCGGGGCCGCCGCCTTGTTGACCACGTAATCGACTTCGGCATCCGGGAAGAAATCGCGCAGGGCCGTGAGGGATGACTGCATCATCACCGCGTCCCCGATATGGGTATCCGGGATTACCAGGAACCGGCGGAACGCCTTAATCCTCTTCATGATTCTCCGGCTGCTCTGCTCGAACACTGCAGACAGTGCGGGGCTCCCATAGAGGGGGCGAATCATTGAATCCAGTAGCCGCCCCCCAAACACCGGAAAGACGTCGGTAAGCCGGCTCGTTCCGGCAAAGAACATGCTCTGTAATTGGTTATTCATCCATATACTCTCCGCACAATGACATTGGCCATTCATTCAGATGGCTTGGGACCTTGTGATACACTGCAGCGCCCGGCGTATTAATGTTATGTCTGTTTGGAGGTGTTCCTGGGAACAATTCGGAGAAGGGGTGCAGAAACGCGGTGGTGTGAGTGCACACAAAAGCCTCGACAGGTTCTTTTCTATAGATGCAGCACAGAATCAATTCGGGCGGTTCGTATGCCTCTTTGCGGTGTTGAGGGGATGAGCGCAATGTTAACCAAGATAATGATTGCAGGGTGATAATCAAAACTCGACGGCAGAATTGAACCGGCAAATCCTCCCGTTTTTGGTCATTGGTACTGTTAGCACACACACTTCGTGCGAACGGTTTAATCCATGTCAATCAAGAATCAGGGACTTGGACGCTGAACAGCAATGATGTTCCTCGCTGCCGGTGCTGCAACTTTCCCCGTCCAGGCCGTAGAATAGAGAAGGGAAAGTTTGTCCTAATCCTACGACGCAAGGAGGAAACAATGAGAGCACGTTACTCCATACCGATTGCCGGCCTGTTCGTGATCTGTTCCAGCGTCCTGCGCGCATCCTCGCCCGGGGAGAGGGCGCTCTGGATCGAAGTGAAGGAAAAGGGTGACCACAAAACAACGATCGCGATGACGAAATCCATTGCGCGGCGGCTTCTCGAGTCCGATGAAACAAAAGTCCACTTCGCGACGAAAGGGAAAAAGGATCTGATTACACGGGACATGCTGGGGTCGGTGCTCGACGGGCGGGAGGAATCCGTCGAGGCACGGGATGAAGACGGTTCAGAGGCGAAACTTTATATGGCGGATCTGAAAGTGCCGGGTCACAAAGGGGGGAAGGAGAAGCTCGTGTTCGAGACGTACAAGTCGGGTTCCCGGACGTTCCGCATTGCTCTCCCCGAGATCGAACTCGAGGCGTCGGATGAGGAAAACGGTGGGACCGGAAGCATTGAAACGAGCATAGGATGGAAAGCCCTTCTTCCGTTCCTTGCGAAGGAAGGCGGAGCAATCTACATCAACACTGACAAGGACGAGACCGAAGTGTGGCTTTATGTTGAATGAGATGACCTGGACTCCCCCCGGGGCCCTCGTGCGCTTGCTGATGACCCGGGCTTACACACGGAGAAACCATTTTTTCTTCCACATGACCCAGCCGACGGCGAACATCACTGCGACGAAAGTGATAGAATAGGCCAGAGATGCGTTCGCGGGCACAAGAAGCGGCGCAAACAGCATGCCATACACCCTCGCGTGAAGTGAGACAGGCGCGCCTGACGGTGTACCGAGCGTGATAACCTCCAGCAGGGTCGCCAGGATCTCCGAAAGGACGTAAAGGGTGATTGCATTCATGCCGAAGATCGTGAGCGGCGTGGTCCATCCGGCACGGCCTTTGACGTCGATGACCCAGTAGAAAGAGGCAAAACAGATGAGCGCCCAGCCTCCCATGAGCAGAGCATAGGAAGACGTCCACATGTTTTTGTTGATGGGGAGCCATACATCCGCCACGATTCCGGCAAGAACCATCGCAAACCCTGCCACAAACATCGGCGAGGGCTTTTCTTCCCGGGGACGATCAGACCGCAGGAAGCATCCGGTGAGTACACCGAAAAGTGTTGTGACAAGAGCGGGGAGGGTGCTCACGACGCCTTCGGGATCGAACCCTTCGGCCGGTGCATAGATCCAGGTGTGGCCTTTCAGGAGGCTTGAATCCACAAACCAGCAGAGGCTCCCCACGGGATTGAGCACTCCGGGGCCGTACCCGGGAACTGGCACGAGCATGACCATCGCCCAGTATGCCCCCAGCAGACCGACGCACACCATGATGAGCGTGCGCACGCGCGTGGTCAGGAAGAGAGCAGACGCCGCGACATAGCAGATGGCAATCCGCTGCAAGACGCCGGGAATGCGCAGCGTGGCCAGCGAGAAGGGGGCGCCTACGCCAAACGGAAAACCGTTCACCACGATCCCCAGCGCAAATATGATGAGCGCCCTCCGCAGGACATGGACCATCATCGTGCCCGGCGTTGCGCCAGACTCCCGCCTCTTGGCGAAGGAGAAGGTCATCGCCACACCCATGATCCAGAGGAAGAAGGGAAAGATCATATCCGTGAACGTCCATCCGTTCCAGGCTGAGTGCTTGAGCTGGCCGTAGCTGTCGGACCACGATCCGGGATTGTTGACCAGGATCATCCCTGCGATTGTTGCGCCGCGGAAGGCGTCGAGCGAAACGAGACGGCTTTGTCGGGAAATTTCAGTCATAGGTTTGTCTCCGGACATGATGATCGATTGCAGCCCGTCAAATCGTTCCGGTCCTTCGTTGGCCCATCCTCGGAAGTCGTTGCCGCAGACCCGTTGGGCATCTCAGGATTTTCCCTCGGTTGAGCTACGTATCACCTTGTCGATCAGCGCGAGTATGTCTTCGATCGGCGCGGGCTTCCGCACGAAGTAATCGTTCGGGGATTCCGCCGCCAGGCCCCGCAGGTGCGCGTCGTCGTGCCCGGAAATGAATATGAACGGTATATCCCTGGCGTCTGTAAATGCCCGGACGAAACTGTGGAACCGGACACCGTCCAGAGTCGGCATGAACACATCAGAGATTATCAGGTCGATCTTCTCCCCTTCCAGGGCTTCCCGGGCCTGTTTTCCGTCCTGCGCCGTGATGACATCATGTCCCTTCTCGCGCAGAACTCCCTCCATGGTGTTCAGGAAGCCCTCATCGTCGTCCACAAGTAGAATTCTCATCGCACACCCGCAGTAGACTCAGTTATCAGTTTTCAGGTAAAACGGCAGGCTTTTTTTGAGTTTTTCCCTGTGTGATTTGTGCCGCAGGTCTTCCTCCTTGCAGCGGGGGCAACGGTATGTACCGGCCTGACCCCGGAAGTCGTTGCCGCAGATCCGGCAGACGGCCTGGATAGTCTTTCTCGTAATTTGCCTCTTTCCTTCGCGCATTGATGATTCCTATCCTTTCCGGTATTAACTGCAAATCCCCTACCGGCAGAGCCGGTAAGGGATTTTACATTAGAAGAGTGTAGCGGGGACAGGACTTGAACCTGCAACCTTCGGGTTATGAGCCCGACGAGCTACCAATTGCTCCACCCCGCGATCATTCTTTAATATACAGAGGAATGTCTCCTAAGTCAAG
>Ga0182017_10000662_pt1 | contig 27072 bp, 20 predicted proteins | sample 712E3DmetaG_FD_120492 | JGI IMG/M metagenome (GOLD analysis project Ga0182017, IMG submission 120492) | Permafrost microbial communities from Stordalen Mire, Sweden - 712E3D metaG | ecosystem: Environmental > Terrestrial > Soil > Wetlands > Permafrost | place: Sweden: Stordalen | collected... | reverse complement strand
TTGAGTCTATTACAACTTTATATCTTGTGTTTGCCTTCCGCATAACGTTTTTGTCTTACAATTTCAACCTCTTTTGTGATCTCTTCAAACGTTAAATCATTTGCTCGAAGGGATTCAAGTAAGTCTTCAAAACGTTTAAGGAAAACGCTTTTCTTTAATTCTTTTAAAACACTAATTTTATCCTTTTCATCAAGCTGCCGAATAAGAGTTAGAACCTGTTTTTTATCTAATTGGACATTATATGTATCCGTCTGTCTCATTCTTTCTGTTTTTTCTCAAATATAGCAATTTCCTTGCGGATTATAATAGATATTATGTGATTATAACAATTATTTGATCTTCAAAAAATTTCTTATTCCCAAAGACTTTTCGGATATACCCCGCCTTCTGTTAGTTCTTTGATTTTTGCAACAACCAGGGGTTTATCCTCCTTATAAGTTACGCCAAACCAACGATCGGCGCTGCGAAGTACCTTTACGCTTGCCTTCTTGGTTTTAATAAGATCGTCAACCACAAAAGGAAGAAAAAACTCAGCTTTAGGATTGGTGTAATTCGCACGAATGAATTCCTGAAAATGATCCTCGAGCTGGCTAAAGAATAATGGCGTAAATCCCCAAAAATTCATTGATACTATCGACTTGACGTCGACGTAAACCAGTGCTTCATACGTGTCCTTGTAAGCCACACCCTTTTCAGTACGTTCAATTCTTGTACGTTCGGTTACATCAACTAAGTTTGAGTTTCCATCAACCTGGCATACTCCACGTGATACAAAACCATATTCGGACAGAGTGTTATCAAGATCAAATCCTACCATAGCATAATTGGTTTGGCTAGCGCTAAGTCTTGAAAGATAAGTAGCCATTTTGCTGTAAGCATCTAATCCATAATAATCGTCAGCATTTATTGCAGCAAAAGGCCCTTTTACTTTCGAGGCTGCCACCATCACTGCATGACCGGTTCCCCAAGGCTTTACGCGTTCGGCAGGAACCTTGATCCCCGAAGGAACCATGCCAAGTTCCTGAAAAACATAATCAACCTCGATGTATTTCTGAAGTTTATGAATAAAAACCTCCTTAAAATCCTTTTCAATATCCTTGCGGATTACAAAAACTACCTTGCCAAAACCCGCCCTTATAGCATCATAAACTGAGTATTCGAGAATGGTTTCGCCTGAAGGGCCAACCGGGTCAACCTGTTTTAAGCTGCCATAGCGGCTTCCCATGCCAGCAGCAAGAATTAAAAGTGTAGGCTTCATTTATTTAACAACTTCAAAATTTAAGTGCAACGAAGATAAAAAGAATAGTTTGAACTGCGATATTTGTCCTGCAAACTCCAATTTTATTTTATGCGAATTAAAGAACTTTGATAATCCGTTGCTTGTTATTAATTTTGCATTTCATTAAAAAAATTAAAAATGAGTTTATTTAAGCCTTTGGAAACCAATAATGAGAAGAAAGAAAATACTGCTTCCAGCGGAAGTTCGGAACATGTAAGATGTTTAATTATAGGATCTGGTCCAGCCGGATATACAGCAGCTATCTATGCTGCGCGCGCCAATCTTGCGCCTGTGCTGTATGAAGGGCTTCAACCTGGCGGCCAGTTAACTACTACAACCGAAGTTGAGAACTTTCCTGGTTATCCAAAAGGGATTACCGGGCCGGAAATGATGGAAGATTTGAAGGCACAAGCTGCTCGTTTTGGTGCCGATGTGCGTTTTGGCTATGCTACTAAAGTCGATTTTTCAGTTAAACCGCTCAAAGTACTGATCGACGATGAGAAATGGATTGAAGCAGATGCTATCATTATTTCTACTGGCGCTACAGCTAAATACCTGGGGTTGCCGTCCGAAGAAAAATATAAAGGTTTTGGAGTTTCTGCCTGTGCAACGTGCGATGGCTTTTTTTATCGCGGAAAGGTTGTGGCCGTTGTAGGTGGCGGCGATACTGCTTGTGAAGAAGCCAGTTACCTGGCAGGTTTGTGCAATAAAGTCATTATGGTAGTGCGAAAAAATTATCTTCGTGCATCCAAAGCTATGCAGCATAGAGTGTTAAATGCACCTAATATTGAAGTGATTTTTGAGCACCAGGTGAAAGAAGTTACTGGCGATCAGGTCGTAACCGGGGCAATTCTTGTCAATAACAAAGGGGAAGAGAAAAAAATCGATATTGATGGCTTCTTTCTGGCCATTGGTCACCAACCTAATTCCGAAATATTTCAACCGTTTATTAAAACCGACGAAACAGGTTACATTATCACCGAAAATGGATCTACCCGAACCAATGTGCCAGGTGTTTTTGCCTGTGGCGATGTCCAGGATAAAATTTATCGCCAGGCCGTTACTGCTGCAGGAACAGGATGTATGGCAGCATTGGATACGGAGCGGTATTTATCTGAGCTGCATTAAAATCGAAAAAATACAATGGATAGCACAACTAATCAGCGCCTCGTTGTTTTTAATATCTTAGATTGAATATCGAACAAGCCTGCCTGCCGCAGACAGGGATTAACGATTTTAGAATTTTGATTTATAAATACTTCGTAAATCAAAAATCGCTATTCCTTGTTCGTAAATCAAAAAACTTAAGTTAATAGGCTAAAACTTAGCAATATGATCGCCCACGTATTTGCCGGCTTTAAGTTTTTCCAGTACCTCAGAAAAAGAATTGATAGTATATTCCACATCTTCAAGCGAATGAGCAGCAGTGGGAATAATACGAAGCATCATCACACCCTTAGGAACAACGGGATATATCACCATTGAACAGAAAATACGATAGTTTTCCCTGAGATCGAAAATAATATTTGTTGCCTCAGGAATGCTGCAAGTCAGAAACACCGGGGTCACCGGAGATTCAGTTTTACCTAAATCGAATCCTTTAGCCCGTAACCCGTTTTGCAGTGCATTGACGATAGTCCAAAGTTTTTCGCGGTGTTCGGGCTGGTTTTTGAGAATTTCAAGGCGTTTTAGCGCTCCAACCACCATAGGCATTGGCAATGATTTTGCGTAAATTTGCGAACGCATATTATATCGAAAAAAATCAATAACCATTTCCTCTCCTGCAATAAATCCGCCAATTCCTGCCATAGCTTTGGCAAAAGTGCCAAAATAAAGATCAACTTCGTTCATCACTCCGAAATGTTCCGAAGTACCCCTTCCGTTTGCTCCCATAGTTCCAAAACCGTGAGCATCGTCAACCAAAAGACGGAAATTATATTTCTTTTTATATTCAACAATTTTATCGAGTTTGCCGAGATCGCCCGACATACCGAATACGCCTTCAGTGATAACCAATACACCACCTTTGTTTTCTTCTGCTAATTTAACAGCGTGTTCAAGCTCTTTGCCAAATTTAACCATATCGTTGTGCGGATACACAAATCGCTTGCCCATGTGTAAACGCAAACCATCGATAATACAAGCATGTGCTTCAGAATCGTACACCACAACATCGTGACGGTTCAGCAAAGTATCGATTATAGAAATCATGCCCTGATAACCATAGTTGAGAAGATATGCATCTTCTTTTTTCTCGAAATCGGCCAGCTGACGTTCGAGCTCTTCATGAAGGCTGGTGTGTCCGGACATCATACGCGCACCCATAGGGTAACCCAAACCCCATTCTTTGGTACCTTCATTATCGGCTTTGCGCACTTCAGGATGATTAGCTAAGCCAAGGTAGTTGTTTAAACTCCAGGTAAGTACCTCTTTGCCCCGAAATTTCATTCGTGGTTTAATTTCCCCTTCAAGTTTCGGGAAGAAAAAATACCCTTGTCCTTCTTTCTGGTATTGCCCAAGCGGACCCATGTTGTTTTTAATCTTGTCAAATATATCCACAGCTTAAGATTTTGGTAAATTTTTAAACAAATCACAAACCTACATGATTTTTTTAAAATCACACACGCCGCAAATAAAAAAAATCTTGCATGCTTCTTCGCAAACAACGAAAATTAGTTGATTAGTGTTTTAAAATATTTTTTGTATTACTGCGTTATATCACAAATTTTGCAGGATTTTTGTTCTTTATAATTAATAATAATATACATTTGCAAAATATTTTTTCAGGATGAGGATAAACTTTCTTTACATTGGTATTCTGTTAATTACACTTGCTTCCTGTGGTGGGTACAATAAAATTCTGAAAAGCTCAGATACTAATTTAAAGTATCGCAAAGCTTTCGAATATTATAACAAAGAAGATTATTCAAGGGCTGCAACTCTGTTCGAAGATATTTTAAACGTCTTTCGTGGTACTAATAAAGCGGATACTGTGGTTTTTTATCTTGCCAAGAGTAATTACGGACAAGGGTTTTATGAAGCAGCCTCGGAATATTATAGTAGTTTATTCCAATCATATCCATATTCACCTTTTGCCCAAGAGTCCCAGTATATGGCAGCTTATTGCCTTTATCTTGTAAGCCCTGTCCCATCACTCGATCAGACCAGTACAACAAAGGCTATCGAATCTCTTCAATTCTTTTTAAAAAAGTATCCGGCTAGTAGTTATGCCGATAAAAGCAAGGAATTAATTGTGGAACTTCAGGATAAACTTGTCGATAAATCATTTTACAGCGCTAAACTGTATTACGATCTTGGCATGTATAAATCGTCGATAATTGCATTGAGAAACAGCCTTGATGAGTATCCGAGTACTAAGTATCGTGAAAAATTAATGTGGTATATATTGAATTCTAGATATTTGCTGGCTTTTAACAGTGTTGAGTCAAAAAAGAAAGAACGCTATCAGGAAACTGTTGATGAATATTATTCGTTTACTTCCGAGTTCCCTCAAAGCGAAAACAAAAAAGATGCAGACAACATTTATCAAAAATCAGAAAAAATGATAAAATAATGTTAACTTTAACTTGAAAATAAATAACTTATATAAATATGATGGATTACAAAAAATCGAAAGCGCCAACCACAACAATCACAAGAGATTTAGATAAGCTCGAATCGCCTACAGGAAATATTTACGAAACCGTGATAATTATTGCTAAACGGTCAAACCAGATTAGCGTTGAAATGAAACAGGAATTAAACCGCAAGCTGGAAGAGTTTGCTTATTACACCGACAATCTGGAAGAAGTTTTTGAAAATCGTGAACAAATCGAAATTTCAAAGTTTTACGAACGTTTGCCCAAACCTACTTTAATTTCCTTACAGGAATTCTTCGACAACGAAATTTACTATCGCAATCCTGCCAAATCGCAGCAAAATTGATTATAATGTTACTTTTTCCAAGAAGAGCTTAAGTTCTTTCATTTTACCTCCCAACCCTTCACAAGGGTTAACTTAGTGTAAGTTTCAGTTATAATCTCGATATTTCGGGATTGGGGTTAAGAAATAATACATAAAAAAAGCCCCATTTTGCATGTACGGGATAAAAAGATACCTAAATGAGCCTAAAAGGTAAACATATTATACTCGGTGTTACCGGCGGAATAGCAGCTTATAAGGCTGCTATTCTTGTCCGCTTACTTGTGAAAGAAGGAGCTGAGGTTCGTGTACTAATGACCCCACTCGCGAAGCAATTTATTACGCCGCTTACCCTGGCTACCCTTTCGAAAAACCCAATCTTAACCGATTTTTTTAACGCCGAGAACGGAGAATGGAATAGCCATATTGACCTTGCTTTATGGGCCGATCTTTATGTAATAGCCCCTGCCACAGCAAATTCGATTGCAAAAATAGCAAATGGCATTGCTGACAACCTATTGCTTACTACATATTTGTCGGCTCGTTGCCCTGTAATGATAGCTCCTGCTATGGATTTAGATATGTTTGCTCATCCTGCAACACAAAAAAATCTCGATATCCTGCGCTCGTATAAAAATATCATTATCGAACCACAAACTGGTGAGCTTGCAAGTGGCCTCGAAGGAAAGGGCAGAATGGAAGAGCCTGAGCATATTATAAAAGCGATTCAAAATCTTTTTGAATCTGATATTCAAAACAAAAGCAATCTATCTGGTAAAAAAATCTTAGTGACTGCCGGTCCAACCTGCGAGCCCATTGATCCGGTACGATTTATCGGAAATTATTCATCAGGCAAGATGGGCTATGCCATTGCAGATGAACTTTGCTCTCGCGGTGCCATAGTTACTCTGGTAAGCGGCCCTGTAAATATTTTACCTAAAAACCAGAAAATTAACTTAATAAAAGTAAATACTGCCGCTGAAATGTTTGATGCATGTGTCCGTTGTTTCGAATTGATGGATGCTGCCATTCTTTCGGCTGCTGTTGCTGATTACACACCGTCGAATCCTTTATCAACAAAAATTAAAAAAGAAAATGATAATTTAAGTCTTGAATTACGGCCAACTAAGGACATTGCCGCCAGTCTTGGACAGGCAAAACGCCTTAACCAAATTTTAGTGGGCTTCGCGTTGGAGACCAATGATGAATTAAGCAACGCACAAAAAAAACTGCAATCAAAAAACTTCGATTTTATTGTCTTAAATTCTTTGAATGATGCAGGGGCAGGCTTTCAATCCGATACCAACATGGTTACATTGATAGATAAACACAATAATATTGAAAAATCGGAGTTAAAAAGTAAAGCAGAAGTTGCCATAGATATTGTAAACAAATTGGTAACATTTTTCAGTCATGCAAAATAAATATAAAATTGGTCTTGTATTCCTGGTTATGTTCATTCCCTGTTTGATTTTCGCACAGGAATTTAAATGCAACGTGCAGGTGATGTCCGAAAAGGTTCAAGGAACCAATAAAAAAGTATTTGAGACATTGCAAAATGCCATGTACGAATTCATGAACAACCGTAACTGGACAAATCATGTATTTACCAATGAAGAGCGTATTGAATGCAATATGCTATTCAACATCACGGACTATTCAGGTTCAGATTTTTCAGGCACATTACAGGTTCAGATGCGTCGCCCGGTTTTTAATTCATCGTACAATACTGTTTTATTAAATTATTTGGACAAAAATATCCAATTTACGTATGTCGAATTTGAGCCACTCGATTTCACCGAAACATCTTTTACCACGAATCTAACTTCTTTACTGGCATATTATGCCTATCTTATCGTTGGCCTCGATTATGATTCATTCGCTTACGGCGCAGGAACCGAATATTTGCGTAAGGCCGAAACTATTGTGAATAATGCACAAAATGCCAAAGAAAAAGGTTGGAGGCCATTTGAAGGAGGCAATAATAAAAATCGTTACTGGCTGATACAGAATTTGTTGGATGACAAATACAGGCCCGTAAGAGAATTTTTTTATAAATATCATCGCCAGGGATTAGACAGGATGGCCGAAAAACCTAACGAAGGCCGTGACGAAATTGCCGAGGATTTAAAGCTCTTGCAACAGGTTTACCGCGCCAAGCCGGATCCTTACATGTATTTACTTCAGGTTATTTTTGATACCAAGAGCGACGAATGGGTAAATATCTTTTCCGAGTCATTCCCGGAAGAAAAAAATCGGGTCGTAACAATATTAAAGGAAATTGATCCGGCTAACAATACTAAATATCAAAAAATTGGACAATAGTTATTAACTATTGGTTATTTGCAAAATCAAAATACTTAACTTTAACTCCAAAACAGAACAAAGCTGGGTTAGTATGTTAACATCTCTGACTATTCAGAATTACGCACTTATTCAGGAACTCAATATTGGCCTTTCGAATGGTCTATCAATTATTACCGGAGAAACCGGGGCTGGCAAATCTATTTTGCTTGGAGCATTGTCACTTTTAGTTGGACAACGTGCCGATACAAGCGTATTGTTGGATCATTCACGCAAATGCATTGTCGAAGGTACCTTTCTTTTAAAAGGTTATGGCCTTGAAGAATTGTTTACACATCACGATATTGATTTCGAGGAAACTTCGGTTATTCGACGTGAAATAAATCCCGATGGAAAATCACGGGCATTCGTAAACGATACTCCTGTGAACCTTTCAATATTAAAAGATTTAGGAGAACGCCTTATCGATATTCATTCACAGCAGCAAAACATTTATCTCGAAGCCCCTTCATTTCAGTTACGCATCCTTGATACATTTGCCCGCCAGCCGGAACTTGTGCAAAAATACCAGGATACCTATCGCTCTTACAAATCTCTTCAAGCCGAATACCAGCGTATTTTCGATGATGCTCAGAAAAATAAGGCAGACCTTGATTATTTTCAGTTTCAATATGAACAATTGCATCAGGCGAATTTACAGGAAGATGAACAAGAATCACTCGAACAGGAATTAAAAACCTTAACTCATTCCGAAGAAATAAAAACTGCTTTATCAACATCATCGGTTTTGATATCCGGCGAAGGTAATTCAATCATTACCCTTATTAAAGATGCCTATTATCAGCTGGGGAAAATAAAAAACTTCTATCAGCCTTCGAACGACTTGTATAACCGCATCGAAAGTGTTCTTATAGAGATGAAAGATATTGCCCAGGAGACCGATAATCTTTCTGCTCATGTAGAGCATGATCCCGATAGGATTGAAATTGTTAAGCAACGTATCGACCTTATATACTCTATGTTGCAAAAACATCGGGTAACAACCATTAAAGAATTAATTGCATTCAAAGATGACTTGAAACGAAAAGTTGATGAAATTTCTAATGCTGACTTCCACCTCGACTCATTGAAAAAAGAAATCGACAGTATGCTCTTAAAATTAGAGAAAGCAGCTACTGAAATTTCTGACAACCGGAAAAAAGTAATTCCTAAAATAGAAGACCAAATCCATATATTGCTCAAACAGTTAGGCATGCCTAATGGGGTGTTCAAGGTCGAACTTACACCAACCGATGATTTTACAACAACCGGAAAAGACAAAATCCAATTTTTATTCACTGCCAACAAACAGGCATTGTTGCAGGAACTTTCAAAGGTAGCATCAGGCGGTGAGATGGCCCGGTTAATGCTCAGTATTAAAGCTTTAATTTCAGAAGCCATTACACTGCCCACCATTATATTTGATGAAATCGACTCGGGAGTATCAGGCGATATTGCCGATAAAATGGGAAATGTAATAGTTCGTATGTCGGAATATGCACAAGTGATCAATATTACGCACCTTCCACAAATTGCAAGTAAAGGCATCAACCATTTTCTGGTTTACAAACACGATATGGCCGACAAGACACAGACCAAGATCAAACAGCTAAAATCTGACGAAAGGGTTATTGAAATTGCACGTATGCTAAGTGGAGAGAAGCTTTCTGAAGCCGCCATTAACAATGCGAAAGCATTACTTGGTATCAATTAGAACTAAATTTCTATTTTTTTGTTTATTCGTATGGAAGTAAATAATTTATAGGAAGTTAAGTGAAGTCAAAGGAAGCTAAAGAATTAGGTATCTTCTCTAACTTCTTTAACTTCCTCTAACTTCCCATTTAATCTTAAACTTTAAACGAACATGGCTTACAATCTATTAAAAGGGAAAAAAGGATTAATTTTTGGCGCGCTCAACGAAAATTCCATTGCATGGCAAATCGCTGAAAGGACTTTCGAGGAAGGTGGTATTTTTGTACTTACCAATGCCCCTGCCGCCATGCGTTTGGGTCAAATCAGCGAACTGGACAATAAGTGCCAGACGATTGCTATACCTGCCGATGCAACAAATATTGCAGATTTGGAAAATCTTGTGATTAAAACTATGGAGCATTTAGGCGGAAAACTCGATTTTATCCTTCACTCTATTGGCATGTCGCCTAATGTGCGCAAAGGGATCCCTTATGATAATATCAATTATGAATATTATTTAAAAACACTTGATATTTCTGCCCTTTCATTTCATAAACTGTTGCAGATAACCCGCAAACTTGATGCCATAAACGAGTGGGGTTCGGTAGTTGCATTATCCTATGTAGCGGCACAACGCACATTATTTGGCTACAACGATATGGCCGATGCCAAAGCTGCCTTGGAATCAATCTCCCGTAGTTTTGGTTATATTTACGGGACAGAAAAAAAAGTTCGCATCAACACTATTTCGCAGTCGCCAACCCTGACAACTGCCGGAAGTGGCGTTAAGGGCATGTATTCACTGATGGATTTTACGGAGCGTATGTCGCCCCTTGGAAATGCTTCTGCCATGGAATGCGCGGATTATTGTATCACCCTGTTTTCTGACCTTACCCGTAAAGTTACCATGCAAAACCTTTTTCACGACGGCGGTTTCTCAAGCATGGGTATGAGTGAAAGGGCTATGATGCAGTATGATAAAAGCTTTGATGAATGCCCGTAAAGAAAACAGTAGGCAGTTGGCAATCGGCAATAAGCAATCGGCAGTCCATTGCTCTGCTGACTGCATACTGCATACTGCCGACTTAATTATAACAATAATGGTTTTTGACAAAATTTTAGAATGTGTCCCTAATTTCAGCGAAGGCAGAGACCCTGAAAAAATTAATGCCATTGCTGCAGAAATTAAAAAAATCCAGGATGTTATGCTTCTTCACGTGGATTCGGGCTATGATGCCAATCGAACCGTGATGACGTTTGCAGGACGACCCGAAGCTGTCGTGGAAGCCTCGTTTCAGGCTGTAAAGAAAGCAGGTGAAGTAATTGATATGCGATATCATCGAGGTATTCACCCGCGTTTCGGCGCTACCGACGTATTGCCCTTAATACCAATTAAGGGAATTTCAATGGACGAAACTATCGTGCTTGCCCGTAAACTGGGAGAACGAATCGGTAACGAACTGGGAATCCCGGTGTATTGTTATGAGTATGCCGCATTATTCGAAAAACGCCGAACCCTGGCGAACTGTAGGCAAGGAGAATACGAAGGATTAACGGCAAAGATCATTAACCCGATTTGGCATCCCGACTTCGGCCCCGCAGAATTCAATGCCAAATCGGGCGCTGTTGCCGTGGGAGCTAGAAATTTTTTAATTGCCTACAATGTAAATCTGGCTACCACTGATATTCAAATCGCTAAAGCCATTGCAGCAGACATTCGTGAAAGCGGCAAATGGATTGATCTTATAGATGCCAATGGATCGAAAAAAAAAGTGCATCTTCCGGGAATATTTAAAGGTTTAAAAGCGATTGGGTGGTATTTACCAAAATATAATAAGGTACAGGTATCTACGAACATTACTGATATAAACCAATCGCCTATTCATAAAGTATTTACTGAAATAAGCCATAAAGCGGGTGATTATGGTACACAGGTTACAGGATCGGAACTGGTTGGGTTAGTGCCATTAAAAGTAATGATAGAAGCCGGCAACTACTTTTTCGCGAAAGACAATGCTGAAGCATTAACAGAGGAAGAAGTATTACAAAAAGTGATACACAAACTCGGGCTTAATGAATTATCAGTCTTTAATTATAAAGAACGTATTTTAGAATTGGTTTTGAAGTGATGAGGTAATGAAGGCGCCATTTGCCATTTGCCTAATTTCAACCGCTTTATAATTTGTTGTATTACAAAAAAATGTGCAATTTTGTAAAAGAATATTTATTTTGTTATCATTTCTTAATTTTTTTTCCTATTTTAATCCTCGATTTATTAGAGCTAGCTAGATTATAAACCTAAACTCCTAAATTCTATGAAAAAACTTGCTACGTTGCTTGCATTTTTTGTGTTCGTAGCCATTTATTGTACTATGGCGCAAACAGTGCAAATTACAGGTACGGTTACCAGTTCGGAAGATGGCCAGCCGCTACCTGGTGCCACCATAATGGTAAAAGGCACAACCATTGGAACAACAACAGATTTTAAGGGTAAATATGCCCTCTCGGCACCATCCGATGCCCAAATACTGGTTATCAGCTTTGTTGGTATGAAAAGCCTGGAGATACCCATTGGCGGGAAACAGGTTATTGACGCAGTTATAGAACCTACAATAGTTGGGTTGGATGAGGTTGTGGTAACAGCTTTGGGTATTAAAAGAGAACAAAAAGCCTTAGGTTATTCAGTTTCAAAAATTAATTCAGACAAAATTGTTGAGTCAAGGGAAACGAATCTTATAAATTCACTCGCTGGAAAAGTTGCCGGTGTATATGTTAACAATTCAAGTGGTATGGCTGGTAGCTCAGCAAGAATTGTCATTCGAGGAACCTCTTCCTTAAGTTATGATACTCAGCCCTTATTTGTAGTAGATGGCATTCCTTATGACAACAGTGAATATAAATATGATGAAGCCTTGTTTTATGGATCAGCGTCAAATACCGCAATTGATATTGATCCGAATCAAATAGAAAATGTTACTGTTTTAAAAGGAGCTGCGGCAACAGCTCTTTATGGAAGTCGTGCCGCAGGAGGTGTAATTATGATTACAACTAAAGGAAATGCAGGAGTTTACAAAGCACCTACCGTTGAATTTAGTAGCAATACGGCTTTTGACTATATCAGACCTCAAAAATATCAGGACAAATATGGTCAAGGTACAAATGGCGTTTATTATGATGGTGAAACGAGAAAAAGTAGTTTATCCTGGGGGCCATTGCTTGATACAATGAATATTCCTAAATACAATCCTTTTGATTTTTTCAGAACCGGTCATACTTATGATAATGCTATTAGTATTAATGGTGGTATAGGTGATAACACTAATTATTATCTCGCATACTCCAATTATAATCAGGAAGGAACAATGCCAAACAATAGCTTCATTAGAAATAGTTTTTTAGGTAAGTTTACATCTAAAATAAGTAAAAAACTTACCTTATCTACAAAAATAAATTATATACGTTCTGATAACGAACGTTTACCTGAAGGAAATGGCTTAAGTTCTCCAATGTGGACAATTTTAAGTGCACCAGTAACATATAATTTATTCCCTGCAGTTGATTCAACTGGTCAACAAAGACTATACAGATCCCCTCTCAGAAATAATCCATATTGGTTAAAGGATAACACCAGATCTATAGAAAACAGGGATCACTTTATCCCAAGTTTTTCATTGGATTATCAAGTTTTCCCATGGGCTATTATAACCAGCAGGGTTGGTGTTGATTACTATACTAATAAAACCAAATTCTGGGAAAATGCTGGTATAAGAGGTACATACCCCGATGGTAGAGTTTTGGAATCTACCATTGTGAATAAAGAAATTAACTCTGACCTATTACTTCAAATTAACAAAGATTTATCTCCAAATATTAAAACAAATGTTTTGTTGGGAAATAATATAAATTCTCTATTTTATAATAAAAATACGGTTCAGGGTTTTTCATTTATTATTCCGGATTATTTCAATCTATCTAATACCTCATCCACACAACCTACTGAAGCAACACAACAAAAAAGAACGTATAGTTTTTATGGTCAGGCGGTGGTGTCATATAAAGATCTTTTATATTTGACATTAACCGGTAGGAATGACTGGTCATCTACTCTTCCAAAAAATCATAATTCATATTTTTACCCATCAATAAGCACTGGATTTGTTTTTTCCGAATTGTTAAGTTCTATGAAAACAATCTTACCTTATGGAAAACTAAGATTATCCTATGCTAAAGTCGGTCATGATGCTCCAGTTTATTCCATAAATACTGGCTATAGTCAAGCCAATCCAAATGATGGTCAAAGAGGTAATATTATATATCCTTATAACGGCATAGGTAGTTACTTACAAAGTAACGTTGCAGGTAACCCGGATCTGAAACCTGAATTATCAACCGAATTTGAAGCTGGTCTTGAAATGAAGTATTTCGACAATAGAATTGGGTTTGATATTACCTATTATAATAAACAAAGTAAAGATCAAATTTTTAGCGCACCAATTGCTGCTGAAACAGGTTTTATTGAAAGGATTATAAATGCCGGTGAAGTATCAAATAAAGGAATTGAATTACAACTGAATCTCGTGCCTGTTGTAATCAAAGATTTTAAATGGAATATCGGTATAATTTATACCAAAAATAAAAATAAAGTTATTAAATTAACTGAAGGGCTTGATAATATTCAGTTAGCAGGCTTTACTGATCCAGGCATTTTTATTAAAGCCAATTACCCATACGGTGTAATTTGGGGATCGAGGTATAAAAGAAACGATCAAGGGCAAATACTTATTGGAGATGATGGATTGCCAATTATTGATGAAAATTATGGACCTATTGGTAATGTAACTCCGAAATGGACAGGAAGTTTAAGTAACTCTTTTACATGGAAAGGTATTTCTCTTATAGCGGTTATCGACATTAGAGTTGGTGGGGATATCATTAACCTTGATGAATCTTATACGTCATATTATGGTACATCATACCTTACGAGAGATAGAAGCCATCCTATCGTTGTTAATGGTGTAAATGAAACTACTGACGAGCCTAACACAGTAGAAGTAACACCTCAGGATTATTATCAGTATGTGTCTAGCATTTCCGAATTCGCTGTGCAAAAGACCGATTTTATTAGGTTAAGAGAGATTTCTCTTGGTTATTCATTTCCAAAATCTTTAATAAAAAGTACATTTATTAAAGGAATTGATATTATGATAACAGGAAGAAACCTTTGGCTAAAAACTGACAAATCCTTTACAGGTTCTGATCCAGAACAAAGCTTATATGGGAGCAGTAATGGACAGGGGCTGATTAATTTTCAAACACCATCTACTAAAAGTTATAACTTAGGATTGAAGGTTACATTTCAATAATTAATTAAATAAGAATCATGAAAAACTATATATTTCTAAAAATAAATAACTTAATATCTAAAGTGCCTTTCCTGGTACTATTAGTGGTAATTTCCTGCGGTAAGTATCTTGATGTCAATAAAGATCCAGATTCTCCAGATGAAACCGCTGTTGGAGAAAATGTGTTGCTTCCTGGAATAGAAGGCGTTGTTTCATTTAATTTAATAGGTGGATATCCTGCACGTATGCCAAATTATTGGATTGGTCAATTAAGTGCAAGTGCAGAAGCCCCCTCCGTTGAAACCTTTAATATTTTTCCAGCTGATGTTAATAATACATGGACGTACGATATTTACACAAATGCCCTAAAAAACGATATCTTATTAATGAACATTGCCGAAAAAAATCTTAATTATCATTATTTAGGTATTTCGAAAGTTTTGGCAGCTCAAATTCTTGCTATCACCACCGATTTATGGGGTGATATTCCATGGAGTGAAGCGTTTAAATTTCCTAACATTACCAAACCCAAATTTGATACACAGAAATCAATTTATAATGAAATATTTCGGTTATTGGATGAAGGAATTGTTGCGCTTAACAACAAAGGAACTCAAAAGAAATTTCCTGGCGCTGACGATTTACTTTATGGAGGTGAGATTGGAAATTGGATTAAATTTGCATACACATTAAAAGCTAGGTATGCTTTAAGACTAACATACGCACCTGGTAAAACTGGAGCTGCACAGGCCGATATTGTACTTGACGCTTTATCAAAGGGGTTCACTTCAAGTGCAGATGATGCAGATTTTCATTATTATGACAAAACTGATAATGAAAATCCATGGTATCAATGGGGTATTAAATGGAATCCCGTTTATGTTAATACATTTATGCTCAATTTAATGAATAATAATGCAGATCCTAGAATTAGAGCATATTTTAATCCTACAGAACTGAATACCACATTTGTAGGGCATAGAAACGGAACCTTAATTGATCCTCCAGGCTCCGTATCAATAATTGTTGGGACAGCAATAAATGGTAATGATTTGTTAAACTATATAACCAAAAGTTCATCATTATCATGGGCTACATGTACTGAAGCAAAATTTATTGAGGCAGAGGCATATGCCTGGAAATCAAATTTTGTGCAAGCTAAACAGGCATTAGACTCTGCAATAGCATTAAATATGACTAAAATTGGACTTTCTAATGATACTATTGCAGCTTTTATAAATAGACTTGGAGATATGCCAAATACTTTTGAAGATGCCCAAAAATTGATTATTGAACAAAAATATATTGCCAACTTTTTATCGCTCGAAAATTGGAATGATTATAGGAGAACTGGTTATCCTGGTGTATCCGCTCTTGATACAGATGATCCAACGCATCCCAATATTCCATTACGCTTTATGTATTCATCAGATGTACTTTTAAATAATTCAGATAATGTACCTTCCATTAATTGGCTGCAAGACAGGTTATGGTGGGATGCAAAAAATAAATAAAACAAATTAAATTATATGTAGGAAGGAAGGCTGCCTCAAAGTTAAACGAGACAGCCTTTTTTTGGGTCCCCTGTTCGACTGGGGCTGTAAAAAGCTTGTGTAAGTTCGGCTTAGGCTGTATGCCTAAGCCGGATATAGGGTTGGTAGCACTTTTGGATATGGTATTGGTATTTTGTACCTTTGTACCTGTGAGCAAAAAGTATGATTTATAATGGATAGAAAACTTAAAATATATTTGGATACTTCTGTACCTAACTTCTTATTTGCGGATGATTCACCTGAAAAAAAGGAGATAACGTTTGATTTTTTCGATAACTTCATAAAACCTGGGATTTATAATTCTTATGTATCTCCAGTTGTGATTGCAGAAATTGAAGACACAAATAATTCTAAAAAACGGGCTGATCTGCTTGAAATTATTGAGAATTATCCAATAGAATTACTTGAATACAATGATTCGGAGGCAATTGAAATTCAAGAATTGGCTGAAAAATATATTGAACATAAGATAATTCCGGAGAAAAAACTGGCAGATGCTTTACATATTGCAATTTGCGTAGTAAAAGGGATAGATTTCTTGGTAAGTTGGAATTATAAGCATTTAGCCAATGTGAATAGGGAACATAAAGTAAAGATACTAAATTGAGAATTAGGGTACAGAGTTGATTTAAGGATAATTACACCATTAGAATTAGTAGATTATGGAAACGAAAATATCGAAAGCACAAATTGAAGTTTGGGACTGGAAAGAGTCTTTATATGAGGAATTACGGAATATTCCGAAATCTGAAAGATTAAATTACATAAGACAAAAGGTAAGCAATACGATTAATAAGATAAAAAGAAAAAAAGCCCGCGTTGCCTAGCAGGAAATCAATACCAGACTATGGTTGGATCGTAGCAATTAGATTTCAGGGTTATCTGTAAAAATATTCCGGTAAAATGTTTAACTGATTCCCCCTGTTCGACTGGGGCTGTAAAAAGCTTGTGTAAGTTCGGCTTAGGCTGTATGCCTTCGCTAAACGGGGGTTTTTGTATTTTTTAAGCCGATTTGCAACCTGCCGGACGGGCAGGAATCAGCAATGTTCCAAGCGGCATTATAAATCATAGCCACCCCGGCTGGCGCGGATGTTCGGTAGTTGCTGGAGCGCGTTTGTAACGCGTTCCTATCTTGGCCTGCGCCAGCCTGCGGTTGGCAGGTTTGCAACGCAACATGCCGTAAGGCAAAAACACAACATTAGAGCCTGGTTACTGAGAAGTGGCTGGGGTATTGTATGGGAAATTCGATTTGTTCCGAAATTATATTCCGGTAGTGAGAATTCGCCTTATCCTTTTCCTAAACATTATTCCGGCTATTACCAACATCCCAATTATTATCCAGGGATAAAACCAGGTTTTTGGTTTGTCGGGTTCAAAGGTTGCTTCGGTGTTACCAAGCACAATGTATCCTGCCCAGAAATAAGGATGTGCTTTCATTTCGTCGGTTTGTTCCAGGTAATCGAGTTTGGCTTTTTGCATAGCATCGCCAATGTTTTGGTTAGCCGCCAGGTTGGTGTAAAAGTTATGCATGAGCATCGAGCTGGTTTTATCTCCAATTGACCATAGGGTCATTACAATACTTTTGGCGCCTGCCGTAAAGAAACCACGTGAAAGGCTGATGATACCTTCGCCTTTATGCAGCTTACCATAACCTGTGTTGCACGCGCTTAATACCACCAATGGAGCATTGATCTGCATGTTATATATTTCGTAAGTATTCAGAAATCCATCGTTGACAGAGTCCTTACCAGGGGCAAACACCAACTTTGAAAACATGGGATACTCGTTATTAATAATACCGTGTGTTGCCAGGTGCAAGATGTCGTACTGGCCTGCTATTTCCTTAAAACGTTTTTCTGTAGCCCGTTTTCTCATCAGCGTTTTTCCACCAAAAACCCTGTGTACCCCGTTTACTTCATCAAAGGCGCCGGGTATGGGCATTAGTTCGTCTGAATCGCGTCGCATGTTTACATTATCCTGGGCAGTAAGCTGGCTGAGTTTCGTTTTTTCGTAGCTGGGCGCCACTGCCAGTAACTTTGCCTTATGGTAAACCAATTTTTGATGGTACATGGCATACAATGTCCCTGAATAGCTGTAATTAACCTCATGTTGCCTGATCATATAGGCCAGATTACGAAGGCTGCCAGGTGCAGTGGGCAAAAGCGGTGCAGAAACCAATGACTCGAAAGGAATTTGGGTTAGCACATCGTCGGGAATGATGATGAGCTTTTTGCCTTTAATATATGGCTCGGCAGGCTTAACCAGTCGATTGTACAAGTGGTTTGCCAGGCGTGCATAAGCGCGAACGGCTGTGTCGAGTAAGTCATTATATGAAAAATTTGACATTTTTCCCCGGTATGCTTCCACATCGGTGAAAAAATCTCCGTGCAGGGTATCGGTAAATATCTTGAATTCGTTGCGTGTGAGTAGGAAAATAACCATTTTATCGTTAGAAAGGGAATATTGCAATACAGCTTCATTAGATTGAAGTAGCTTTTGCAGTGAATCGGCCCCAACTACCTCGGCGTTAAACTTGGCATTGTAGTAGGCAGGGTAGTGCTGTTTATACACATTGATAAGGCTATCCTGTTGCTTACGGAACTGGTCCAGCGTGTTGTGGTATTGGTCTATTTTATCCAAGTCAGGTTTTTGCTTATTATATTCTTCCGAAAGGATATGAGACAGCAGTTCGGTTTTAGTCCAAAGCTGATCCTCCTCCTTTTTAAGACTGTCGGGTACCAGGTGCATCTTACTGGCATTAATACCTTGCAGTATGGATAGCAGTAAAGATGCCTTGCTTTTTTCAGCATATTCAAAAGCCTTTTTGGTATATACTTGTTGGCCTGTAATATGATATAAATCGAGGCAGATATTTATGATATAAGGGTATTTGCGTTTTGTAAAATCAGCAAATGAAAGCCTTTCCTCATCGCGGCTAAGGCTCATTTTATGACGGTGGGCCACAGAAAGCGCAAGCTCTAAATTGGCAAGGCTGGCCTTCAAATCATTCAATTTTTCGGCTTTGATTTTGCGCTGTTTGGAGATTTCGTAAAAGGCTTCGGCTTTGTTATTAAGGGCTCTCGATAATTCACGATCGTTAATCGAATGGTTTATATCGGGCAATACATAATAATTATTACTGTAATTCACCGGAATAAGCGAGTAAACTTCGCGATGATAATAATAAAGCGCTTTGACATAATCAGCCTTAGCCATCCAGTAAAAATAGGCAATAGAGCTATAAGCAACACAAGTACTGTAGTTTACACGCCCAAAATATTTTAATGCATAGTTTAGCCAGGTTTTATAGTAAAATTCAGCTTCCGGAGAATTACCGTTTTCAAAATAAAAGTTTGATAACAAGAATGCGACATATAATAAGTCCCTTTGATTTGAACATTTATATAATTTAACTATCCGGATCAATCGGTTGGCTATTTCCTTATTGCCAAGTTTATAGTAACTATGAGCTAATATTACCCTTGCATAGTCATCTAACTGATAGAACTTACAACTATCCGACCATTGAACTATATTGTTATATTGGTTTAAACTAAAATAACACTCCAAAATATATTGCACTATTTGCTTTTTGTTGTCAGCTTCTGGGTTGCAGGTATCGTAAGCTTTCAGGTATGCGTCCAGCGCTTCACGATATTCGGTTTTATAATGCAAAATTCTACCTTTAATAAAATAATAATAAGGTAAATAAGTTGTTAATAAACGTTTCTCTTTCATAATAACCGATAATCGTTGAAAATACTTTTCACTTACCTCGTGCTGACCCATTTCCCAAAAGGTGCCTATCGTATATAGATAACAATATACCCAGTATTTATTATATATGCTATGGTTTTCAAAGCAATGAATGGCTTTTTCTGTATTCTTGATACAATTTTCAAAATCGTATTCCATGAAATCATGCCTGCCTAACAAATAATAACCAAATCCATACACAAAACAAGCAGTATCATGATTATAGGTCAATTCGCCAATGATATTTTTGATAGCATTTTCTCCTCTCTCTTTCTGACCGAGACTAAACCATGTATTTCCCAAGTATATGCGCAGTAAATAATGCAGTTGACTGGGTAATATGGAATTGTATTTAAGAATCTTTGTCAAATAATTGGATGCAGCTTCAAACGCTTCTTTTTTATAATAATAAATGCTCCAATAGGTATCCCTAAAAAGATTCAATGCATCAAGCGTTTTTAGGGATTCCGCATCAAGTGCGGAATGACTGTGGCTTTGATTCTTGCTGTCACCTTTTGCAGCATATTGCTCGGCTATTTGCCTGGCAGCCTGGGCACGGGAATAGTGTTCGTCAAGCAGTTCAAAAAAAGCAATCTTATACCAGGTTGAGGTTAAATTCACCACATCGGCATTAAGCCTGTACCGGTGGGCAAGTAGATAAGAATAATACAGGCAGCTATCGATTCGATAAACTGCCAGGTTATGGTCTATGCGCTGCAAAATGGCTTCGTTTTTTAATTCGGCGGCCCATAGCCTGCCGTTACACATCAGCGCCAACAAAACCACACCCTGTATTAATCGAATACGCATTATCTGTTTGTAAATCTAAATTGCTCACGCAAAGGCGCAAGGCCGCAAAGAGAATATTATAATTTGTTTAATTTAAAAATACACGCATTATTAAAACTTAATGAAAGGTTATTAAAAACTTTTTGTAAGTTCATTTTCTGTCAGTGTATATTATTTTCTTTGCGACTCAGCGTCTTGGCGAGAGGATAATTTCACGCAAAGGCGCAACGCCGCAAAGAAAAATTTACAGATTATTTACAATTCTTTGGATTCCGTCTTTTATCAAGGCTTCATTAAAGTTTATCAAAAGGCCTAATTTTAGTCCTGTGATTTTAAGATATGTAAGCAATTGTTTCTGATGCACAGATGCTATTGTTTCAACCGATTTTATTTCAATAATTACTTTATTTTCGACAATGATATCTGCCCTGAATCCCAAATCTAATTTTATATCATCATAAATAACCGGAATGCCTTGTTGACGTTTTATATTTAATAATTCTTTCTGCAATTCATACGCCAAAATTTCTTCATAAACTGATTCGAGCAAACCTGGGCCAAGGGTAGTATGAATTTTATAACTACTATTAACAATGATTTTTGCAAGTTCATTTTCAGTCATTCGAGTATTTTTTCTTTGCGACTTAGCGTCTTGGCGTGAGGATAATTTCACGCAAAGCCGAGAAGCCGCTAAGGGAATATTATAATTTGTTTCATATCTTTTAACGATACAAGCATTGCATTATATTGATTTCTTGGCGTCTTAGCGTCTTGGCGTGAGATATTTTTATACAAATTTAAGATATTTCCCCGGAAGTGCGCAAGGAAAAATTAATGGTATGAAAGTTTGGTTTTATCTAACATTTTTAGTAAATTCAAGTAACTAAAAATTCTTGCTATGAGAAATTATGATGTGATGCAAGTAAATTTGCCCGATCCACCTCCAGGTACCGGAGGTCATTAAACGTGATCCTGCAGCCCTGCCATTGATGAAGTTTAGGCTGTCTATAAGACAGCATGTGCTGTGTGAAGATTAAACAGGCGGGGGTAAAACAACAACAAAACACAACAAGCTTAAAAAGAATTGATAAAAAAAATCCGGCAGAAAACCCGGATTTTTTTATGGAAATTATTTCTTATCAGTATCTATGATTATTCCCTGATAACTGGACAATCAATCCATCAAAATCTTATTTTTGCATACTAATGAATGCTTAAACAAAAACATTGATTTATCCGAATAATTTCGAAGAAAAGATAGGTTTCGATAAGGTGCGTGCCATGTTGAAAGAAGCATGCCTGTGCGAACTTGGCAGCCAAAAGGTGGATGAAATATCATTCTATACCTCGTTCGGCCTCATCAGTAAGCTCATTTGCCAGACCGAAGAATTCCGCCAAATCTGCCTGATGGAAAACAATTTTCCATTGGGTCATTTTATAGATGTCACACCGGCATTGAAAAAAATCCGCATCATAGGCACTTTTTTCGAAATTCCTGAAATTATAGATCTTCGGAAATCCCTGGAATCTGCTCACGCTATCCTTACCTTTTTTAAAAATAAAGACCCAAACCTCTACCCCAACCTCCTCGAACTGACCCGCGATGTGCAGTCATTTCCTATCATCCTGAACCGGATAGATGCCATCCTTACCAAGAACAACCAGGTAAAAGACAACGCATCGCTAGAACTCGCTGCTATACGAAAGTCTATTAGTGAAAAGACTTCGTCCGTTAGCCGCATTATGCAAAAAATACTTAAACATGCGCAAAGCGAAGGCCTGGTTGATGAAGATACAGGTCTCTCGATGCGCGAAGGCAGGGCTGTTATCCCGATTAACTCGACATATAAGCGTAAAATACAAGGAATTATACACGATGAATCGGCCACTGGGAAAACCTCTTTTATAGAACCTGCAGAAGCTGTAGAAATTAACAATGCTATCCGGGAGCTGGAATTTGCCGAACGCCGTGAAATTGTTAAAATTCTTACCCATTTTACTGATTTCGTGCGGCCTTACCTCGATGAGCTTTTCCGCACTTACGATTTCATGGGAACCATAGACTTTATCCGTGCTAAAGCTATGTTTGCACTGCGTATTAATGCAGTAAAGCCTGCCATGTTCAACCAGCAGGGCTTCAAATGGGTAAAGGCAGTGCATCCCCTACTCTACTTAACACTTGCAAAAGAAAACCATTCCGTGGTCCCACTGGATATTAATCTTGATGAACGCGACCGTATCCTCCTCATCTCCGGGCCCAATGCCGGGGGTAAAAGCGTTTGCCTTAAAACCACAGGACTCATCCAATTCATGTGCCAGTGCGGATTATTGGTGTCAGTTTCGGAAAATTCAGAAATGGGGCTATTTGAAAACCTGTTCATAGACATCGGTGACGAACAATCTATCGAAAATGACCTGAGCACCTATAGTTCACACCTTCTCAATATGAAATTTTTCCTGAAAAATGCGAACCCTAAAACCTTATTACTGATTGATGAATTTGGCACAGGAACCGAACCCATGCTAGGCGGGGCTATTGCCGAAGCAATCCTCAATCAGCTAAACCAGAAAAACACTTACGGAGTTATTACCACACATTATACCAATCTCAAACATTTTGCTGCTTCTGCCGAAGGTATTATGAATGGTGCTATGTTGTACGATTCACAACTTATGCAGCCTTTGTTCCGATTACAGATTGGCAAACCAGGCAGTTCATTTGCTTTTGAAATTAGCCGTAAAATAGGCCTCCCTGAAGATGTTCTGAAAGAAGCTACTGATAAAATTGGCCATCAACACGTTGATTTTGAAAAAAACCTGCGGGATATTGCTCGTGATAAACGCTATTGGGAAGGCAAACGCGACCATATCAGGCAGATGGAAAAACACCTCGAAGAACTGGTAACCCGTCACCAGGAAGAGCTGCTTAAGACTGAAAAAGAACGAAAAGAAATTATTGAAAAGGCTAAAGCTGAAGCAAAAGACATTCTATCAGGAACAAACCGCCAGATCGAAAATACTATTCGACAAATAAAAGAAAGTCAGGCTGAAAAAGAAAAAACCAGAGAGGCCCGCAAACAGCTCGACGACTTCAAAGAACAGATAGATAAAACTGCCTTGGAGGACGAAGAGCAGATTACGCGTAAAATAGAAAAATTGAAAGAACGTGAAAACAAGATAAAAAAAAGTCAGAACCAAAGCTTGCCCGACAACCGGCGGGAGCCAGTGCCAAAGGCATCCCTTCGGGAGAACCAAGAACAGGAAAAAATAAGAATTGAAATTGGTGATAAAGTGAGACTGTTTGGTCAGGACAGTGCTGGTGAAGTGCTTGACATTAATGGCAAGAACTACCTGGTTGCTTTTGGTAACATGACTACCAGCCTGCCCGAATCCAGGCTCGAAAAAATATCGAACAACGAATTCAAACGTCAGGGCCAGGTGCAACGTAACCCTGCGATTACTGCTTCGTTTAGCATGAACGAACGAAAATTAAAATTCAAGCCATATATAGATGTACGCGGAATGCGCACTGAAGAAGCCATTGAAAAAGTACAGGACCTGGTGGATGAAGCTTTGATGCTAAATGTTAATGAAGTAAAAATATTGCACGGCAAAGGCAATGGTATATTGCGTCAGATGATCCGTGAATACCTGGCTACGCTTGATTTCATTAAATCGTGCCGCGATGAGAATATTGAAATGGGCGGAGCAGGAATAACTTTGGTGGAAATTGAATAATAATATATTAAATTTAAACATTCAACCTAACGCACATAAACCTATGTTTTTCCTATTCTCCAAACTATTATTTTTTTTGATAACACCTATTTTTTGGGTATTTGCTTTATTATGTATGGCCATATTTGGCAAACAAACAAAGCGAAAAAAAATTTACTTTATCATTGGCATTGCCTTGCTATATCTTTTTTCAAACAAATTCCTTTTTAACGAAGTTGCAAGAAAGTGGGAGACTTCATTCACTAAAACTGAAAACATAGGAAAATATGACTATGCCATTGTGCTAGGTGGATTTTCGACTTACGACACTGCATATTCGAAAGTAAAATTCACCGAAACCAGTGACCGGCTTTGGCAAGCCCTTCAATTGTATTACCAAAAAAAAGTAAAGAAGCTATTCATATCCGGAGGTTCGGGATCATTACTTCACCAGGACGAGAGCGAAGCTGACAAGATAAAAGCCTTTCTGGTATCGATCAATTTTCCTGAATCTGATGTTATTATGGAAATGACATCCCGAAACACCCGTGAAAACGCAATTAATACTGCAATGTGGTTGAAAAAACACGATCCTGCGGCTCGTTGCCTGCTGGTAACTTCGGCAGCACACATGCGCAGGGCTATGGGATGCTATAAAAAAACAGGGATAAACGTTACCCCGTATACCACACATCAAATAAGCGGACCCCGTAAATTTGATTTTGATATTCTGTTGCTTCCCCAATCCAGCGCGCTGTATGACTGGGATTCTTTAATTAAAGAAATGGTAGGTTGCCTGGTTTATGCTGTGGTGGGGTATATATAATTGATTAAAGTTATTTTTAATTGTTAACGAGAAGTTTGTTACAGGTTACAAGGTTGCAAGTTATAAGTTGGCATAACCTGAAACATGTAACCTGCAACTAAAAGTCTATAACTCACAAATAATTGGCGTAACCTAGGTTTTATGATAAGGCAGAATAATGAACAATTCTATTTAAATTTGCATTTTAAAATACAATTAGTATGAAAGCCCATTGCCTCCAGCATGAACCATTCGAAGGGATGGCAGCCATTGAAACATGGCTGATCAGGCATAACTTTAAAATATCATATACAAAATTATATGAATCTGATCATTTGCCTTCACCAACCGATGTGGACTGGTTAATCATCATGGGTGGCGGTATGAGCGTGAATGATGAAAACAAGTATCCGTGGCTCACTGCTGAAAAGAAATTTATTCGAGGGTGTATTGAAAAAGGTAAAGTAATAATTGGGATTTGTCTTGGATCCCAGCTTATTGCCAGTTCCCTTGGGGCAAAAGTCTACCGTAACCACCAGAAAGAGATCGGGTGGTTTCCCATCCGCAAATCAAAAGGGATAAAATCAAAAATATTTGATGGTTTACCTGAGGAAATTGTGGTATTTCACTGGCATGGCGAAACATTTGACTTGCCTATTGGAGCTGAACTCATAGCAAGTTCAGAAGCCAGTAAAAATCAAATATTTGTAATTAATGACAAGATTGTCGGCTTCCAATGCCATTTGGAAACTACTGCCGAATTACTTATGTCTATTCCAGAAAAATTTAAATCAGAATTAATACCTGCAAAGTATATTCAAAGTGAAGATGCAATGATACAGGATGAAAAGAAGCATGCTGGCAATATGCATAATGTACTATTCCATGTACTTGATAATATTGTGAAAACGAATAAATAAAGTCCATAATCATTCGTCATTTCCTCAATCTTCCGTAAGTTTACATAAACTTTATAAGCATGAAGCTTTCTTTGAAACCTCACTTATTTTGGGATGTAAACTTTAGTTCCCTGGACGAGTCAGCCTAATTCATATTATTTATTTCAATACCTTTTTTTCAATGGTTTGTCCGGGTGTTATAACCCTCAAAATATAAATACCAGGTGCATATTGTCCCATATCGATCCCCGTTAAGGAAGTATTTGTTTTCACAAGTATTAGCTGCTTACCCTCCATATTATAAATACCTATAGTTGCAGGTAAACCATCAGGTGCAAGCCTTACGTTAACCTTATCCTTTACAGGGTTGGGATATATGCACTCATCATTTTGAATGACCTCAGCTACTGCCGTCGTATTGTTTGCTGCTTGTGTTATTGTAATGGTTTGAGAGGCAACGCCTGTGCCGGATATAGTTACTATTGCTGTACGTGCTGTAGTGCCTGTATTAGCGGATGCTGTTAATGCAACAGTGCCATTGTTCGAACCCGATGCAGGGGTTAGCGTTAACCATGCCCCTGTGCTAATGGCGCTCCAGTTTATATTGGATGCAATGTCAAATGTAGCTGTGCTATTAGCGGCTGCGTTAATAGCTAAGGTCGATACCGAAGCGGACAACATGGGTATTGCTGTTGCTCCTGCCTGGGTTATAGTTACCGTTTGAGAGGCGACACCTGTACCGGATATGGTTACAGTGGCTGTACGCGCTGCAATGCCAGGATTCGCTGATGTGGTTAATGTAACAGTACCATTGTTTGAACCTGAGGCAGGGGTTAGCGTTAACCATGCCTCTGAACTAATGGCGCTCCAGTCTATATTGGATGCAATGTCAAATGTAGCTGTGCTATTAGCGGCTGCGTTAATAGCTAAGGTCGATACCGAAGCGGACAACATGGGTATTGCTGTTGCTCCTGCC
>Ga0182017_10000661_pt1 | contig 27080 bp, 27 predicted proteins | sample 712E3DmetaG_FD_120492 | JGI IMG/M metagenome (GOLD analysis project Ga0182017, IMG submission 120492) | Permafrost microbial communities from Stordalen Mire, Sweden - 712E3D metaG | ecosystem: Environmental > Terrestrial > Soil > Wetlands > Permafrost | place: Sweden: Stordalen | collected... | reverse complement strand
CCGATCCATGAACCTGTAGCGTGGTACGGCCCGATTGTCATGAATACCCAGGAAGAGTTGAGAACTGCCTTCGAAGAATACGAGAAAGGTACTTTTATCAAATACAAGCAAAATCGAAACCCGGAAAGGAGATAGCAACACCTAAACTTAATGCATAGTTCAAAAGAAAACAGGTACGGGGTCAAGATGTGTAAGGACAATCCATACCTGGTTACAGGTCGAGTGCCACCAGCGGAACAAATTATTTTCGTGGACACGTAAGTACAATGACATTTTGAAATTCCGTTATCAGGGGAAAATAAATAGATGAGATATCTATTAATAGCACTAGTAATCATCATAGTTGCCGGTGTAATAGTTATCGGGACTCAAGTCTATGGCTATTCTTCCCTCAAAACCGATTTCGGAGCGACTGATGTCTTTCCTAAATTCAAGATCAATACTAAATCAATAGTCACGGGTTTGTTTAGTGTTTTTCAGAGAAATCTGCTGGGAGCAGTTTCAAGCTTCATCCAAGGCTTGCAGGTAAATGGTACTTTAACATTGAAAAATGGCACCTTTTTTCCATTATATCTTGCAAGTATGCAACACAAGATTGAAATCAATGGAACACCGACACAAAGTGCCATTTCTACCAAAGCTATGTGGATAGCTCCCGGCGGCTCAAAGACAGAAACGTTTAGCATATTGATTGATAAGGCTGACCTGCCTTCAATGGCCCTCAATATCTTGGGTTCCGGTGGCACTATCAATATATCAGTCGAATCGTCTGCTGTTTTAACCGGATTCACTATTACTAAAACTCACAAAAACAAAAGAATGTAACCGGAATATATTCTTTAAAGTAGGGCTTAAAACAATCGACTTCGATATCCAATAGTGCCTTCAGTGTTTAAAATACTGATTGAAAACGTGATTGTAATTCGTTAAATATGTATATATATTTAAGTTGAAAACTAAGAATGGAGACTGACGATGAATGTAATAGTGTATTCAACCCCTACCTGACCGTACTGCACAATGGTGAAAGAGTTTCTTTCACAAAAAGGCGTGAATTATGAGGAACGCGATGTTTCCGTAAATCAGGCATACGCTGAGGAAATGGTAAAAAACACGGGCCAGATGGGTGTCCCGGTAATCTTGATTGACGGGCAGGCAGTTATCGGATTCGACCGCGGAAGGCTGGAACAGATACTGACGCAAACCCAAACTAAAAGGAACCCAACGCTAGGGGCGTCAATCGCGGACGCAAGTAAAATTACAGCTAAAATGGGCACTGGAGTAATATTAGGAGCCTATATCGGGAGAGTAAGGCCGAACTCAATAGCAGAAAAATCGGGACTCACGGCCGGCGATATCATTACCGAACTAAATCTAAAACCAATAACCAACGCCAACGACCTGGAATCAGCTCTTTCAAAATTCAGTCCCGGCAGCCGATTTACAATAACTTTAATAAGGGATAACCGGACGCTGACGAAAGAAGGAGTATTTTAAAGGCAGAAAGCCGGTTATTCACTGAAGGTATCATAACATATGATTTCTTCTAAGGATTTTCTGGTTTTCGGGCGGCCCGGCTGTTTCGGAAACCCGAGAGTGAGCAGCGATACGATGGTGTATTTAGCCGGAATATTTAACGCTGCACGCGCCGCTTCCTGCGAGAACGCGCCAATCCAACAAGTACCGAGCCCCTCGTCGACCGCCGCAAGCGTCATATGGTCAACAGCAATAGCCAGGTCGACCGCATAGCCGGGGACACCGCACCGCATCAATCCGTCCGGTACGGTCGAAACCGCTGCAATCACTACAGGAGCCTGGGCGACATGCGGTTGTCCGCCGGAGGCTTTAGCTAATTCCTGGCGTTTTTGAGGGTCACGAACGACGACAAATTTCCAATACTGCCGATTGGCCCCGGAGGGGGCAAGACGGGCGGCTTCAAGGACGTCAATAAGCTTATTTTCGGGGACGGGTTTGTTTTCATATTCCCGAATACTTGTCCGGTTCTTAATAGCGTCTTTCAGTTCCATAGTGTTTAGACTCCTTTATACTTTTAGCCATTAGATATTATAGTCTTAACCATTATTTCTACGTGTGTTAAACAATCGCTGCCAATTTTAAACTGTCCGGCGGTATAAGTATTTTGCTGCATCCCATGAATTACTCACTTATTCCGATTGATCAAGGGAAAAGTTCAAACTGACGGTACCCAGGATTATTTTTTCGGTTCTGCGGGATTTTCATCCCTGCAACCTGCCGGAGCAACGATCAACACGGGAATGGTAGAATGCTGGGAGACACGTTCGGCAACACTACCGAAAAGCCAACGGGAAATCCCGGACCGTCCATGTGAGGTCATGATAATCAAATCAACGTGATTTTTAGCGGCATATTCCAATATTTCGTTCGCAGCATAGCCATAGGCAACGGCAGAATGAATGTCAATTCCTGATTCCTGACGTAACCGGAGGGTCATTGCTGCGATGTATTTTTCCGCCAGCTGCTGCATCTGGTCGTTAAGTTCTTCGTACATCCCGGCACCTTCGGAGAGTGCCTCGGAGGCCGCAGGATTGGGCTCGACAACCCTGAATAGAATGACTTCAGGTACGCTGCATCCCCCAGCAATCGTTTTGGCGTGGTCCAAGGCGCATTCGGCAAGTTTAGAACCATCCAGAGGGACCAATATTTTTTTATACAAGTGCTGCTCCATTATTCCAGATTTGGGTTAATTAGAAATATATATAAATCAGTAAAAATATTTATTCGTTACGTGCGAATTAAAATCAAGGATATTAATATTTACCTACCGCGGTATGTCAGCTCATTTGCAATTCTGATGTTTCTTTGATTGAACAATTAGATGGTTTAACCGCGCAAACATTCTAATATTAATACTTGTTATTCTTTTTGCGCTGTTTTTTTTCATTGGATTTGACGAACCGGGAGAGTTTGCCGCCGCACCAGGGACAGACACCCTGAATGGTATGGCGCATATTGTTTAATATTACCCGCCGCGGATTTTTAATTTCCCGCATACGCCCGCACTTGATACAGGACGCTTTAACGGGCGGAAACACTTCTTCCGCAGTTTTGGGATTTACGGGAATACTTACCGGTTTGGTTTCTCTATGGTTGGCAACCAGTTCTTCAAGAAAATTGTTCAATTTGGCCGTGGCAACACAAACCACCGTATCAGCACCGCCGTAATAAACAAAAAGACGTTCATTAATAATAACAGCGCCGCAAGGGTAGACGACACCGGCTTTAAATCCTTCATTCTCATAAACTGCAACCGGCTCCAAAATGGGGTTGCGTGTCCTGGCTAAAACTTTAGTGGGGTCTTTGAGGTCCAGGAGCATGGCCCCGATTTTATAACGTGATTCATCACTGGAACCGACGGCCTGGTAGATAAGAAGCCAACCGTCTTTAGTTTTCAGAGGCGGCGGTCCGCAGCCAACTTTCAAACTGTCCCAGTCGGAACTTAAAGCCCTGGTCGGTATTTTATATTGGCCTATTAAAAATCGGCTTTTACCGTCGAAATCAAGGTCATCCACAAAATCAATCAAAATATTTGGAAAGACACGATGGAAGATAACATATTTACCGTTAATTCTTTCAGGCAAAATGCAGGCATTTTTATCGACGATGTATGGCGGAGAAATCAGGACAGGTTTCTTCCAATTCCAACGATGCGCAAGAAAATCGTTTATATTGATCGAACTTAAAGCTACCCGTGGATGGCTATGGCCGTCGTAGCCGACGTAAGTCATATATACCCGATTGCCGATACGTGTCAAACGCGGATCTTCGCAACCTCCCGTGCCTCCGCCACCCGAGACATAAATGCCGTGGGGTTCAGGAATATAGGGGCTTGCCGGATTGACGCCTTCAAAAGATTCCCTGGGGATATAAGCGGGTTTATCCAACCTTTGATCAATATGTAACCCATCGATACTGGAAGCATATCCCAGAACCGAGACATCGGAGTCTCCAATTGCACGATATAAAAGATGCACTTTGCCGTTTTCATAAATAGCGGCCGGATTAAATACGCCTTTTGTCTCCCAGCGGTGGCTGAAATCCGGGGACAATATCGGATTGCCCGCGAAACGTTCCAATGTCAGTTTAATGTTACTTATCTGAGGAAGGTTAACAGAGTTTCCTTTTCGCATTCTATATTCTCACCCTTGCCGCAAACCGGTACCAGCCGGCGACAGTATTTAATTTAGTATTCATAATACATTTGTATTGACTAACCTACATGTGATATTAGTTACGTGTTTGCCCTGAAATCTGGCCATTGCCAACTCATTTTCACTGGGCATTCTTCCGCCGGAAGGCCCGGAGATACTGCCTGCGCCGTATGGACTACCTCCGGATATTTCACTCATAGTAGTTTGACGGTTCTCAGTGTAAGGCAACCCGGTAACAATCATTCCGAGGTGGAGCAAGGTGACATAAAAGGAGATCAAGGTTGTTTCCTGACCGCCATGCTGGGTAGCAGAGGAGGTGAACGCGCTGCCTACTTTACCGACAAAAGCATTTTGAGACCACAAGCCGCCTGTCTGGTCAAAAAAATAACGCATTTGAGCACAAATATTCCCAAAGCGTGAAGGCGAACCAAAAATAACCGCATCGGCAGCGACCATGTCGGCCGGCTTGGCGAACGGAATATGAGAGAATGCATCCCTGGCTTTTTTAGCGCCAGATTTTTCCAAAATTTCGGGTGATATTAATTCCTGAACCTGAAATAATTCAACATCCGCATACGGCACTTCCCTGGCTCCCTGGGCGACGGCCTCAGCTAAACGATAGGTATGCCCATACATGCTATAAAAAATAACGTTTACTTTCACGATCAAGTCCCAATAAAATCACTTCATTTACCCAGGGTATCTATAAACCATCCGGGAACCGTAAACCCCTTAAACATACACTTTACAAATTTAAAAACAGGCGACAAGGTTCGTTTGAGCCGCAATCGTGGTAGATATGATTGCCGTATTGAGTGAATTTACGGGTGGCGTTCAGGGAACCCATAGTGAACCAAACTGTTTCAAATGATTTGCAGACGGGACAAAAAACCATTAATTCTTTAGATAAACGTTCATCCTCAGCGATGATTGTTTTTGGCAACGGCGAATTTTTTATCAAGGTCGTAGACATACACACACCCCTAAAATATATTTACAAAAACATTTTAGAAGAATAAGAGTGAAGAAGTTATAAAATGCATGGGAAATATATAACGAAAATATGCCATTTTTGAACACCGAGATCCCTAAAATGTTATAAGAATGTAACCGGAAAGCAACAAATGATATAACTTTTAAAGATGTAACACCGCATAATACGGCATACAACGACAAAAGGAAGGATAAATATGCAGGCGGGTATATCCATCCCCTTCGTGGAAACAAATATCAATAAATGTATATGTCCACAATGTCCAGTTCAACAGGCGAGTCATTGCGTGAGCAGTAAGTTCCTGGAATTTAAAGACACATTAAGTAAACATCCGTTGAATCGTGAAGATATCCCCGGGGTGTATTGTTCTGCCGGAACAGCATCCTGTACCGATATACAAACAGGACAGGACTGCATTTGTGGGAAATGCGTTATTTTCACGGGATATAAGTTGTTCAATTATCAACCGAGGGGACATTATTGCCGGGATGGTAAAGCAAAATAAAACGGTGTATACCCCCCATTTAGTACAAACGGAATAAAGTTAACGGTAAATACTGAATAATACTACAGGCCTTTAAACAACCTTCAGCTACAAACAGGAGGCGGCAGATGTTAAGAATCGCGACAAAAACAAAATTAACTCCAGGTGAGGTAATTGCCAGTGCAATTATATTTTTCGGGCCTGAGGGCTATAAACTAAAAATAACCAATCAAACAGCAACAACAGCAAATTTTGAAGGAAGCGGAGGGTTTGTGGAAATCAGCGCCTGCGAGGATAACAATAAAACCACGGTTGATTTTACAGCCAATGAATGGGACTACCAGGTCAAAGAATTTATACATAAAATCAGATAAGCATCGAATAATACAGGAAGGAGAAGAAATGGCTGAATTTAGAGAAATCGGAAAAACAGGGGACCTTTCTCCGGGAAATATGAAGGGAGTCAAGTCAGAAGGGAAAGATTTATTAATTGCGAATTTCGCCGGTCAATATTATGCCGCGGAGGGACATTGCCCGCATATGAAAGCGAATTTGTCAAAGGGTAAACTAAACGGATCGATTGTTACCTGCCCGATGCATGGATCTCAATTCGACCTGAAAACAGGGAAAGTGGTACGTTGGATAGGTAATCCGGGTTTTATGGGAATGATGGGTAAACTGATGTCAGCACTGGGCCTGGCAGCAAAAAAAGAAAAACCCCTGACAGTCTACGAGGTTAAAATCGAAGGGAACAGGATACTGGCAAAGATTATTTAATAATATTTGCGGCCGTATTGTAAACACATAAAGTGCGTTCAAATCTACCTCTAAAAAAGAGATATAAATGATGTCGATAATTTATGGTTTATATCAGAAATAATATTTTCACTGATTAATGTGGATTTCCAATCAGGCCGGTATACATTTTCCTGGTGAAGTACTTCCAGCGACGGGTGGCAATGATTTTATACAATAATAATTTCTATTTATCAAATATTAATACAGTTGAGGCAGATAATGGCGGGTGGGTTCAAAACCCACCCCAACAGAACGGGGGATTAATTTTGGCTGACTGAAAATTTCCGGCTGATAAAATTTTCCGTTTGTTATCAGGGCTTATATCATAATAAACTTATCAGTTATTTATTAAAAATATAGCCTGTTTTCGGAACAGTAGAAATAATTTTCGGGTGAGTGGGGTCAACTTCGATTTTTTGCCGCAGGCGACTGACCCAAGTCCGTAATATTTGAACATCATCACGGTATTCAGGACCCCAAACGCGCGACAGCAGGTCATAGTAAACCATAAGGTGACCGGAATTACCAGCGAGTTCATTCAGTAAAAGCCATTCAATCCTTGTAAGCTTAATTTCTTTGCCGCGAACGGCAATATGCCGTTCATCAAAATTGATATTGAGGTCATGAACCGACAATTCATGGGGAATATTTTTACGTTCCGGCGCGTTGAGCCTTCTTCTGATGGCTTCAATACGGGCGACCAGTTCATCGGGGTTAAATGGCTTGGGAAGATAATCATCGGCGCCCAATCCTAATCCTTTGATACGATCCGAATCATCGCCCCGGGCACTGAGCATAATCACCGGCACGGATGAAAAAGAGCGCAACTCTTTTAGAGTTTGGAACCCATCCATTTTAGGCATGACCACATCTAACACGGCTAAGTCCGGTTCCTGTCCCTGAACCTGTTCAAGCGCTTCAATGCCATTGGCGGCCAGGATGACCTCATAGTTCAATAATTTGAGTTTGGCTTTTAAAAAATTAAGGATGCGTTCTTCATCATCTACCAATAAGATAGTAAAACGCTTCATAACATCACCTCATTCGAATATATATTAAACCGTTCTATAACTACCCATACCGGGCATCGGAAGGGTAAATAAGAAAGTCGAGCCGGTACCCGGATGCGATTCTACCCACATACGGCCGCCGTGGGCTTCGACCAAACGACGGCAGACAACCAACCCCAATCCGGTTCCCGTAGCATTGCTGTTTTGCGGTTCCAGACGCTGGAAAGGTTCAAAAAGCATTCCCTGCTTATCGGGATTTATGCCGATTCCTTTATCCTTAACACCCACAAGAATTTTATCATTGTCAGGCCGGGCAAATATTTCGATTTTCGTTCTGGGCGAAGAATATTTGGCGGCATTGTCCACCAGATTATGCAGAATACGCTGCAGCCGGACACGGTCCGCATTGACGGTGAGCGAATCTCCGCAATCGACTGAAACAGGATGGGAGGCCAATTGCTGTTTCATTTTCCTCAAGGTAGTCTCAATGATTTCGCGGAGATTGACGGGTTCTTCATTAATCTGCAGGCGGTTAGCCTGGGCACGCGCCAATTCGAGAAGATTGGCAAGGATATCAGAAAGTAATTCAGCCTCTTCGTAGGCATCACTAACCAGTTGTTTAGTTTCTTTGGCGGATAGCCTGTCACCTTCGGTAATGACGGTGCTAAGGGCGCCTAATATCACGGTAAGAGGCGTGCGCAATTCGTGGGAGACAAGTCCAATAAATTCATCTTTTAGTTGGTCAATCTGTTTTAAAACGTGTAATTCTTCTTCACGTTCTTTTAACGTCCGGGATGCTTTCTCACTCCCTCGGCGGATAGCAGTTTCCTGTAATTCCCGTTCGATAGCGGGACCAAGCCGGGTTAAATTATCCTTCATAATATAGTCAGCGGCACCGGCTTTCATAGATAACACTGCCGTATCATCGCTAATTTTGCCGGAGGTGATGATAAAGGGGATATCAAGCCCTTTACTTTTGGATAATTTGAGGGCTTCCAAGCCGCTGAATTGAGGCATGACAAAATCTGAGATAATGACTTCCCAAGGCTGTTTTTCAAGAGCCGCATTTAACGCGTTAGCGGTAAACACACGTTCATGCACCGGGTCATAACCGCTGCGCCGCAGTTCGCGAAGCAATAATAATGCATCGTTTTCCGAGTCTTCAACAATGAGGACGCGAAGAGGTTTACCCATTTAATTTCCTGTTATCCATTGGCGGAGCCTCGTTTAATACGAGCCAATAAAGGCCTAACTGACGTATCGCTTCGACAAACTGATTAAAATTTACCGGCTTACGAATATAACTATTGGCGCCGAGGGTATAACCGGTAATCAGGTCGCTTTCCTCTTTGGATGAGGTGAGAATGACAACCGGGAGGATTTTGGTGCGGCGGTCGCTCCGAATCCTCTTCAAAACTTCCAAACCATCGATTTTCGGAAGTTTTAAATCAAGTAAAATAACTTCCGGCATAACGCTCACGTCGCGGTCGGAAAAAGCACCCGTACCGAAGAGATAATCCAAGGCTTCGGCGCCATCTTTAGTTACTATCAACTTGTTAAGAATATGCGACTTTTTAAGCGCACGCTCGGTTAAGACCACATCATCGGGATTGTCTTCAACCAGCAGAATAATTTTATCTTCCAAATTAGGCTCCTTTTTAATTTGCAGCGATAAGATTTGACTTGGGTTTCTATATTTATTCCAGCGCTAACGGTTTAACCCGGCGAAATATAAAGAGATGCCTCAATTACATAATTATTCTTTCATATCCCCTCAATAAACAATACAATGAGACGATTGATTTCACAAAGTTGATTAGGATTCAGGCATGTTTTACATTTAACTTAAAATATATATCCGATTGAGAATAGAGTCAAGCTTATTGAGACGAAAAATTCTCCAGTAATATTACAAATATATAACATTTTACAACATTTATCAGCCTTATATATTTCTAAACCGATAAATGCGGACGGAATTTTACAGTTTTGTTATTTATTTACCGGTAATTTTATAACTTCTTCATAGCAATAAGGCTATAATCCTGAATATCATTTCGTAAAGGGCCAGCACAGCACTGAAACTAAACTTGGATACAAATTTGAGAAACAACCGATACCGACACCGGAAAGAAGAAGCAAGAGGTAAAATCCAATAATGCTATTTATGAGTAAACAGGAGAAAAGATGTTAGAACAGGAGCATGAGCATAAATACCGCAAACAGGATGGGGAAACCCCGGACTACAAAGCCTACCACGAAGTGCGTATTACTAAAATATTAGGTTCAACCACGAACGAAGAAGTGGCCGCATTCGCGAACAAGTCTATCGCCCAGTTTAAAGGGCATTTAGAAGAACAAGCCGGCATCCCGATAATGCTTTTTGAGCGAAATCAAGATGCTCAGGCGTTTGTTAACGAATTAAATGCGAAATTTAAAATTCCCAAAGAACACATTACGATTAAAGCGCAGAAATTCACGCGTTAAACTGGGGAGATTGGGTACAATAGACTTTACATAACAATTAAGTGCTTCAAGGCAAACGCACCTTGCGCAACGGCTAAAATATATTATGACGATATTAAACAAAATACGGCGAGTTGAGGAGATGAACAACCCGCCGTATTGAAATATATTTAATCAGACAAAAATTTTATTTTAATTAAAATGGTTAAATGTTTTTATGCTTGCTCCAGTCTTCCCGTGGAGTGTTCTTGACCCGAACCGGCACTAGTTTTTTAGTAAATCCGAATATCTCGCGACGGTGACTGCACTGCAAGCACTGCTCGAACCAACCGTCAGCATCGCGATCAATAAATAAATCACCGCCGCACCGATTACAAGATTTCAATTCCCAATTTAACATTTTAGTCACCCCCTTTGGCATCTAGCCGTACCACCAATGAACCCTTTTAATTAACTAACTAGCATCAGTTTACCATGTGAAGATGAATTGACTGTTAATCTAAGATGAAACGAAGATGAACAAAAAACTGCCCGGGTTTAATCGGGCAGTTTAAAAAGGAAACAGTAAAACCGTATTCGGGTTATTTAGTTTTGAATTTACCGGTGATTTCGGCCAATTGTTCTTCACTGATTCCCTGCGGGGTGTAGCCGGAACTCTTGCAGAGGAAAAAGATTGTTGCCGCTTTTTCCATAATATCGATGTAATCAAAGGCTTCGGCAATACTGCCGCCGACAGCCGCACACCCGTGTTTTTCCCAAAGGATAACACGATGTTTCTCCAGAGAAGTTACTGTGACGTCTGCCAGTTCTTCGCTTCCCGGGCAACGGTAAGGAGCGACACCTACACCTGAAGGAATGAAAATTTCCACTTCCGGGTGCATGGTAATGAGCAGGTGATTGATGATTTCTTCTTTCAAATATTTCTCAATTTGCGAGAGAGCAATTAAGTGCGGGGGGTGAGTGTGGAGAAAAGTAGTGAGCGGCATATTATTGCGGCGGAAGTATTGATGAATCTTAAGATGGGAAATGAACTCCGAAGTGGGTTTACTGTTGATGCCTTCACCGCCCCAGAGGACCTGATAGCTTTTAAGGTCTTCTGAAATGGTGAGGAGCAGCAGATGCTTTTTGGGGTGCCGGGCGACATTGCGCATGGCGGCACCGGTAACTTTAACGAAAAAACTCCGCCCTGCAAGTTCCGGCTGAGCGAATTTTAAGGGAACAGTGAAAAATTGATTCCCGTTTTTCATATTTAAGGGTAATAAGCTGGTAACGTCGATTGAATAGTTACCGGCATTCCGTTCGGCCCAGCCCCTTTCCCACATATAGCCTGAAACTTCGGCGATTTCGTCGACGACATCCTGTAATTCTTTAGTAAGTGAAATTTCCAGCACTTTTTAACTCCATTTGGTTATATATTAAATATGAATATTGGAACCATAAATATTATAACAGATGGAAAAAAGAAGGGGGGATTTAACAAGTAAAATATACTTGCCCCTATCATACCTAACCATTAAACGAATGATATAACGGCGGTGGGCGTTGCCCACCCTACTTTAGTAAGATAATCGTGGGATTGCCACGTCGTCCTTCAGCTGACGGATTTTCCGGAAAAATAATGAAATAGCGACCGGAGGGCCTTGGAATACGTTCGGTTAGGTTCATGAATCAACTAAGAAGTTTAGTATCAAAGAAAACCTGACACTACTGAACGTTATTTTACTTTGATTGGCCGGAAATTACTGACTGATAGGCTTTGCCGGTGAGTGATAACTCGCTGCCGGCGAGTGCCTGTTTAGCTGCTTGATTAAGTATAGTGGTTATCTGGTCATCAACAGTCGCGTTTTGGGCACCATTGGCGGGCGGATATACGGGAACCGTCTGCAATGAATTGTAGTCAATAAGCGTAAACCAATTGTAGTGACCGAAAGAGCTGACGTAATCAAAATGCTTATAATTGGCTAAATCCGATAACATCTGAAAAGCCTGTGTGTCGAGGGGAGCCCAAAAACCGAACATGTCGCGGACCCTGATATCGGTGAGAGAATCACCGTTTTCGGTCAAGCCGACAAGCGCGGATGACTTGTGGAACCAGAATTCAGACATGGTGACACCTTTGCCCGCATTGTGGGCCATGTCAGCGATTTGTTCCGAGACTGCAACCTCGCCAAGCTGATTGATACCTGGCTGGAGATTATAAATATGCGTATCGATTTTATCGAGCCCAGGAATGGCGACAAGGCCGGTGAAATATGCTTTCCAATCGGGCTGCCAGGTTCCGGCACCAGAGCCAAGTAAAATTGAAGTATGTAAATCGGAAATACCGGCATTATTAAGGTCGTTGATAAAACTCTTAATCATCGCCACATCTTGTGAGGCATTATTTAGTTCGGGACGAAAATCGTTGACCGCATCAGTTTGGGGCTCAGTTTGTAAAATCAGATAATCGGGCTTGATCTGCTGCGCGATAATGATATTGTGCCGACTGCGAAGCTGTTCATAAGCGGCAAAAGTCAAAGTTTTGTAATAGGACCCGGGATTAAAAGACGAGTTACTGCTGATGTAATAACTAAGCAAAGGGTTAGATTCAACAATCATTTTCAGACCGCGACTATGGACAGCTTGAGCCAAAGACTGATAATAATCGAGCCATGATTGCACTGTTTGTTGAGCCTGGGCCGCGGTCTGCCCCGAAAAAATGTAGAAATTCGGGTCGAAGACGGGACAACCGATTTCGACAGTAACGGCCTTGACCCCCACCGCGGCTTCGCCGTTTAATTCGTCGATCATAATCTGCTGTTCGCTGTTTTGCAGGATACCGGGACCGGCATTGGTATCGGCGGTAACGAGTTCAGCAGAATAGTTTACCGGATAAGCGCTGCCGTCCCATTGCGCGGCAATCTGCCCGATGCTATTAGTAATATATCCCTGTAATTGATTGTAGAGAGGTTGGTACAATGCTGGTACGGCCGGCAGTGAAGTTGTTGTTACAGGTGATGCTGATGTTGTAGTGGCGGAGGTTACCGCGCTAGGAGTGACGGTTGCCTGAGTAGAAGTTGAAGTGACGGCTATAGCCGAAGTTGGAGCATAAATGCCGGGAGAAGTGGTTGGAGAAACCGATAGCGTGGTTAAAGTTGATGTAGTGGTAATCGCGGTTATGGGCGTTGATGTAACAGAGTCGCAACCAGATAGTAATAGCACAAATAAAAGTATTAGAAGTCCGAAGATTATCAATAATTTATTCATAATATATTTCCTTTATTAATGCCCGGATAATGACACAATAGCAAAGAATTGTTAACGGGTTGCCGGTAATTTGTAAATTATCAGTAAAAAATAATAGCGGCAAACGTTGCTCACCCTACAATGCCTATTTCATTAGCAAACCACTGTAAAATCAGGATGATGTCAGATGGATTCCCTCCCGTTCGGGGATAGGAGTACGGGACTATAGGCGTTCGCAGGAACGACAGTAAAAGAATGTTTAGTGTTTTTGTTTGAGGTATAAAATCATGAGTTTGCCAGTCGCAGCTTTTCTCGCAATGGTAATAAAAGGCAACAAATGACAATGACTTTACAAGGTATATAGCTTGGTATAGACTAGACCATAAGACAAAATATATAAGGTTAAAACGAACCACATAGGCATTCTTTAGTAAAGGAAGTGAAATGGAAAAGGCAAACGAAAAATGGTGGGCGAAACTGGGGAAGCCCCAATACGGCGGTGAACTGACATATCGTTTAAACCGGAAAATTGTGAACCTGGATCCGTATTATGGGGTGCACCTAACACAAATACATACCGCCTGGGTGGAAAAACTCTTTGTTGATGACTGGACGCTAAATCCGGAGATATTCGATTATGTGAGAAACCTGCGTCCAAATGAATACGTAAAAGGCCATCTGGCCGAAAGTTATGAGTTTAAAGACCCGAAAACTTTCGTGGTGCATTTGCGTAAGGGAATCCATTGGCAGGATATACCGCCGGCTAACGGGCGTGAATTGGTCGCTGATGATATTGCTTTTCATTTTAACCGGATGTACGGTTTGGGGAGCGGCTATACCGAACCCAGTCCGGCCAGAACCGGTGTGGCCGCATTTAAAGAACTGGCGTCAATAACCTGCCCGGATAAATATACAGTTGTTTTCAACTGGAAAACAGCCAACCGGGAACTGATAATCGATGCGCTGATGGAAGTTGGTACCACTCTATGTATCGAATGCCCGGATGTGGTAAAAAAATGGGGGAATACACAGGATTGGCACCATGCCATCGGCACAGGGCCATTTATATTGAAAGATTTTGCTGCCGATAATCACGCTTATCTGGATAAAAATCCAAATTACTGGGGACATGATGAGCGCTACCCGGAGAATAAATTACCCTATGTGGATAAGCTAACCTTAAGAATCATCCCCGATCCAAAAGAGGCGTTGGCAGAAATGAGGGCGGGCAGAATCGACGCTTTGGACCAGATTTCACCGGTATTGGCGATGGAAATGCGAAGATCTAACCCGGAAATAATTCAAATTGCGATGCCCCAAACTGCGGTAACCATCGACCCCAGGCACGACAAACCGCCTTTTAACGACGTGCGCGTGCGCGCAGCAATGCAGATGGCAATCGACCTGAACGCGATTTCAAAGGACTATTATAAAGGCACAGTTGAACCGATACCGTCGACATTGACCGGAAGGGAATTAAAGGGGTGGGGATTCCCTTACGAAATATGGCCGCAAGAGCTAAAAGATGAATATGCTTACAATCCAACGAAGGCGAAGAAACTTCTGGCGGACGCCGGATATCCTAACGGGTTTAAGACAAACATTGTGGCCAATACTTCAGCGGATATGCAGCTGCTGAACCTGGTAAAGGCGTATTTCGCAGCGATCGGGATCGATATGGAAATACGGCCGATGGAATCCACCGATTGGACGGATTTTGTAATAACCAAACGTAAACACGACCAACTGGCATATGCCGCGGTTAACCCGTATGGACACAGTTACGAGCCAATCCGGCAATTGAACCGTTTGCACACGGGATATTCTTCGAATTATTTGATGATAAGCGACCCCACTTTTGACGGCTATTTAACAAAAGCTGTGGCTTCCAAGAGCGAGGATGAACTAAAGCAAATACTGAAAGACGCCAATGAACATATCGCGCGGCAGCATTTTGCGATTTCTTTGCTGAAACCGATGCAATATTCACTGCATCAGCCGTGGTTTAAAGGTTATCACGGGCAATTCGGTTCGGTATGTTCACCTGCAGGAAGTCCGCAGCTTCTTTTCTTTTATCCGGCGAGATTCTGGATAGACCATGAAATGAAAAAGAAAATGGGGCATTAGCGAAAAGTCTATTTTACAACTCGGAATTGAGATTAAGAGGGGCCGGATTATACCGGCCTCTTACCTTTTACTGAAGATACAATTATTTTATATGCAAAAATATACTGACTGCCGATCTCAATATTAGATACATACAAGCTTAAATCTGTAGGGTTGGGGGGCGATTATACGCTTGCTTTGCAAACGATACAATGTCCCCTCACCTTTAATCCTCTCCCTCAAGGGGCGAGGAGATTGAGAGGTGGAGGCAATAACTTCTCTTTCAAAGAAGATTTTGTTGGTGTAAGAAAATATTGGCGGGCGTACATTGCGACTGCGGCTGCTAGTATTTCGCTTCAAGCTCAAGGTTCGAAACCCGCCCCTACAGAGGGCACATTATTCCTCACTATGGCTATTAAGGGGCGAGGAGATTGAGAAGTGGAGGAAATAATTTCGCACAAAGGGTATTTTGTTGATATAAGAAAATACGGGCGGTCGTACATTGCGACTGCGGCTGCTTGTATTTCGCTTCAAGCTCAAGGTTCGAAACCCGACCCTACAGCAAGCAGGTTCTTGTCTTGTAATTAGCAGAACTGCATGAAAATACAAAGGAAGACCTCTCTTACGAAAGGTCTTCCTTTTTTTAATATAGATATTGTTACTGAACTAATTTAGTGAGGAGTGACCCAGAAGCGGGACAGGTAGAAACCTGAGCTCGCGGCACCATTCTCACCATTGTAACCCTTCAGCCAGGGTTGGACAAAAGAGTAGAAGTTCGGGGAAACAATGGAAACGCCGAAGTGCTGCTGTGCTACGTATAAGTTAGCCTGAGAAACAATTGATTTAATCTGGGTGATATCGGTGGCTGCAACGGCTGCAGGATAATAAGCGTCAAACGTAGGATCGCTGACAAGACTGTAATCGCCGCCGTAACCGGTTCGGAACAATTGTAACTGTCTAATCGGCGAATAAGCATTACCAAACGGTCTGCCGTCGCAGAAACTCATGGCGACAGATTTTTTGTTGCTGATGCAATAAGTGCCCCATGATGCATTGTCCATCAACGTAACGTTGACTGTAATACCAATAGCAGCCAGGTTGCTGTTGATGATCTGCATTAAATCAAGATCGGAGGTATTATTGGCCACGCAAACGGTAGTGAAACCATTCGGGAAACCGGCTTGAGCCAATAATTGTTTTGCCAAGGTCGGGTTATAAGCATATTGCGCCTGTAAATCGGCCGACCAATTGGGATACGGATTACCCCAGCCGCCACCCATCGTGCTTAATGTCAGGGTCTGGGGAATTGGGGAAACGGTACCATTATAGTATGTCTGGGCAATTAAAGGCAGGTTCTGGGCTAATTGACAGGCTTCGCGTATCTGGAGGTTATTGTACGGTGGTTGGGCATTGCAGAGAGCCATGCCTTCTGCAGCCTGCGGAATAGCGACCTGTAAAATTGCCGGATTGGTGGTCTTCATAGCATTAGCAGACTGGATACCGTTGTTTTCTACCAAATCAATTTTACCGGTTCTGAGTGCTGCCAGTGCAGTGGGAAGTTGAGGAATAATAAGAATTTTGACGTTATCAACATAAGGCAGTTTGTTGCCGGGATGGCGCTCGTCAGTTCCCCAATAGGTGGGATTTCTGACGAAGGAGGCAGAACTGGAATCGACAAAGTCAGTCAGGATAAAGGGTCCGGTGCCGATGGCATGGTGCCAGTCATTTAAGTTACCCCAAAGCGAGACAGCTTCCTGAGCAACATAATCCTGAGAAGCAGTGCCCTGGTCCAGTTGAGTTTCTAAGATATTTTCGGGGTTACCTGTAGTCCAATGGAAATCGATAGTCCACGGGGCAGTAATGGTAACCGAGTTCATGGCTGCGCGGGAGATAACATCTGAGCTGGCATAAGGGCTGGGGACTGTAAACCCGCCGCCAAGACCATACATGCGGTTCATGTCATAAACGACATCGGCTGCGGTAAATTGACGTCCGTTTACGGGGGAGATATTTTGCCAATAAACATTTTGGCGTAAAACAACCACGAAATCGTTGACATCCGGCATCGACCAACTGACGGCCAAACTGCCGACCAGGTCTTCAGGCGGGCGGAAGATAAACTGGAAAGCGAACGTTGACGGACTGACTGTCCAGTTATCGGAGTCCATCTGCTGTAAATACATTAACAGTACATTAGTACCACCGGTCGCATACGGGTCCCATTGGGTAAGGTTACCGGTTTGTGAAACGGTGATAGTACCGCCGTAAGACGGAGTTCCTAGGGCGTCCCACCAGTTTCCGGTGGCGCTGGTGGTAACGGCAGACGTGACTGTCGTAGGAGTGGTAGTAGCCACAGTGGAAGTGGTAACTGGTGTAGAAGTAGTGGTTACGACTGCGCTGGTGGTGGTGGTTGTAGTTGTGGTGTTTGTGGTCGTTGACTTGGAGCCGCAAGACGAGAGCAGCAAAGCAGCAACTAACACAAGGGATAAACTAAACCAGACAAGTTTGTGTTTCACTCTTTACCTCCATTTTTAATTACGATGTAGAAAACACTTTATCATTACGTCTGCAATTTGTCAAGGAGGTATTGAAATGAATAGGGAGATGGGAATATAATCAGTTACGCTCAAAATAAAGATTGATATTAGATATCAAATAACAATTCTAAAAAGTAGTGGATTTTAATTTATTGAACAATAGTGTAAAATAACGGCAAGTTTCCCATTACGATAATATATTAAGGAGGACAAACTACATTGAAAAAGGCAGCAAGGTTTGTATTGACCTGTCTGGCCGCCGGTTTGATAATGGCGCTGATAATGAGTATTTCCGCATGTTCTTCCAACTCAGCGACAACGACAACCACAGCCACAGCCGCAATAGTCTCGATCGCAATAACGCCCGCCAATCCTCCTGATGTAGCAGTGCATGGAAACCTGCAACTTAAAGCGACCGCTACCTACAACGACGGTAAAACCGGGGATATTACAAATACGGCGTCATGGATGGGTTTCAACGATACGGTATTGAGAGTTTCGTCAGGCGGTTTGGTTTACGGGGTATCAACCGGGAGCGCGAAGGTTAATGCCAGTATGGGTTCGGTATCCAGCTTACCGGTATTGGTAACAATCGTGTCGCCATAATACCACATAAGTTTTTTTACGATAATATGTGATTTATCGCGACCGATAATTACTGTAAACAACACCTCTCGTTACAGTGGCAAAACATTAAAACTCTTTGAGGTCATACACCGCCGACTTGTAAATATTATTGTATTATTTTATCTTTTCAGTATCAATAACAGCGGCTATAAAACAATGTATATCAGCGGATGAATTTTGTTAATATCAAGACTATTAAAAGAACAATAACCACCGTTTTTATATCAGTGTACTAATGCGACCCCGATTGGATATTAATATGGATATATCGTAGAATGAAAAAAAGAATTTTAGGAGGCTGTTACATGAAAAGAGGATACGCGGACACACCCGAAGGGCAGGTTCATTACCGCACAGAAGGGAGCGGTGAAACGCTGCTTTTATTGCATAAAGCGGGACTTTCATCCGATGAGTTTACGGAGATGCTGCCGTTTTTGGGGAAAAGCTACCGCGTGATTGCGATGGATGTGCTGGGATACGGTAACACGGACCTGCCGAAACAGGAACCGAAATTCGATGATTATGTCAAAAATATCCTGCATTTTCTGGAAGCGATGAAGATAAAGAAAACCAACATAGCGGGACATCTGCTGGGCGGGTCTTTCGCAATGGAAATTGCAGCCACGCATCCCGAGTTGGTGAACAAATTAATTTTGTGGGACGGGATATTCCTGGACCCGGTTGAACGCAAGGCTACCCAGGAAGAATATGCCAACGAGCATATGACGCTAAAAGATGACGGCTCCCATTTGCTTGAGGTCTGGAAGTCACGCGGAGGCAAAGCGGGGGCAAATTTGCCGGTAGTTAACCGGTCAACGATCGAGTATTTAAAATCGGGTTTAGGTGAAGGCACCGGCGTATCTCACCGGGCGCTATTCTCATATAATCCCGAAAAACAATTACCGAAGATAAAAGCCCCGACATTATTGCTATACAGCAGTGCGAAGAGCCCAATGCTGGTAAGGGTCGACGCAATGAAAGCAGCTGTTAAGAACAACGAAGTCAAGATACTAAACGGCGTTAATCCCTGGGAAAAGCCGGAAGAATTAGCCCAGGTAATGATTGATTTTCTGAAAAAGTAATTTCGACTTCCCTTTCACATTAAAAAACCGGAATAAATAAAAGAGGCTGGGTCAAATACCCAGCCTCTTTTTATATAAGAACCTATTAGACTAAAGTTTAGTGAGCGTTTTTCAGGGCCTGGTTGACCCAGAAGCGTGCGCCATAAGTGTTGACAAGATTTCCGAAAGCCGCATTTTGACCGCTATAACCCTCTATCCAGGGTTGGGCCAGACAGTAACCGGTGGGGGTAACAAGACTGATTAAAATGTGCTGTTGGGTTACATACTGGCATGCCTGCTGGACATATGACTTAACGCTGTCAATAGAAGTGGCCGCATTGGCGTTATTGTAGATGGCAGTGTAAGCGGGATCATTCCAACCTTCGAAGTTGACAGAGTTACCGGGAGTGAATTCAGGGAGTACTCTGAGCGGAGCCAGAATACGGCCGATCAAACCGACGCCGCGTTGTGCAAGGCCGTTCCAGGCAGTAGTGGTAACATAGGCGTTAATAGTAGCGGAAGGCATTGCCTGTAAAGTAATGTTGATACCGACCGCGGCTTCCTCAGCCTGTACAATGGCCAATAAATCCGCGTCGTTATTTGAGTCAAAATACAGTGTGGTGTTAAAACCATTGGGGAACCCGGCGGCAGCAAGAAGCGCTTTAGCATTCGTGGGGTTATAAGCGTATTCGGCTTGAGTGGCGGCCGGCCACTGAGCATACGGCCAACCCCAACCCGCAATATAAGTTGAGACCAGTGTCTGAGGATTAGGGTTAGCAGTCCCCTGATAATAACTGCTGGCAATCAAAGGTAAATTCAAAGCTTGCTGCATAGCAATACGCACATTCAGGATGTTGAAAGGCGCGACTGAGCTCTTCGGCAGGATATCCAGCGCGGCCGAAGGAACTTTGATAACATTAATTTCCGGATTTGTCTGCTGCAACCCGGTGATAACGGTCGGTGTAAAAGTGGCCTGAGTATTCATTTGGTCAATTTTACCGACGCGCATAGCTGCCAGCGCGGTTGATGTGTTGGGAATAATAAGAACTGTCAAACCGCTGATATAAGGCAGGCGGTTCTGAGGATACCGTTCGTCATAACCCCAATAATTGGGATTAGCGGTTAATTGCATGGCGGTGGTGTCAACCCAGTCAGATAAAACAAAAGGACCGGTGCCCACCTGATTGTGCCAGCTATAGGTATTGCCATTCGTCGTCACTTCTTCAGACGGAATAATGATGTTAACGATGCTGGCTTGCTCCATATTTTCCGCGATCGACTCGGGGTTGGTGTTGGCCCAGGTGAACGAAACGGTGTATTTATCAATCGCAGTGATGGATTTGATGGCCGCCTGAGGCGATGTCGACCAGATTGGAGCAGGTGCGGTGAAACCATTTCCCAATCCAAGGTTACGGTCGTAGCTATACACAACATCAGCGGAAGTAAGCTGACGGCCGTTAACCGGTGAAATATTCTGCCAATAAATATTTTGTTTCAAGGTAATAATGAAAGTGTTGATATCAGTCGAGGAAAATTGCCAACTGTTAGCAAGGCAACCGGCGGCGTAATCCGGCGGCCGGAAGCTGATGTTAAACGCAAAAGTCGATGGACTCAACGTCCAATTGTCAGTGAAAGGCTGTTCCTGCCAGGCAAAATTCCAGGAAGTGTTGGTTGTTCCGAGTATCGGGTCGAAAGTGAGAATATTGCTATTGGATGCGATGGTGATGTGGCCGCCGTACTGAGGCACACCAAGACTATCCCACCAATTTCCGGTAGCAGTAGCAGTAACGGAAGTGGTGGCTGTCGTGGTAGAGGTGGCACCAGTAGATGTGGTGACAACCGGGGTGGTGGTTGTGGTTGTAGTTTTAGTGGTTGTTACCGCGGTAGTGGTAGAAGTTGAAGTGGTGGAAGACGAGCAGGACGCTAATACCAGCGATATTACGAGCAGAAAGGCGAGGAATAAAAATATCGGCCGTCTTTTCATGTGAACCTCCTTTATTATTTTTGAAGACGTCTAATGCATCGAGGCAAATTGCCGGTAACATTCGGTACTGAATATGCCTCAGATTGGAAAAAGTTTATCACAGGCTGATACTGTTGTCAACCTGCATTGAATCAGAATAATGAACAAATACTATGTAAAATTGATAATCCAACGGTTGCATTTTACATATTGTTTCACTATGATAGGGGTAGAAAAGATTAGAGATATTGAATTCAAACCGACTCCTTAATAACATCAGAACAAAGCGATGCAGCAGTTTACCTCGGATTACCGGAAATAATCAGGAGGTGTAATATGGCACAGAAGGCTCTTGCTGATAGACTCATGGACCTATGCAGCCAACACGCCGAAGACATCGCGGAACAATGGCTGGATTCCATCACTAAAAATTCCCACACATCCTCATTTATCTGTAACCCGAAAGAAAGTTGTTTGCGCCATGCTACTTATATCTATAACAATTTGAGAAGGATGTATTTCGCAGATAACCCATATAAAGAGGTCCAGAATATCCTGGATGCCACCGGATACGCGGAAGAGCAATACAGCAGACGTGTACCCTTATCCGAAGCAGTTTATGCGCTGATAATGATGCGAAGATATGTATGGCTATACGCGGAAACTTCAGACCTTTTTAACACCACGTCCGATATGTACATGGTTTTGCAAAGCACCAACCGCATACTGCTTTTATTCGACTATGCCGTTTATATTGTAATTGATAAATACGAAAAAATGGCAATAAAGTAAAAATTAGAGAGGATAACAATGTATAAAAGAATCGTCGTCCCACTGGATGGTTCCGAATTGGCGGAGTGCGTTTTACCGCATGTTGAAAATATTGCCAAAGCGATGGGCACAGAAGAAGTTATCCTGATAACGGTGATGGAACGGGTGGTGAATTTGACTCCGAAAAGCGCAACCGGAAAACACTCCGGCACGGTACAGGAGAATTATACCGATATCGCTTTCAGCGACCGGCCGTATACTGGAAAACGGTTTGAATTCGACACTTCACTGAAAATACCCGTGGTAACGGGGAAAATGCTGAAGCAGGGACAACGTTACCTGGCACAAGTCGCTGAAACTTTAACAAAAAAAGGCATTAAAGTAGGAATTACAGTGCTGATGGGAGAGGCGGCCGAACAAATTGTGGATTTTGCCAGTGATGAGAACGCGGACCTGATTATTATGGCAAGTCACGGGCGGTCAGGGTTCAGCCGGTGGGCGATGGGAAGCGTGGCGGAAAAGGTGTTTCACGGGAGCATCGTACCAATTTTGTTGGTGAAGGCCACTGCGGAAGAGAAAGAATAAATAGCTTGATTTAGTGAATATTTAGCCCCTTTCTTAGCTCTCTCCCGATACAATCATTACATTTGTCCTAAGTGCCTCCGCGAATTTTGATGAAATGTGCTCCGGGGGGCGAGAGGGTTAAATAAAATCTGTGCCATCTCTTGGTGGGCGTTGTCCACTCTTCGAAACTAAAATCAAAATTATTAGTTTTTAAACCGCGAAAGAAAAAAAGTCGGTTGGGTTCATGCGGTTTGCGCCGGTATGGAAATATTTGGTGGCACTGCTCATACGGTACTGGATTCCCGATCAGGTCGGGAATGACAATGGGACCGATAGATACAGGTTTTAGTTTTTTTACCGCCGGTATTTTACCGAGGGGAAAAGTTTGGCATCGGTATGGGGTAAAAAGAGAGCAGCGATGAACTCGTTCATGAACGGGGTATAGTTGGAAAGCTCTAGATTAGTCATACGCCGGGCGATTTTCAAAGAATCCTCGAAAGCGGGAATAGATGTAAGTGCTAGGCGGGCACCGGTGAGGGAGCTGTTGCCGATAAACTGAATATGTTTTACATCAATATCGGGGATCAGACCGATAGCAATTGCCTTGGGGATATTTAACGAACTGCCAAAACCACCGGCGACATAGATGGTTTCCAGCTGATCGAATTTCAGGCCTACATAGTCCACCAGAGATTTGATAGCGGCAAACACGGCCCCTTTTGATTTGATAATGTTGGCAATTTCGGATTCGGAAACCGAAATCGGCTGTCCGATTTCGGTTTCGTTAGCATAAGCCAGGATATAGCGCAGTTCTCCGTCGATTTCGACCAAACGGTTAGTTTTCGCGGATTCATTGAATTTCCCATGCGGCTCAATGATGTTGTTACGGACCAATTCATAAATTGTTTCAATAAGCCCGGACCCGCAAATACCGCGGGGTTTAACCTTGCCGATAGTTTCATAAGAGACCCGACCGTCGCCGATTTCAAACTTTTCAATAGCTCCCCGGGTTGCCCGCATGCCGTTACGCGCGCCGCCGCCTTCAAACGCCGGGCCCGCGGAGGCGGAACAACAAACAAGCCATTCGTTATTACCGACAACTATTTCGCCATTAGTGCCAACATCGATCAGGCACCTGATTTCAGGTTTATCCGCCATACCGCAAGCCAGAACACCGGCAACAATATCCCCGCCGACATAGCTGGCAATGCTGGGTTCCATTTCCAGAATCGCTTCCGGATTAATTTCAATACCGATTTCCCTGGCAAATATTTGTGGGTAGACAGTTGTCGTCGGGACATAAGGATCAAGCCTGATGGAGCAGGGTGTCATGTTGAGAAGAAAGTGACTCATGATAGTATTGCCGGCGGCGACGATTGAGGTAACATCGTGCAGGTTGACGCTGTTTTCTTCAGCCAGAGCGTGCGCCAGATTATTGATATTCGAAATGACCGCTTTGTGCACGGGTTCCAACGAGCCGCGGACACAGGCGTAAATCATCCGGGAAATCACATCCTCGCCGTACCGGGCCTGCAGGTTATGACTGCCTTTGACGCCGATTACTTTACCGGTTTTCAGATTGATTAACTGAACGACCACAGTGGTGGTACCGACATCCACGGCCAAACCGTAATGTTTATCTGAGGTATCGCCGCCTTCTATCTGTAAAATACGCCCAACGCTGTGGTGATGCGCAAAAGTAAACGTAATTTTCCAACCATTCTCCCGTAACTTTTCGGTTAAATTTTGCAGACAAGTTAAAGAATATTCATACTTTTCCAGATTCGAAACTTTTTGAAGTTCGCGGTTGATGCGATCGATATCCGAAATATTGTCTTCAAGAGTCGGTAAGGGCAGTGCAAGATAAGCTTTTTTAACCAAAGGGTCAAAAGGAAAAACCGACTGGTGACTACTGCGGTGTATAACAAGTTTTTCCGGTTCGCTGTACTCGACCGCCGTGCCTTCCGTCAGTATTTTTTCGTCTTCGAGTCGGGATTTGGCCGGTATCAGTACAACGAGGTTGTCTTCAACTTTGGTACGGCAGGCCAGCACGTAACCATGCTCGATTTCGTCTTTGGAAAAGAACGAAATCGCATTTTTATCGGCCATGGCTTTACCGCTGATGACCTGTAATTGACATTCACCGCAAAGACCATCGCCGCCGCAGAGGCTGTTGATGATAACACCGGCATGGGCGGCAGCGGCCAACAATGTGACATTTTTGTCTACCTCTACCTGCTTATTATCCGGTAAAAAAGTAACGGAATACTTAATCATGCATTCTTCCTGATTTCTGGTAAAATACTGTGATTCATATAGGGTGGTTTAACAATCGGTAGGAGTATGATACAATCAAAACTACCTGTTTGGCAAATCAATACCAGACGTTTCAAAGTTATTGAAGATAGAGTGAGGGCCGAGAGATGAATTGGGTAGACATTGTCATTATCATTTATCTTTGTATTTCCGTATTAACGGGATTTATGGAAGGATTGATCCGAACTGTACTTTCAATAGTCGGTTTGATCATCGGTATCCTCCTTGCATCCCATTTCTACAAACAATTAGGCAACATCCTTACGTTTATATCCAATAAAAACTGGGCAAACATAACGGCATTTATTATTATTCTGGTGGCGGTGATGATAATCGCGGCGATAATAGGCCTGATATTACGTTCAATTGTCAAAGCGATTATGCTGGGCTGGATCGACAAGGTTGGCGGGGCAGTTATCGGCTTATTCCTGGGGGCGCTGTCAATCAGCGCTTTATTGGCAATCATTATGAAATACCATCCGATGGATGTAATAACAAATTCGGCATTTGCAGGGTTTTTCCTGAATAAATTCCCGGTAGTGCTCAAATTTTTGCCAAGTGAATTCAGTTCAATAAAAAACTTCTTTAAATAACATTAATTATAGAAATTAATAGAAGCACGAATTAGTTGACATAATCTATTAGTTTGTTTTCGATAAGCCTTTCACGGAGGCGGAAAAGGGCACCGACGGCAGCCCGCTCACAGGAATCAGCGCGGTTAATCATAAAATGCTGCGGCCAGCTTTTGGTGCCGGCAGCATCGGCGATACCGATATAGACAATATCCGACTGATTCCCGGGACCGCGGTTATTTTCAATTCCGGTAATACTGAGACCAAAATCGGAAGAAAACTGTTCTTTCACCGATTTTGCCATGGCTTCTGCAAGCGAACCGGTTATCGTATCTGTTACGGGAATTCCCAATCTGGTTGCGGTTAATTCCGAATTTAAGATAATGCCTCCACGATAAAATTGCGGACTAAGCACGTTATTAGAAATAATGTGCCCCAATAAACCGCCGGTAAACTGCTCGATCGTGGCCAAACTCAGGCTACGGTCGTTGAGTGCTTTAGCAACGATACCTTCTAAAGTGTCGCTATCAGTACCCCAGACATAAGGTGAGAGTTTTGTTTTGATATCTTTTTCAGCAACGTCGAGCAAGCGCGCAGCATTGTTCCCTTGGGCAATTAACCGTACCTGGATACCGTCCGGCTTGGCGTAAATACCCAAAGTGGGATTAGTTACTTCGAAAAACTGTTGTAAAAGTTCGCCGACTTTGGCTTCCTGCATCGAAAACGTTTTGATGGTCCTGGCTTGAATCACTTCCGCCGGGAAACGGGCTTTGAGCCGGGGTAAAACTTCATTCTGCCACATCGGCAGCATTTCCCGCGGTGGCCCCGGCATGACAGCGACGACTTTTCCTTTTTTTTCTGCCCATAAACCCGGGGCAGTGCCTCGCGGGTTAGGTAATGACGTGGAAGAAGAGATACGCATGGCCTGCTGCATGTTGGAGGGCGGCATTTCCCGACCCATGCGGACAAAATGGGCTTTCAGTTCGGTGACAAGATGCGCGTCGGTAAACAATTCCTCTTCAAAAACCTTCGCGACAGCTTCCCTGGTGAGATCGTCCTGTGTGGGACCCAAACCGCCGGTAGTAATAACAACCGAAGAACGTTTGAGGGACTGACGTATAATTTGGGCAAGTTGATTAATATTATCCGCGGAAGTAGTGATTCGCTGCAGTTCAATACCGAGCAAGGGCAACTGCGAAGCAAGATAAACGGCATTAGTATCCGTAATTTCACCTCGCATAATTTCAGTACCGATGGAAACAATTTCAGCTTTAATATTTTTTGTCATTGCAAAAACCCTCAATATATAACACCTTTTAATTATTTTAACCTTTTTTAACGAAGAATTGCATTTTATTTACTTATTCCAATAAAACCTCACCCTCTGGCTCCCTCT
>Ga0182017_10000660_pt1 | contig 27082 bp, 15 predicted proteins | sample 712E3DmetaG_FD_120492 | JGI IMG/M metagenome (GOLD analysis project Ga0182017, IMG submission 120492) | Permafrost microbial communities from Stordalen Mire, Sweden - 712E3D metaG | ecosystem: Environmental > Terrestrial > Soil > Wetlands > Permafrost | place: Sweden: Stordalen | collected... | reverse complement strand
CTGATATGCCGGATATGTTCGTGACGCCATTATTGTTCCATGACAATGATATCTGGCCTTGAACCGAGGCCGATGCCTTGAGGCTCTTGGGAGCGCTTGGACCGAAAGTGGCGGTGATGCTGGGAACAATGCCGCTATCGTTATAGTTATAGTCGGTCAAAAGATTGGCGGGAAATGTACATGTGGCCGTTAATCCAAAACTGGAGCAGAAACCGTCCCAACCGTAAAAGGCAGACCCCGAAGTCGGCGAGGCTTTTAGAGAAAGTTTGGTAGTGGGAGAGATGGCGACAGAACAGATCGTGCCGCTTGCCCCGCATTTGATACCGTTACCGGTAACTATGCCGGATCCCGTGCTTATTTTCGTTATGCTGACCGAGATGGTATTGTCCGGAGGAGTCCAAGCGCATGCCATCGTACTGTCGTATGAAGAGACTGATCCGAAAGAAGCGCGGACGGCATAGCAATATTCGGTGTTCGCGGAAAGGCCCGTGACTTTATAGCTCGTTGTTTTTGAACCGGTCAGGGTCTTCACGGTCGTTTCAGTGGCTCCTCCGACGTTTGATATCGTATATCCGGTGATACCGACGTCGCCGTCCGTCCAAGATAGAGATACGGAGTGCGTGGAGGCGGGGGTGGCAGTCAGATTTGGAAGAGAAGCGGAAGCGGCTGAAGTGGGGATGGGAACGCACGAGGTTGATTTCAAGACATAACCACTGGAGCAAGAAACTTTGGCGGCAACCGTGCTGGCGGGAACGTTGACGGTCTGGGCCGGCACATTACACGTAGTTCCAGATAGAGTGCCGCCTGATGGACAAGAATATGTCTTCGATACATCAAGGTGACCGGTAAAACTTATGCCGGTACCTCCCATACACATTCCAGGTTGAGAAAAGTCATCAATATACCCTGTGGGACATGTACCGAACGCGGAATAACTGCTTGCCTGAATATATATCGTAGTGGAAGATTTATAACATGAAGTGCCGGTGAGGGTGTAACCGGATGAGCAGGAATATGTGGGGGTGCCAGTCGATGTTGTTGGCGGAGTAGTTGGGGGCGTTACGGGCGGAGTAGTTGGGGGCGTCACGGGCGGAGTAGTTGGGGGCGTCACGGGTGTGGTAACAACGTTATTAACCGTTATTTTGTATGTAGTCTTAACCCATGCCGTGTTTAAGGATCTAACCGACACTGTGTATGTCCCGTTAGGTACATTCGATGGTACCGGGAAAGTGACAGAACTGCCATTACTTGAAAGTCCGGGAATTATATAGCTCGGAGAAGCTGCCGTCTGGGCTGAAACTTTCTTGGGGAGGAAGAAATCCTTGATAACTTGGATGAATGCCTCCCATGCAGACGCAGTATTGGAGGCCGGTGAAGAGAGATTGGATGAAGTCATGGGCGTGAGCCCTATGCTGTTCCCTGTTGTTGAGAAGCCCGAACCAGCCATTATGAATTGATTCGGCGTGGTCGTATCCGGAGCCACTCCAGTCGGCACCGGAGGGGTATTGGCCGTACTGGTGATAGTGATAGTGCCGACGTTGCTCCAGTCGCTATTAATTCCAGCCACTTGCACGGAATATGTACCGGGAACAGTATCTGGCGCTCCTCCCGAATCGGAGAGATCGTAATATTGTGGGAGTGTAAAGGTTACTCCTCCACTTGCGTTTGGCGCGTAGTCGAAGAAATCATAATAAACACCGGGATCATTGGCATTCTCGATATATATGTCGTCACCGTTAGGATCAAACCCGCTACCAGTGATGGTAACCGTGTCTCCCGGAGCCATGGAGGTAATGAGGCTGCCTGAAGAAGATTCGAAACCGTTAATTGCCACCGCCGGAGGCGCGGAGAGTGCGCCGACTGCCACGGAATTGAAATAGAGGCTGTTGGTGTTATCGCTCGCCTTCGCAAGAGCTTGGACTATTTCATTCCGCAAAGCATTAAGGTTAGTAGTATTAGTTTGTCCATTCGGAGCGGCTCCAGATAAATTCGGAAAATCAAAAGCATCATGATTACTGAAATTACTCACGCTGTTGCCGTTCGTCCATATCAGATCGGTAGCATTCTTAACGGATGTAGCTATAGAAGCCATGGAACCAAGCCTGGCTAATGGAAAATTATACGGCGGGTCTACATATATGAATTGAACATCGTCTGCCGCATAACTACTGTGTATCTCATAAGCAAGAAAGGCTCCAAAGGAATGCGCGACAACTATCACTGGGTGATGACCACTGATCGCGGTATTTATATCTTGGCGGATCAGTTGTGTGTTGTATCCGTCGCTGTGGAGATAGAGAGGAACCTGCAACGACTGCACCGAAGCGGGTAAAACTTTACTCATCCAAGAGAATACGCCATTGTAAGGCAAGATTCCCGTGAGAAATCCACCAACAGTGACAACAACCGGCGCCGGAGCGACGGTCGGCAATTCGCTTTTACCAACGGTGTCAAGATTTTCGCATTCGGCCCAATGAGTCGAGGCATGAGCTTTATCGACAGTTTCTCCATTGATAGCCGCAACCAGATATCCGCAAGAGATGATGTTGAATTTATGAGTGTTATAAGAATCGTTCATTATACTTTTATCGCTTGGACGATAGTATATTTTTGAAGCATCTGGAGAAAATGCTTTAAAGCACGTCGTGGAATCAACGCTTCCATAAATGTTTCCGTTGTAACTATAATCGGTCCATGGGTCGGCACTACAGTTCGTGCCAGTAACGACAGGATTACCAACAATGTCATTGAAATCTCCCGGTACTGGATTGTCTATCTTGGTTCCAGCAAGATATTCGTCTGAAAGATCGCCTATCGCATGCCCGCTTTCATGGATTGCGGTAAAAGGCATATTTAAATTATATGGGGCAGGACGTGCTAATAGTTTTGGTACATTCAAATTAACAAGCCTATCACCCATCGTTTCAACGAATGCTGTGGGGTAAACAGGATCATTAAACAGATAGACATATTCCATTGCAGAATTTCCGCAACTTGACGCATTGACTATTTCATCTCTTGTCTCTGCATTTATTTGATTAACTTTCTTTAGATCAGCATAAAACGAAAGTTGACTGATATGAGATTTAAATGGATCTACGGATTTGAAACCGTTATTGATGATGTCTTCGACTTGAGCGAGATAATCGCTCACGCTTGAGTTCCATCCGCTTCCCCTCATAAACACAATCTTTCTCGGACCTGTACCAGACAGTGCAGCGCAGTTGGTCGCTGGGGCGGACGCGGTTAAGGGGCCATAGGGATAACCATCAGACCATGCTGGGCCATAATAGCTCGGATTGATTATCGGTTGCGAAATTGAATGGCCTTTATTGTCTCCTACGCTTATTGAAAGTTGATGTGAACTGTCGATAGCGCTGATAATGGCATCTTCAGTAGATGGATTATAGCCTATATCAAAAAGACCATAATAGTCCATCCATCCCAACCATCCAAAAGTTACACTATTACTCGCAGTCAGAGCTGTTGGAAAATCGACATAAAAAGGTGATCCATTAAAAGCAAGAGAGCCTCCCGCAACCAAGAAACTTTCATAGACTGGACTGGGATAATAGTTCGTATACCACAATCCACACTCGCTATTATCTGCCGGGAAGTCCATCGGTTGAAGTATCGACGGAGGATTTTGATTGGGGATCGTTATGGTCGATTCTGTCCCGGCACTAGTCACCAGATCGACTGATACGGTGGAACCTGATGACGGCTGATATGTATAGCAGGTACCCGTGCCAGTGTCGCTAGAAGGGCCGGTCGAGGGGCCGGTCGAAGGGCCGGTCGAGGCTGAAATAGTGCAGACGCTACCAGAGAGCGTGCCTCCGGACGGGCAGGAATATGTCTCTGGTATATCGGGGTACCCTGTAAAACTTACGCCGGTACCACCCATACACATTCCAGGTTGAGAAGAGTCATTGATATACCCAGTTGGGCATGTTCCATGCGCACTATATGTAGTCTGAGCTCGCGCCACCCCAACCGAGCCCCCCAAACAACCGAGAATGATAAAAATACCGCCCAAAAGCAGTGTGGCGGCTAGCGATACCTTGTATTTGATTGTTTTCATGACCTAATACTAGTACTTTAAGGAAGTTTTGCAACATTAGTTTATTAACAGCGCGATGTCCTTTGTGCAACACTTTAACGCAGGTCACTTGAACCATCCGCTGAACCAATCAATTATTGCATCCCAAACGCTTGCCGTAGAGGATGAAGTTGCTATATCCATGGATATTTGCTTCGAGCAGGTATTGTTAGACGCATCCAAGACGTATCCGCTCGGGCACGAATAGGTGGCTCTTGGGGCTATGAATGGCGCTACTCTTGATCTAACTGTTTTTCCAACGCACATATTGGCCACAAGGGTGTAGCCGTTATTACATGTATATGTCACCGTAGCTGGAATGGTAACGGGAACAGGAATGGGGGTTGGAGCCGTCGTAGCAGGCGGAACGACCGTGGCCGGCGTAACAGTCGGTTGCGTAATAGCGGGTTGCGTAATAGCGGGTTGCGTAACGGCTGGAGCGGTCGTAGTAGATACTGTAACCGGAGAAGGTGTCACTGTCGGTACTGATACCGGCACGCTTAACGGCATCGCTGCCGCATTGGAGACTGCAGTTCCGGCTTTAGTTGTGACGCATTTGGCCGTGCTTGCCGCTGAGCTATCGGCGGGATTCACATATGCCGAGACGGTGAAGCAGTATTTGGTACTAGGTTGTAGACCCGTCACGACATAGCTCTTGGTAGGATATGGTACCGTGGCTATGGAGATAGGGGTTGGAGACGTCTCTTGTACGTTGTATGAGATGACGCCGGCGTCGCTGTCCGACCATGAGAGCCCGACGACCGATGAGGTGGTGGCCGTGGCTTTTAGGCTCGGAGTAGAAGGCTTGTCCACCGTAGCTTTGACGGCGTCGGTATACGGCCCGTATGTTCCTGAATTAAATAACATGCGAATTTGATAATAGTAAGCGGTGGAAGAAGGCAGACCCGTATCAATGTACGAAGTCGAGGTCGCTATACCGATTTGCGCGTATCCTGATGATTTTGCCGTGGAACGCTCTACTGATATGCCGGATATGTTCGTGACGCCATTATTGTTCCATGACAATGATATCTGGCCTTGAACCGAGGCCGATGCCTTGAGGCTCTTGGGAGCGCTTGGACCGAAAGTGGCGGTAGTGCCAAGCTGTAAAGTATTGGGATAGTAGTAAGCATTCAAATTGCTGACCGTTTGACTGCATACGGTATTATTTCCGTAGCCTTGACACGGACTACCGTAGCCGTATCCGTAGAAACCCCACCCGTAAAAAGCCGAACCGGAAGCCGGTGAAGCCTTCAGAGACAGGTCTGTCGTAGATTTGAGATTAGCGGAACAGACTGTCCCCCCCGCCCCGCATTTGATACCGTTACCGGTAACTGTGCCGGATCCCGTGCTTATTTTCGTTATGCTGACCGAGATGGTATTGTCCGGAGGAGTTGAGGCACACGTCATAGGACTATCTTTCGAAGAGAATGATCCGAGAGAAGCGTGAACCATAAAACAGTAATTCGTGCTTGGAGAGAGATAGGTAACCGTATAACTCGTCGTTTTGGAACCGGTCAGAGTCTTTATGGCCACTGTGGCACTTCCAGCGATTTCTGAAACCGTATATCCGGTTATACCGGCATCATTGTCAGTCCAGGAGAGGTTTATGGAAGTTCCGGATACTGGAGTTGCCGTCAGACTGGGGATTAGAGCTGAAGCCGGAGAATTGGGGACGATAGAGCAAGCCGTTCCGCTCAATGCATAACCGGTTGGACAAGTGTACGAAGATATAGTCGCTAGTTTGAACGTACCGGTGTTACTAAGTGTGCATGAATTTGACGGCGTTAAAACATAACCGCTTGGGCATTTATAGTTTGCAACAGCAGACTGAACGGTAGCGGCTGGAATTGCATTGATGTTGCATGCTTTGCCGGAGACCGTGTAATGGGGGTCGAAACATGAGTATCCGACCACTTTAGCCAGAACAACCGTTCCAGTATTGATGGTACACGTGTTTGAAGGTGTAATGGCATAGCCGGATGAACAAGTGTAGACCGTGGAGGCGGGCTGGACAGTCGCGGACGATACCGCATTGATGGTACAAGATGTCCCGGAGAGCGTATAGTGATTATCTGGACACGAATATCCCGCTATAGTCACTAGTTTAGAAGTGCTGGTGCCACTGATTACACATGTGTTCGACGATGTAAGAGTGTAGCTGCTTGGGCAGGTATAAGCTGGGATTGCAGGCGTACTTGTAGTAATCACCGTCGGCGGAGGTGTGACGGTGCCAATGTCTACTGCTATATCGCCGACTTCCGTAGTCGGGTCTCCTGTTCCGTTACCGCTAACCGTAATCGTATACGGAGTATCGGTCCATGGGCTATTAAAACCCGCAACACTCACTTTATATGTCCCATTAGGCGTAGTTGTCGGCACGGAGAATGTCAAAGATGACCCGTTACTTGAAATATCATCTATACCGTAAAACCCATTGCTACTAGTCGTCTGTCCATGAGCCTTTGGTATCAGATTCCTCAAGAAATTCCATATGACATTGAATGCCGGGTACGCGCTTGCTTCAAGGACTGGGGACGGAGCTAACGAGATTCCAGAAACCGGAGTGAGCTTGACCATATTGCCTGTTGTATCGAACCCGGAACCAGAGATGGTGAAAGTGTTGGCAGTAGCCCCTGTCACAGGAACGATGCTGCTTACAACTGGCGGCGTGGTTATATAAGTGCTTAGACCAGAAAAGAAGTCGTTTATCGCATTGCTAGTTCCTGGTACTGCGCACAAAGCAACTGGAGGATTTTTGGTCATACTATAAGCGAATGCGCCATTGAAACTGAACGAATTAATCGTGAGAGGTGCTTCATTCGACGTCATTCCGGCGAACAGTTCGTTTATTTCATTACTATTTAGACCGTATTTTGTACCGATTTCTAAGACAGCTTCTTTGATAAATCTGACAGCTTTCAATCTCTTACTGATGCTTATCTGATCCATGCTAAGCGAATCACTTACATGTACAATTGGCCCCGGGTCTAGTAATAATCTCATTCCTGATAATATTCCGTTCTGCAAACTTTGTCCTGGAAGAGCCAACGCGCTTATTACTTTTTTTATGGAATCGCTAGGGCTATCCACACCCACCAGATTAGCCAAGCCTCCGACGTTGATCAGCGCGCTGATATACCACGCGGGAGAAATGCTTCCCGTAAGCTGATTCGGTAATTTGTCATACACGGCTTTCAGTTGCTGAGCTGAAGCGGTATCGCTACCTAACGCGCATATTGTTGTTGATATGCTTGCCACATTGCTGTAATCGGTATATGACCCGTCAGATAGAGTACCCCGGATACGATATTGATATGATGTTCCGGCCTTTACATTGGCATCTGAGTATAAAACGCTTGACGCATCCATCAATTGGATGATCTGGGAGAAAGAACTGCCGGACGAAGCCCGTTCGATAAGGACACCCGTCTGGCCTGATGCGTTGTTCTGCCACTTAAGATTTATCTGTGTAGCGACACTCGTCGTCGCCGCCGTTAGATTGGAAGGAGCAGTGGCAGTAGATGACTGAGAAACATTAATGATAATAGAAGAACCTATTGGACAAGGGCCGAATACTGAAATTCCAGGGTCCGAGAAAATCTGTTGGCTGTCGCCATTGCAAGACAAGGTTACCGTACTTGTTGTCAGCAATTCAATATCGTACGGCTCATACGAAAGCCATTGATTAGGATTTGGTGTATAAATAGTATTCTGATCACTACTATATATAGGTATCTTAGAATTGTAACCACAACTATCTGTATCTGTAATTGAACACCCGATAATATATCCGACTGTTCCGGTCGGAGTCGATCCGGTTGAATTGGGAACACAATTACCATAACTACCATAAGTTCCTTGATTCCACAGCCCAACATTGCAAGGGGTGCCAGCCGTCTGAGCTCGCGCCACCCCAACCGAACCTCCCAAACAACCGAGAATGATAAAAATACCGCCCAAAAGCAGCGTGGCGGCTAACGAGACCTTGTATTTGGTTGTTTTCATGGCTTAATATTAGCTCTTTGCCGATTTTTTGCAAGAATAGTTTATTAACAGTACAATGTCCATCATGCGTGTCATAACCTTCGACCTAGAGACCAAGAATGTATTCCAGGATGTGGGATCTAATGATCCGGCGGATCTGGACATGTCGGTCATATGCATTCACGATTCAATCGATGACAGCTGTAAGAGCTTTCTAGAAAACCAATTGAGAGATCTCTGGCCTATATTGGAACAGGCCGACATGTTAGTGACATGGAATGGGGAGCATTTCGACATTCCCATACTCAACAAATATTATCCGGGCGATCTTTCCAAGATAAAAAGCCTTGATCTGATGAAAGAAGTACAACTCGTGCTGGGCCGGCGCTTGAAATTGGACACCGTGGCAGAAGCCACCCTCGGTAAGAACAAATCAGGCAACGGCCTAGAGGCCATAGAATGGTGGAACAAGGGCGAGATAGATAAGCTCATCCACTATTGCATTGAAGACGTCAAGATAACTCGCGAGCTCTATGACTATGCTCTGGCCAACGGTTGCCTCAAATACAAGGACCTCGGTTCCGGCGGCGCGATTAAAACCATAAAACTAGACACGAGCAAGTGGCAGGAGCTTGAAAAGAACGCGATGACGTTCACTTTGCCATTCTAGGGTACAGCGTACAGGGTATAGGGAATTGCCCGCTGCACCCTATACCCTACACCCTGTACCCTTGCTATACTATTAACATATCAATAATCACCAACCCCATGGACTCCCAAAACACCTCTAATAATACCCGCTCTTCGCTCGTCACCATCCCCGGAGCTATCATCGTAGCCGGCGCTATCATAGCCATCGCCATCGTTTGGACGACCAAGCCGGCAAAGGCTCCTTCCGCGCAAAACAGCGGCGCACAAACTCCCCAAGTAGGCCAAGTCAATTTGGCTCCTATCACCGCCACCGATCACATTCTCGGCAATCCAAACGCTCCCATAAAGATAGTGGAGTTCTCCGATCCTTCATGCCCTTATTGCCAGATGTTCAATCCGACAATGGAACAGATCATGAGCGATTATGGTCCGGGAGGACAAGTAGCTTGGGTCTATCGTCAATTTCCATTGGACAAACCCGACCAGAATGGAAACGTTCTTCATCCTCTTTCTGGTACACAAGCAGAGGGTCTAGAATGCGCTGCATCACTAGGTGGCAATACCGCATTTTGGGCCTATGAGAAAGCTTGGTATTCCACATTTCCCCAGAACGGAGCCAGCGAGACGGCGGCGGTGAATAGCCAGCAAATGGCCCAAGTAGCCAAAAGCGCGGGTCTGGACGCCGTAGCCTTCAATGATTGCGTTACCAGCAACCAATTTAAGACAAAGATCGACGCGGAATACACGGATGGCATCAATGCCGGAGTATCCGGCACGCCATTCAACGTCATTATCACTCCTTCCGGAAGCGATATCCCTCTAGCCGGATCAGTATCCTATGCTACTCTGAAAACAACCATCGATACTCTCATATCCGCGGAGACGGGGAGCGCTAGCCAATAATATCGATAAGCCCGCACCATTCACAGGCCGGATCGGCGCATCTCGCCGTGGCTATGGAGCTGCTCCATACGCTATCTATGACTGATTGGATCTGCTTCTTTACGGTTTCGATGTCTTCTTCGGTTATCGGCAGAGTAATAATGGGACATCTGCCTTTATCATCAGGCTTGACGAATACGAGGGCCGGCTCTATTCGCCGCGTTTTCCATCGCGGCTCGCCTTCAAGCAGTAGCTTATAGAAAATAAGCTGGCGGAAATAATCTCCATTCGAATCTTTAATCTCGCCTTTTATCTTATTAACCGACATGGCTTGGCGAGTCTTGTAGTCAAAGACAAATACTTCATAGCCGGATTCAACTATGGCATCCAACTTGCCGTGAATGGGGATGGTTATATGCTCGCCACCAAATGTGCTTTCAAAAGCTGTTTTCACCCATCGCTCGGTGAATATAGGCCCTTTCGCGCCATGTCCGCCCACTGGCGGATTGAAATGTGACTCCAGTGCCTTGGCCACCGCCGGCGCATCCTCAAATAATTCTTTTTTGACCGCCTCTTTTTCATTTGCCGGCAAGAATGAGGTATTCAAATATTCGGCTACGCTCTCTTCGATGATATTCCGGATCGCTTGGGTAGATCTATCATTCGATTGCCATATTCTTGAAATAGCTTCATGCATGGCAGTCCCCTTCTCCGCCGCAGCCGACGACGCCTGTGGCAATTTGAGTATGCTCAAGTAGAGGAATTTGTTGGGACATTCCAGAAAATGATTTAGGGCGGTCACGGACAAACCCGTGTCGAGCAAAACTTCTTTGGCGAGGCCGATCATCTTTGTCGCGTATTTATTTTCGGCATCGCCTCCGGAAGTTTCAGATCGGTGTACACCCAAATCAGAGACTTCGGGATGCTGACTAGGCAATTCAATATTCTTCACACTATCTTTATCAAGCTCCGCAATAAATCGCAACGGCGTCAATGCTTTGCCGTCCGATTCTTCAAGAGCCGACAAAATGACTGCGTGCTTCTTGGCTCTGGTCAAAGCCACATAAAATAGCCGTCGGATATCCTTGACGCTATGGTCATCCGTCTTTTTCTCCGGCAGGACGAAAGATGATCCTCGTGGCCGGCCTATCCATGCTTCTTCCGTAGCGTAAGGCATGAAGACATAGTCGAATTCCAGACCTTTGGAACCATGGGCCGTCATGGCCTGAATAGGCAGATCCGGCGCACCCACGGATACTTTTACCGTCTTGGATTCAGCGGACAATCTATAGGCAAGCATAGCTTTCATCAATTCCGCTGGGCTCTGTATGTTCCCTTCTCTGGCCAAAGATTCGGCCAGAGCAACAATGCCGCGCCATACGTGAATGTATGCCGGATCGCGCGCGACCAAGTCGGTAAAGCCTGATTCACGGGCCGCGTCTATGATGAAACCGATGGCACCGTCATTCAGAGATTTTCTTTGCAAGTGAACAAGTGCCGGAATCTTAATCTCAAGTGAATTTGATTGATCAGCATGCCTAACAAACTGGCCGCTTCGCAACGCTCTTATTAACTTGGCCGACTCTTCAAACGATAATCCCCACATGCCAGCCGCTAGAGTTCTCGCCAATGAGTCATTCTTTGAAGGATCAGCTAAGTATTCCATGAGATCAAAGAAGATGGAGCCAACGGGATGATGAAAGATGTCAACGCTTCTTTCGGAGGAGACGGGGATATGATTGGACTCGAGTAGTCTAATGATTCGCTCAAGGTCTCGATTTCGCCTGGTGATGATTGCCACGGTTTTAATTGCCGTTCCTGTCTCTTCCGCCTTGGCGTTCATCCCGATAATTGCCCTCAATTCATCCACCAGATACTTTTCAATAGCCGCCGTATTTTCTCCAGTGACAACTTCAATAGGCTGCGGCTTCTCCTTATTGTCCGACTTCAATTCAATGCGCAAATCTTTGTACTCATTGCCTTCGTAATTATTCTCTATCATGGCAAAGCTAGCGTCCAATATGCCTTGGTGCGAGCGATAATTGGTATCAAGGGAAATAACCTTCATGGCCGGCCAATGTTTTTGCAATAGCAGGAAATTTTCCACCGAGGCGCCTTGGAATCGGTAAATAGCCTGCTTCTCATCGCCAACGATGAAGATGTTCGGTGTCTCGAAGAATTCGGCTATGAGAGCGATGATGAAATTCTGAGCGTCATTGGTATCTTGATGCTCATCAACCATTAAATATAAGAATCGCTCTTGAATGAGGCGCAGGAGCAACTGATCATTCCTCAATGCGACCAGCAATTCAATTATCAAGTCATTGAAATCCATCCGCTTTCCCTCGAGCTTTCTTTTCTCGTATTCTTCGTAGACGTCCGCAAATAAGAGTGTGCGTTGGTATTTTTCGATACGATCTTGCGCTTCTGCCTTGAGTTTGCCTTTGCTGGCGCCGCGAGTCGATATTGAATCCTCATCGCTTTTAATGCGCACGATTTCCTTTGCGGCATGCTGACGCACCATAGCTGGAGTTAATGCTTCCCTTTTGGCGGCGTCTATTGAGCTCATTATGGCTGGAATATAGGCATCGGGTTTGCCTAAGGGACGGATGTCGGAAAATCGTGGCTCTGCAATAATGGCGCGCACCAACGATTCTTGCTCTATGTCGCTCATATGCCTCAAGCCTTCCAGATGCAGGAAATGATCCTGATACTCGGCTATCATGGCAGAAGCAAAGCTATGAAAAGTGTGGATAGCCACCTCATGAGCGCGGTTGCCGATGATGTCGTGGAGCTTGGCTCGCATGGCTTTGACCCCAGCGTCGGTATAGGTGATAGCTAAAATACCGTGAGCCGGAGTATCGGTTTGCTTTAAAATATTGGCGATCCTTAACGTCAGGATAGTCGTCTTGCCTGTCCCCGGTCCGGCTATGACCATGACCGGACCTTCTATGGAGTCCACGGCCTCCTTCTGCTCTGCGTTTAGAGACTTGTATCTTTCGAGAAAAGTCTTGTCGGCTTGGATATTCGGCATAGGTATATCTTATCATGGCAAGAAAAAAGAGCTTGCGGTGAGGCAAGCCCTTGTGCGAAGACGGACAGATTACGTTTTCCGATGACGATTGCGATTCAAGCTGACAAGAGCCAGTCCAGCCAAACCAAACAAGGCATACATCGCCGGCTCCGGGACCGACGCTGGAGAGAATTCCAGAGTGCCACTGACGTTCGGCACGCCGTAGCCGCCCGCATCACCGGCCCCCCAGAGGCCGTAGGACGACGCGCCGGTTCCACACAGGTTCAATCCCTCGATGGGATGACCTCCTGAATCGACATAGCTGCTGACAAAGGCCAGTCCATCAAAATCGATCGACGGACTCAAACTCAAGTCGACCTTGTTGTCGACGATCAGATCTGTCCCATCGGTGAGACGAATGCTGCTCTCCCCCGGGGTGCCCCAGGTGTAGAGATTGAATGTTCCCAGGACAGGCCCGGAGGTGATATTAATGTAACCGCCGACGGCAAACGTGCCGTCGAGGGACAGTTGTCCCGTAGCGGCGACGCCTCCCGCGTTATAGGAGTAATTATACAAATCCGTGGCATGTGCTACTGCCACAGCCACGCTGGCGGCGCATACGCCGACAGCCATCGCCAAACGGCCTGCTTTCATTTTCATCTTCATAATACAGAATCTTTCGGTATTGGTTGTTTATCTTGTATGTCAAGGGACCAAGCACCAGTTCATGTACAGGGTCCAGACTGAAGACTAGCATGATTCTTGAAAAAAGGCAAGGTGCTTTAAATACAAAAAATGCGTCCCTCGACCGGAGTCGGGGAACGCGCGCGTTATCAGGGTATAAAGGATTTAAGGTGACTTGCGTCTGCGGCGGACTGCCAGCAAGCTGACCAAACCGCCGAAGCCGATCAGAGCAACCGCCGCCGGTTCGGGAACGGCACCGACTTGAATGGTGCTGACCAAATTCCCCACCTTTGTGGCAATGTTCGGGTCAGCTCCCTGAGCGATAGCGAACAGATCCACAGTGATGATCTGATTCGCATTCGGATCATACCCCGAGATAAGCCAAGACGGGTCCTGGGCGTTCTGGAACAGGCTGTTAGCCCCTGCCATCGCTGCAAACGTACCCACTGTACCCCCGCTATTGGGCGTGCTGACATTGCCGTATGAACTGTCCGTATAGAGAGACAGGTTGATGGGTCCAAATGCCGTGCCTGGTCCCGTTGTTGTCACAGACCAGTAAAAGTCCAAGGCACTCGCAGCGAGGCTCGAATTTGGCGTATAGACGCTGAACCAGATATCGAACTGCCCGCGAGTCGGCTTGCCTGGTTTGGGTCCCGTCGGGAACAGGAATGTTCCAGCGCCGTTATTCGGATCCGAAGGCGCGGTCGCATTGTTCGGATAGCCCGGGTAGTTATACTGGGCCATCGTCGCAAGCGTCAGATTCGGACTGGAATAAACGCTCCAGCCGCTGTCCGTGTTGCCGGAGCCGTTGATGGCTGTTTGGGTTGTGTTATACGTAATGATTTGAGCCGAGACCTTTGTCGACAGTAAACCCGCGACGACTAAGGTCGCGGCTGTTAAGATACAATTCAATTTCATATGTTATCGATTTCGTATTCTGCATTGTTGATCTGTTTCCTCTCCGGCTTTCCCTATATTCCGTTGCCAAAGAACGTTAGTACGTGCCACACAGCACGTATAATTCGCTAGCTATTATAGCATGATTCTATCAGAAATAAAAGTCGTGTCTCAATAATTCTTCAGCCTGCTCGCCTGATCATGCTGACGGATCTTTTCATGGGCCTTGGCTTCTATTTGGCGGATGCGCTCGCGGGTGACGCCGAATTCGCGACCGACTTCCTCGAGAGTATGAGTGATGCCGTCCATGAGGCCATGTCGCATCTCCAGGATCTTGCGCTCTTTTTCTGACAGATCATTCAGGATGAGATTGACTTGGTCGCGGAGTATGCGGCGGGATGATTCCTGCTCCGGCGAAAGAATCTTGTCATCGGGAATAAAATCCTGGAGGGTGGACTTGCCGTCATCCTCGTCTCCGACAGGGCTCTCCAGCGATACGACGTCCTGCTCTATCTTCTCTATTTGATATATTTTCTCCACATCCATGCCCATCTCCGTGGCTATCTCATCAGGCAAAGGCTCGCGGCCAAGATCTTGAGTTAAGCGGCGTACGACCTGCTTATACTTGGCTATGGTCTCAACCATATGGACCGGCACGCGAATGGTGCGGCTTTGATCGGCTAAGGCACGGGTAATGGCTTGGCGTATCCACCAAGTGGCATATGTCGAAAACTTATAACCTTTGGTCCAGTCAAATTTATCAACCGCACGGAAAAGACCAAGATTCCCTTCCTGGATAAGATCGAGGAGAGTCAAGTCAGGCGAGCGACCGACATATTTTTTGGCGATGGAAACGACCAGGCGCAGGTTGGCTTTGGCCAATAGATTCTTGGCTTCGGTGTCGTCATTCTGGATGCGCTTGGCTAATTCTTTCTCCATAGCCGCGTTGATGAGCGGATATTGACCGATCTCCTTCAGATACATCTGGATGGAATCGTAAGCTGAATCAGTGCCCGTGCGCGCATAATGCGGATGGGCTTTCTTGTCTTTTTCCTTGAGCTCCTCTATCTCGAGAAGGCCACCGCCTTCGAGCACGTCCACGTTAGCCGCGGAAAATTTGGCGTAAAGACCGTCGAGGAAGAATATGTCGTTCTCTATCTGGGGGAATTCCTTTAGAATCTCGTCATACGTCACGAAACCGCGACTCCTGCCTTTAGCTATGAGCTTTGACGCCTTGGCTTCAAAGTCTTTGTTCTTGGCTTGCTGATTTTGCGACTTCTTGGAAGTCGCTTTGGAAGAGGCTCTTGAGGAAGCCGGCTTTGAAGACTTGCCGCGCTTCTTGGTGGATTTACGAGAAGACTTCCCCGTCTTTGATCTGGCAGGACGACGAACGCTGTGGCGAGCCTTTTTGGAAGACCCTTTTTTGGTTTTCTTCATTTAATAGGTAGAAGAATTATTAGTGACTTAACTGGATGATTGTACAGGAATAATGAAAAGGGCGCAAGGGGCCTTGACTTTCATCATTTGTCTTTGATATCATTCTTGGCAACGAGAGCCCTGTGACAAATCCGCCGTATGGGGAAAGGTCCGCAAGGATCTATCAGGAACTCTGGCCACCCGCTTCAATGCGGGCGGTTTCGTTTCATCTTGGATCTAAGCCTCTCATACAATTGCTTTGCGGCTCTGGTAGGACTGTCGTGATACAATCGCACGACATTTGCCAGCGCATCGGCTAAACGAATCGCCGGATGCGATTCATCACGCACCGTCTTTAATTTTCTGACGGAAATTCCCCTGCCTTGCAGAGATTTTTTGATTTGACGTTCATACCATTTGGGCTGTTTACCATCGATATAAATGTAATCAATGTCATCCTCAGTCAGCAAACTAACTATCGCTTCATTAAGTTCTTTCTGCGGATGAATAGGATTACTAACAACTGTGTATTTGAAACAAAATGGCAACTTTAACGCTTTAAGCACAAAAATCTTACGGACCGACCAGCCATGTTCTGACCCAAAATCAGCCCAATGAAAATTGTCGACGTTCAAGCTTGATTCTATGCGTTCTATTCCGGAGTTAAAGGCCGTTTCGTTTTCTACGGCAACATAGACTACCGCAAAGCTTGAGTGATCTGTTTTCTTATGTATCCCAGATTCGTCTATGAATATAAGCATGGCATGGCTGTAAAATATTAATTTGTAAAAGAACCTTTCCAGCACAACGACCGCAAGCCGCATAAGTTTAACAAAAAATCACCGGCACGCAACTTCCGCCAGACAAATTTTCGTGTCGGAATTTTTCCGACATATTTTTCCTATGGATACGCGCGGAATTGAATCATACTTAAATCCCCTACTCCCTCCTCCTCTTCCCCACCTCTGCCTTCCTGACAGACAGGGCCTGGCACTTCTTGGCTAGTTCTCCAACCAAAGAGACGTTACCAGCCTTTTCGGCCGCACGAAGCTCCTGCATGGTAGTCATTAATTCCTCATTCATCAGGTCTTCCTCGAAATTGGCCAGCAATTCCCGCATGTGCTTTTCCCAATGTTTCTCGTCATTGCCGAAGAATGCTTCGGCCTCGAAGAGGAGGTCATCCACCATTGCTCTGGCTCGTTCGGCTCGAGCCTCATAAGTAGCGCCGGCGGCTTTGCGAATCAATTCTTTGTATTCTTCTACTTTAGCCGTTCTTTCAGGCGTCTTTTCCTTGGCCATGAGAGCGAGCAGACCGAATAGTCGGCGCTCAATGAGGTCTATGCGACGAGGAATCTCGCTCGAGGTGCGCGCATTCGGTGTATTGGAATTAGCGCCTGCTGTAGATGTCGATTGGCCGCTTGGCGAAGTCGCCGAAGAAGCCTCCTCTTTCTTGAGCCTTGCCGCCACAACTTTCACGTCCTGCCAGACTGAATCGATTGGCAACTTAGCACGATCGGCTATCATGGTGATGAAGTGAGACTGGTCGCTGGAGCTTTCTATACGAGCGACTAGAGGTAAAACTCTTTCAGTTATGGCTTTAGCAGCTTTGCGGCCGTCGGTGGCGCCTTTCCCGCCGATTTTACCCGCTTGTTCAAGCAGTACATTGTCCAATTCAAATTCGATGACGGGTTTAGCCGCGCGCAAGACTTGTTTCCACTTCTCGATATCTTCCTTTACCAGGTCGGCCGGATCTTTTCCGCCGACGATATCGGCGACCTTGACGTCCATGCCCATGGAAAGAGCTATGCCTGCCGCGCGCAAAGCCGCCTTTCTGCCTGCGGCATCAGAATCAAAAGCTATGATAACATTCGGCGACAAGCGGCGAACTAGGCCGAGATTCGAGACGACACCGGCTGCGCTTACAGCTTCATCAGTCAATGCGGTGCCTGAAGCAGCTACCGTGTTCTTTATTCCCGCTTGATGCGACATGACCAGATCCATCTGACCTTCTACGAAGATGGAATAATTCAATCGGCGAATCTCGCTCTTGGCCTTGTCCAAGCCGTATAGAATAAGCGATTTATTGTACAGCGGCATGTCAGGACTATTCAGATATTTGGCCGATTTGCCGTCATCTTTAAGTATTCGTCCCGTAAAAGCGATGACTCGACCGCTAGAATCAGTGATCGGGAACATGACGCGCCCGCGGAATCGGTCGTAGAACTTCCCTTCCTCAGTCTTCTTGCCTAAACCTGCTTTTTCAATGAGCGCATCGGAAAATTTCAGTTTGCGCAAATGGTCAATGAGATTCTGCCACCCTTCCGGCACCCAGCCTATCCTAAATTCTTTCCTCGTAGCATCAGTAACACCGCGGGTCTTTATGTATTCGCGTGCGGCGATTGAAGCGGCATCAGACGACTTTTCTAGCTGTGCCTCAAAATATTTCGCCGCCTCTTCCATTATTTGGTACAGCCTGTCGCGCTCGCCATCGGCTTTCCGGTCGTAGGTCAATTTCACCCCGGCGCGCTCTGCGAGAATCTTCAGAGCTCCGCGGAAATCTAGACCCTCGAACTGCTCCACGAATGAGAATATGTCGCCCTTGGCATTACAACCAAAGCAATAATATCCGCCTCTGTCAGGCGAAACGAAAAATGACGCCGTCTTCTCATTATGGAACGGACATCTAGCCTTGAAGGCCTTGCCGGCTTTTTCCAGCTTTACATATGAGCCTATGAGCTCCTCTATGGGGATGCGGGCTTTTATCTCTTCTACTGCTGTGCGGTTCATGGTCATTGACTTCCATCTTACATTACTTATAATGAGGCAAGCAAACTACATTGTCTTGTGGGTCTGAAATGCAGAAAACCGGCTCTCCTGCGGAGCATGACGAGTCCTCACGGATTCAGCGTGTGGCGATGGGGTCCGCCGTTCCCCCAGTCCCACAAGAGAGTGTAGTTGTTCAGATATTTATCGTCACGGAGGCGAAATGCCGTGGGAATATAGACTTCCTTATCCGATTTTTCGTCTACTTCTAAGGCACAGAAGTATTCATCGCCATCGATCTTTGCGACTACGCAATATTGACCACGTCTATTGTCCTTGTTCTTGTAGACCTTAGTTGGATATTTCAATATCGAATACAGATTACCCATGACGAATAAGAATTCCTCCGCCGGCTTCTTGTCGAATAGGTGTTTGAGCGACCTAGAAGTTAGACAGACTCCACCATTGCCGTAATCTATGCCAAATAAATCAGTTATCGTCTTATCTAGTTGTGCCAAAAATAATCTACGATCTTGGACAATCGCTTTGTAACGGGTTTTCTCTATGTACTTCGCAAAGAAGCTTTTGGTGTATTCCGCATGCATAAAATTTAAAGATGGTGCCTCATTGTACACCTCAAGTGAGATTCGGTAAAATTGTTTTTTATCTATACAGCGCCTTTATATCTTTAACCAGCTCCGGAAATTTATCACCGAGAAAATGACCGCGATCTTTGAAGATGCGAACTTGGGCTTGTGGCAGAGCTTTCAAGTATCTATCGAAATCAAGCGTATGGACAATCTTGTCGTCAGTACTGTGGTACAAATGAACCTTGTTGCCATATTTCGCCAATCGGCTCATGTTCTTAGGTAAAATGAAATCAGCCATGGGATCTTTCGAATTGTTGCCTCTGAATGGAGGGGCAATAAGAAATATGCCACGAATCTTCTTGGGAAATTTATTCTCGGATAAATACTTGGCTAGGAATATGCCTCCCAAAGAGCCGCCTATGAGAATCACTTCTCTATTCATATGCGGTATAAATTTTCTGAACCAAATATCCCATTCAAGATATCTGGCATTCAATGAATTCGGCATTCGCGGCGATATGACTTCAAAAGCTGGCCCTAATTGCTTCTGAACTGATTCTTTCCAACCCCCCCCCTCCTGTTTTTATTCTATTCCAATTAATCTTAGTAATCTTGGTCCTTTTCAGAAAGGCAATGTAATGCTTATAAGAAAACTGAGGTTCACCGCCATGAATTGTGATTATCTGTCTTTTCATGTGCCTATAATAGCAGATTCTCAAATATTTTAAATGCCTACCCAAAAGAAACCGACCCCATTAGGGCCGGCTCTTTTTTTCTTGCGCTTTGCGTTCTCCTTACTCCATACTCCTTTCTCCTTTATTACTCCTGACTCCCCATCCCTGCCGCATACTTCTCGGCTATGGCATCTATCATCTTCTTCTTGGGTGAACCGGGGAAACCGGAGCCTGCCGGCACGAGGTGGCCGATGATGACGTTTTCCATGAGACCGGCGAGGTCATCTTCCGCTCCGCGAACGGAGTTGGAGATGAGAACGCGAGTTGTGTGCTGGAACGATGCGGCCGAGAGGAATGACTTGCGCGACAAGGAGGTCTCGGTGATACCCATGACGAGTTTCTCGACTTTGGCCTGTGCGCCTCCGGCGGCCTTGGCGGCGGCATTCTCTTCGGAGAGCTGGATCTCATCTATGATCATGCCTTCGGTCAGATTGGTGTCTCCTCCGTCGGTTACGCGGCGGCGGGAGAACATCTGCTTCACAATGATCTCGATGTGCTTCCTTGAAACGGTCTCGCCCTGGAGCTCGTAAATCTTGCCGACTTCGGTGATGACGTAATCCTTGGCGCGCTCTTCGCCGCCATATTCGAAGACTTCGTCAATGGAAGCCGAGCCGTCCGTGATGAGGTTGCCCTTCTTTATCCTGTCTCCCACCTTGACCAGCGTAGTGCGGCGATACGGGAATGTGTATTCGATAGCTTCTGTAGCGGCAGGCGAACCGTCAGCTGATGCGGTGCCGGCGGCCGATGACGCCTTCTTCTTGGGCTTAGCCGACTTTGCGGCAGTAGCTCCGACGTCCGATATGTCCGGCAAAACTTTTATGACTTTTTCCTTGCCGAGGTCTTTCACTTCAGTTACGACTCCGTCAACCGTGGCCACGACGGCAGGATTCTTGGGACGGCGCTTCTCGAAGATCTCTTCGACGCGAGGCAGACCTTGGGTGATATCCCCGCCGGCGGAAGCCGTTCCTCCCGCGTGGAAAGTTCTCATCGTGAGCTGGGTTCCGGGCTCGCCAATGGCTTGAGCGGCCACGGTGCCTACGGCTTCGCCTAGAGCTATGAGACCGTTCTTACCGAGGTCTAAGCCATAACACTGGGAACAGACTCCGCGTATGGTCTTGCATGACAATGGCGAACGGACGCTGACTTCCCGGATACCGGCCGCTTCTATGGCCGCCGCGTCTGACTTGGATATCATGTGGCCTTTCTTGAATAGAATCTTGCCATGATCTCCTTTCAGATCGTCGGAGAGAACGCGGCCACGGATATTCTTGGAAAGAGGCAAGTTCATACCAGATGCAGTCTGTGAATGGATGATTATGCCGTCTTTGGTACCGCAATCTTCTTCGGAAACTACGACATCCTGGGCGACGACGAAGAGCTTGCGGGTCAGATATCCAGCCTTCGCGGTATTGAGAGCCGTGTCGGAAAGTCCTTTGCGCGAGCCGTGAGTGGTGATGAAATATTCTATAGGCGTTAGGCCTTCCTTGGCGCAGGACAGGATTGGGAATTCTATGATCTCACCTGACACGGAGGCGATGAGACCTTTCATGCCGGCCATCTGGGTGATCTGAGACATCGAACCGCGAGCGCCGGATGTGACCATGTCGTAGACGGAACCGTTCTTATCCAGCGAGGCCGGAATGGCTTTTTCCACGTCGCCCTTGGCTTTCTGCCATATCTCGATGTGCTTCCTAACACGCTCTTCCTCCGTCAATAATCCTTCATTGAATTGATTGGTGACGACGTCGGCACCCCCCTTGGCTTTCTTTATGATATCGGTCTTGGTAGATGGGATGACGATATCGTCTATGCCCCATGTCGTGCCGGAATAAGTGGCATAGCCGAAGCCGAATGTCTTTATCTTGTCGAGAATTGGCGCCACAGAATCGGCTCCGAGCAAAGTGATCATGTCGTCTATGATGATGCCCAGACGCTTACGTCCGACTTCATCGTTGATGAATGGATACTCTTCCGACAGGATAGCATTGAAGAGAATACGGCCAACAGTAGTCTCCATCGATCCTTCCTTGAAAGCGGCATATTTCGGCGTCTTCGGGACCATGACCTTGACCGGCTCACGCAGGTCTATGGCCTTGAAATCATAAGCGAGCACCGCGGCCTCCGGAGATTCGAAGGTCTTGATCGCGCCATTAGCCGCGCCATTTTTAACTATCTTAGTCACCCAGAAACATCCGAGAACGATGTCCAACATTTTTGCCACGACGGTAGGATCATTGTTACCAGGCTTCAGGATATTCTTGTTAGAGGCCATTATCTCTTTTGCTTCCATCTGGGCTTCTTCTGACAATGGTACGTGGACGGCCATCTGGTCGCCGTCGAAGTCGGCGTTGAAAGCGGTACAGACCAGCGGATGGACGTGAATAGCGTTACCTTCTATGAGGATTGGGCGGAAGGCCTGAATACCTAGACGGTGCAAAGTAGGAGCACGGTTCAAGAGCACATACTTCCCCTTGATGACTTCCTCCAATATTTCCCAGACTTCTTTGGTCTGGTCGTCTATGAGTCTGTTGGCACCGCGGATGTTGTAAGCCAATTCCCTCTTCAAGAGGCCGGAAATGACGAATGGGCGGAACAATTCAAGTGCCATGTGTTTCGGCAAACCGCATTCGTCAAGCTTCAATTCAGGGCCTACGACAATGACAGAACGACCGGAATAGTCGACGCGCTTTCCAAGCAAATTCTGGCGGAAGAGACCGTGCTTTGACTTGAGACCATCGGACAGAGACTTGAGAGCACGCTTCTGTGCGGCCAATGCGGCAGCGCCGGCGGATGAACTGTGGCGAATAGAGTTATCTATAAGAGCATCAACGGCTTCCTGGAGGATGCGCTTTTCATTGCGGAGAATGACTTCCGGAGCATTGATGGCTTTCAATTTAAGTAGACGGTTATTGCGGTTGATGACGCGGCGATAGAGATCGTTGACGTCGGAAGTGGCATAGCGGCCTCCTTCTAGGGCAACCATTGGACGAAGTCCCGGTGGGATAACTGGAATCCTAACTAGGAACATCCATTCAGGACGAATCTTGGCCTTGATCATCTGTTTGACCAAAGTTAGCCTCTTGCCCAGCTTCTCGCTGTCGGCGGCGCCGGCATGCTCGTATTCTTTCTCCAATTCGGCTTTCAATTTGGCCAAATCTATCTTTTTCAATATATCGTAAATGACTTCCGCGCCTATGCCGGCTTCGAATAGAGCTCCGTATTTAACGGCGTATTTGTGATAAGTCATCTCGTCCATGACAAAGCCCAGAGAAAGGCTCTCTATCTCTTTTCTGGCGTTCACCACGAGCTCCTTCAAAGCTTCTTTGGTCTTGTCATCTTGGGCGCTTTTGACCTTGCTCTTGTATTCGCTGTCCAAGTCTTTCAGAAATTGCTCCTTCTCCTTTTCATTGACCTTGGTGACGATGTAGCCGGCGAAATAGACCACCTTCTCGAGATCAGCCGTGGTCATACCCATGATGAGGCCGATGCGCGACGGCACTGAACGCAGGAACCAGATGTGCGAAACCGGCGAAGCCAGCTCAATATGGCCCATGCGTTCACGGCGGACTATAGAGCGAGTGATCTCAACTCCACATTTCTCGCAGACTATGCCCTTGTAACGGATGCCGCGATATTTGCCGCAATAACACTCATAGTCGCGATCCGGTCCGAATATGCGCTCATCAAAGAGGCCGCTCTTCTCGGATCTCTGGGTGCGATAGTTGATCGTCTCCGGCTTCGTGATCTCGCCGTAGGACCATTCTATGATCTTCTCCGGGCTAGCCAGCGACAGCTTTACGATGTCGAAGTCCTGGAGGTCCATATTCTTCTTTGTGGTTATTGTGGGCATGGGTTTGTAAGTTATTAATTAATTGGGCCGGCTGTTAATTAGTTGGTAAATTTGAATGTGGAAAGTATCTCTAACATAAGGGGATTCTTCGTGAACTGAATGGTATACATCCTATATACTGTTTGGCCTTCAACCGTTTGTGGAGCTGGATTTATGACATATACAATCTCGCTGCACGCCTGAGATTGGACTTGACAAAGGATGTGGACAGCCGCTGATTTACCGTCAATGGCCGTCTGACTGTCAGAATGTGTCGTATTCTGGGAATAGACATTTGTCATTCCCTTACCGATATCACTAACGTCTTTTACGTTTGATAGGCTTCCCATCACCATGAACAACTGCCGCGGAGACTGGCTATTGAGTATGGCACCACTTGGAACAAGAGCAGAACCATAAGGAGCCATTTGTTCTTCTATGATAAGTCCTTGGTCTATTGGATATTTGAATGTGAAACCGTACTGGGCATTTATATATGTCTTCCAATCAGCAGTTGACGTTGCAGTTAAAATCGTCGAACTCGCCGCCGCATCATTCTGTACGACAACACCATTCTGCGCATAAGGAGCATTCGCCGCCTTATTATGCCAAGCCCAGTAAATTCCACCCGCTATAAGTAGCGCGATGATGCCGCCGATGAGTGGAATTATAAAACCTTTTTGAGTGGATGTTTTCATGAGTTTTTAATATAAATTAATTAAAATGCTTGACAATCGATAAATTTGGACTATACTACTCCCCATCAGCCCTGACGCCAGGAAGGCTCGCTGGCACACGGCCTCCGGGATTAACTTCACCGGAGGCGATGGATGAGGACCCGCCGCCCTCCAGGGACCGAAAAGGCATGCCTCGCTTCCTTATGGTGGCGAGGTATTGCCGTTTCTGGTCAGCATCATACTGTTCAAAGAAAGTCACCACTCCATACCCGTTGAATCGATTGGCGCCGATGACGAAACATCCTCCTTCCGTATCCTTGAAAAGGTTTATCTTGTCGGGCTTCCCTTCAACGCCTTTCAGAAATATCCCTTCTTCAAATTCATTTGCCGTTACAACCATATCAGCTGAATTAAAATATCCATGGTCTCTGATAATCTTCCTAAAATTTTTTCTGTTGAACATTACTGGGAAAGTCTTTGAATTATCAGGTGCCACATGAGATAAGGTCGCACCATCAAAGAAAGAGTCTTCGACTGTTCCATATTTGATCCTATCTACTTCGGCAATCTCTTTTAGATATTTATCTCCAACACTATGCTTGAAGGTAAATCCCGAAAAACCAGTCTTGTGTCTGGCTCCTTCGGAGATCACTCTTTTTTGAGTAGGATTACTGGTCATAGCTATTATTTATTGCGTTATCGTCACCTGTGTGCTCATGCCCCCATAACCGACGATCGAGGCGCGGAGAGTGTATTTACCGACGGGGATCTTGTAGACAGTAGGATAATGGACGACCTTGACTTGCTTGATCTCATGCGGAGGGACTATGAAGGAGGAAGGTGCCGGGAGACAAGTGGTGTGTTTGAGCATGTCGAAGTCGCCAATCGTATAATCGCCCTGACATCCATTTTGGAAACTCAAGGTCTGCGGCTTATCGGTCAGATTGAGAACAGAGATAATTATCGGAATCTGCTGGTTCTGGCTGTAAGTAGTCGTAGCTAAATAGACCGAGTAAGCCAAAGTCGCCTGGGTTATAGATGCTTCTGGAACAGAAGAAGTAGCGGTTGTTGAAGTGGAGACAGCATTGATATCAACAGGAGATGGCACATTATTTCCATGCGACACCGAGCGCACGATCGCGCCTATGACAAGAATGACAACAATGAGAACGATGAGGGAAACGATTGGATTTTTTTGAATATAATTTTTCATGGTTTTTTATTAATTCTTATCTTCTCTATTCCTCCGCCACAGCCGGTCTCTTTAGTAATTCGACGTTTAGCGACAGACCGCGAAGAGTCTTCAGCAAGACATTGAACGACGCCGGAAGGTTCGGGAGCTTCATGCGCTCACCCTTGACGATGGCGTCGAAGGTGGCGGAACGGCCGACTATGTCGTCGGACTTGACGGTCAGTATCTCGCGCAGGGTGTGCGCGGCGCCGTGGCCGAGGAGTGCCCAGACTTCCATTTCTCCAAAGCGCTGACCTCCTCCCTGCGCCTTGCCGCCGAGCGGTTGCTGGGTGATGAGAGAGTAAGGACCAATGGAACGCATGTGAATCTTGTCTTCTACCATGTGGTGCAGCTTCATGATGTACATGTAACCGACGGCGATAGGCTGTTGGAAGTGATCGCCCGTTCGTCCGTCGCGGAGCTTCATCTTACCTGAAGCATCGTAGCCGGCCTTGACCAATTCCTCCTTTATTTCCGCGTCAGTGGCGCCGACGAAAGGCGGGACGATGGCCTGATAACCGAGAGCATTAGCCGCGAGACCAAGGTGCAATTCCAATATCTGGCCGAGGTTCATGCGGGATGGCACGCCTAGAGGGGTCAATATAACATCAACAGGAGATCCGTCTTCCATGTACGGCATATCTTCCTCAGGAAGAATCTTTGATATGACGCCTTTGTTGCCGTGACGGCCGGCCATCTTGTCTCCGACGGAGACGTTACGGACTTGGGCTACTTCCACATATATCTTCTTTATGATGCCGCTCTCGAGCTTGTCGCCTTTCTCGCGAGAGAATATCTTTACGGAAATGACGCGACCACGCTTGCCGTTCTCCATGCGCTTGGAAGTATCTTTCACATCACGGGCTTTTTCGCCGAAAATAGAACGGAGCAGGCGCTCTTCAGGAGTAAGCTGTGTCTCGCCTTTTGGAGAGATTTTGCCTACAAGTATATCACCGGGTCGGACTTCAGCGCCGATGCGAACAATGCCTTCCTCGGTGAGATTTTTCAGCTTGGCTTCACCGACGTTCGGTATATCGCAGGTCGTAACTTCAGGACCAAGCTTGGTGTCGCGGACATTTACCACGAACTCTTCAATGTGGATAGAGCTCCACTTTGCGTTCTTGACCACGCGCTCGGACAAAATGATGGCGTCCTCGTAGTTAGACCCTGACCATGACATGAAGGCTACGAGAGCATTGTGGCCGAGAGCCAATTGGCCTTTATCGGAAGTGGAAGTATCAGCCAAAATATCGCCTTTCTTCACATGGTCGCCGACGGAGACGATGGGGCGCTGATGGAAAGCGGTAAAACCGTTGGTGCGGGAGAACAGGACTAGATTGTATTCATGGCTCTTCCCCGTCTTCTTTGACTTGAAAACTATCTTCCGGGCATCTACATGAGTGATCTCGCCGTCTTCCTTGGCTACTACTACGCGGCCGGTATCTATGACGGCTTTAGCCTCCATGCCGGTGGCAACGACCGGAGCCTCGGGAATGAGACACGGCGTTGCTTGCTTCTGCATGTTCGATCCCATCAAAGCGCGGTTAGCGTCGTCATGGTTCAGGAACGGAATGAGCGATGTGGCAATCGAAAATGCCTGATTGGTAGCCACGTCTATGTAGTCTACTT